>ENA-ORXT01002365-ORXT01002365.1-marine-metagenome-genome-assembly--contig:-NODE-2365-length-22762-cov-16.490588_pt1 | contig 22762 bp, 28 predicted proteins | sample MGYA00237868_ERZ511482 | MGnify/ENA metagenome assembly ERZ511482
GAAAACAGCCTTCCACTTGATGCACACGACGTACTGATAAGGGAAACAATAGAGGGTGACAGGAAAAGGGTATAAACATAGAGAAGCGTGCTGGATGGCGGGAGCAGTGAGACAGATAGCAGGCGGACGACGGTGGGGCGGAGCCGGACCCCACGCAGGCGTAGGAGCCGCGGATGGCCCCGTCAGCTTCTCTCGCTAGTTTAAAGCTGGTAGATACCTGAAGAATATGTTACCAACGGTGCTTGACCGCCTGTAGGCTGCTCAAATACTGTACAGGCCCGGTAGGGAGGTGGGGCAGGTGGGTATGAGGTGGTGGAAGGGGAGGAAACACCAATTTTCGAGGAAGACGCCATTTCTTTTGCAGGATCCCAGACACTGCTCGGACCGTTTCTCAGCGGCAAGTGCTTCGATTGGGTCGCAATCCTCAGCGTTGGAAAGCTGCCGAGCTGGCGAGTCCATTGGTCTGTGACACTTTGGGCGTTAATATGGCCGATCCCGCAATTTTAAGAGACGCTGCGGACAGGAAAATATCGGAGAACTGCAACTGCGGACACGTGTGACAGAAACCTTGTGGTAACCGAGTGGTTCCCCTCTGCCCGAGCACTGTGTTATAAATTATTTCACGTCCCATCATGGCCGTCTGGGTGTCGTTGTCGCACTCTCCGGATCGGGAAGCGGCGGCTCTTTCGTTCAGTTTCGGTGCCCACCTCCAGACTGATGGCGCTGCTCATGTGAGCTTTCTGGAATTCGTTTCGGTTCCGCACAGTCCCTTGAAACACCGGCACAGCGAGACTGTACCACATCTGACGCTCGCCAGCTCAAATAGCGAGGCGTCTCAAACGTGTCACGGATCTGTCCAATCACAGGTGACCATGGCTGAGCCGTAGCTTGTCAGTCCGGCCGGCGCTCAGGAAAAGAGGGCCAGAAGAGCGACCCAAGACAGTGAGGTGACGTGCGATAAACAGTGAAGTGAAATTGATGGGCCAGACTCCATGTCAGCTGAGGTCTGTCGGGTAATTCTCCTGGGCTCGCCCAGACGACATGCAACGCTTTACGCTGCAGCGCGTCACACAACTTGGATGCACACCACTTTCTTTCTCATGGCACAAACTGATTGCACTCGGCGAGCCCTCATTCAGGCATGTCTCATGACGTGCAGGCCGCCAGGCAGAGGCCTGGTGGCGAGCGGTCAACAGTCCAGCTGTGCCCTGGGTCGTCCATCGCTCAAAGAAAAACGGGGCGGTGCGCCCATGCAGCTCGACCCATGGCCGTTCCCACCGTATGGGCGCGCCACGCCTAAGTCACCTGGGTCTAAATCGGCCGCAGCACGCCCTGTGATCGGCCAGAGGGTCGTGCGGAGTCCTGGTCCCTGGTTGCGACTTTCATACGACATGGGGCTGTCCTTGAATCCATCACCGTAAGAGCACCATGTGCACAGGCGCGGACTTGGGCTCTGCTGTCGTAAAACTGTGCGACTCGCGTTTGTTTGATGGGGGTCTGGTGAGAGACTGTTGCCGTCACAGGTGCGTCATGAGACTTTTCTATTTTGTTGGAGACGGTTCAAGGGTGCTGCCAGTTCGATTCATCCGCCAAAGCACTGCTTGGTTTGGGCTCAATGAAAAAAAAGCAGTCACCATGGGTTCATGGGCACTGGAGCAGCGACAAGAATGCCTTCCAGCGGAGCGCCCTCCCCCGTGAGTTCTGACAGGACAGCCATCATATGCTCTCGACAGGCTGCAAAGTACCAGCTACAATTCTGGTGATAAACAGACAAATGCGCCATGTGCAAAGCGAACCGCCCCTCTTGTTCCAGACCGAGAGGGGTTGTGATCTGGGCCAGCTTGGCCTTCATTTTGGAGAACACCTTCTCCACAGGAGCAGAGTCGGGGCTGTACGGAGGCAACCGCACGACTCGGCGACCGTGAGCACGGATGAAAGCGTCCACACGCGAGGTGTGGATCGGGGCGTTGTCAATCAGCAAGATCGAGTTGACCTGCTGGTTTTGGTTGGCCGCTACCGGCACGAAAGCAGCATTGGTATTCGGCAACGAAATTAGGATGAAAATCAGCCAATCGCATTCGGTCTCGCCGCTGCCGCCGTCAGCGTGCTCGGTGATGTATTCGGCCAGCACCCTTCCGGTCGAGGAGATGCCCACGGTCACCGTGAGGCGTTGTCGGTTCCGCAGGCTGGCCAAGAGACGGTGAGACCTCTGTCCACGGGGTGCTCTGCTGCTTCTTCGGTACGTCGACAAGCCTTCCACGTGGGACTCGTCGCACGACACGAACGCCGAAGAGGGCAAGAGCAAGATGAGACGGGCCCATCGCACACGTAGGTTGTCATTCTGCTCCTTGTAGTGGGTAATGACACGCTGGTGCGTCCACCCAACAGCCTGTAGCACCCGGTCGATAGTGGACGTAGAGCTCCCGAGGTGGCCCGGCCAGGCGGGCAGCTACTGCAGCGCCCCCATGATGTCGTTAATTTCGCGCAAGAAGAGTTCAGGGCGCTCCTCAATAATCTCAAGTAGGCCCGACTTGAAGACATCGTCGTACAGGATGTTTTCGCGACGCGTGTTGCGACGCTCGCCATTGGGCCACAGCTCTCCAGTAGCCAAGTAGGTTGCCTTAAAGCGGTACACGGAGCGCGAGTCGCAGCCAAAGAGTCGCGCGGCCTCCGGGCAGGGCATATTGTGATGCGCTACGTGCCAGACGATGAGGATGCACACGCTCTCCGGCACCATGGCTGGGACGGCCGCTCGGATTGCCGTCGGCGGCGCGGCGGGCGCAAAGAGGGGGGGGGGGAAGAGGGCCCACGTGATGTGGTTGAGTGAACGGGCACGTCTGAGATGGGTTTGGCGACAGAGGGTGCGGGCAGGGCTGTTGTTGAGGCTCGCGGGTGCACGTGTTCTATCTGAGCTTCTATTAAAAAGCAGGTGGGCTCGTTGGAGCAGGGCAACCTCATGTACGGCTAGCAAAGGATGGGGCGACGAAGGGCCCCATATACATGCACCCCCCGAGAAGCAGGGCAGCTGAAAGGAGAGGTGCCCCCAAAGGCAGACAAAGGCCACTTGCATTCATGCACCGATGCCTGCATTTCGAGGCCAGCTTTGTTGGTATTTTTTTTGCCTCAATTCTCTTGTCCAGATTTCGCACCACCGACGCTCCCAGCCTCGATCCCAGGAAAGTTCGATGCTCTTACCCACCTCATATACACGAGTCCCTCGACCGCCTTCACCACCCTCGAAAACGCAAGGCGTGCAGCGTCCCTCGGGTGCTTTTCCACGCACTCGTTTATCTTGTCTGCTCTCGTGACCCCTACAAATTCTGAATAGACTCTCACCCCCCGCCCTCCGCCGCCCCCTCCCAACCTCCTCCCCCCTCCATGCGAAGGAGAACCTGTAACGTCCCGCGCGCCTCACATCACTCTGCACTAGAGGAAATGCAGTGCCGCAGCCTCCCGCCTGTGTACTCACGTGCACTCTATCCTCTTGTCGGCTCGGACCCGTCATGCACGGTCCCCACTCGCATCCCGGCCACTGGAGAAAAGGCGTCGTCTCTCCCGTTCCCTGGGATGGTGGTGTGTTCTCATCTTTGTTTTCAGGGTCCTCGCCCGGTATTCATCCTTCGCCCGTCTCCCACTTCACTGCACGTGAGAAAGTGCACAGTCACGCCCACGCTGTTAGATGCTTTGCCTTATCTCTGTTTTGAGGCCGAGGCTCAGAGACCTGACCCATGCGTTCCACTCCAGCACGTCCCTTTTTGGAGATGCCATCAGTATCCCGATGCACCACAGCAGGAAAAAAGTGAATAGCGCATTTCTTGTCACCCCCTGTGACAGACTGTACACGCCGACCAAGGTTGTCTAGAACACCCAACTGGATTGGGTTGGATCCGTCGATGAAACGCCCCGCAAGGCACTCGTTCTTGAATCACCCAAAACGTCTGTGGAAATAGATCCTACACGAGTCATTCAATGAGTGGATGGCTTACACGTGTCAAGATATAAATGGTTGCTCATGCGTCCTACACCGGGCACGTCAACGACGTTTTTGAGTCTTACCGCTGATGGGGCGCACAGATCCATGCCGCGTCTGCACGCATGAGGACAGAAGCCGATTTTCGGCGGGGGGGGTTGGCCTGTACGCCAGCGAACCCCACAACGGGGATGACATGCCTGCGATAAATGGGTGAATGGCAGCTGGCCAGCTATGAGACGAAAAGGGAGCAGCTTTCCCGCCTGGAGATTGTATGATGTAAGAATGTCGAGCACACTCATAAAGTTGATTCTACGACATATGCGACTTCATGCGTGCGAGAAAAAAGGACACAGCGGCATGCAAACCAATAGTCTTGAGGCCAGACGGCGCCAGCGCATCGTCAAAGAGCTTGAAAACAGCCCCGAAGTCGAGGGACGCAATGGGCGACCCAGACAAGTCCTTCTAAACGACGGCCTCCGGGAAAGCGTTGTTGACGGCAGCCCTGTCGCACCGGACGCTTAGCTGCAGCTGACTGGCCACCTTGGCCGCTGGCCACGACACGCAGTGGGCAAAGGCCTGGTCGACTGTAGAGGGTGAGACGTCTTGGCCCGATCGCTTCGCCGACCGACTCGGGCCACCCGTGTGTTCGGGGAAGGTGGGCTTCACAGAGGCTACGAGAAGCCCCAAGCGCGCGATGTTCTGCTCTCTTCACTTCTATTGATGGAGCCAGGTTGGTAGAGTTCGGTGGGGTACGAACACTCAATCGGTCACAACGCTCAAGACCCACTTCGACGGAAAAGCGATTACGATCACATGCCTTCACACCGGCCTCAAACGTCTTGAGCTTCTTGCCACGCTGGGCGCCGCCATTGGCCAGCGCGGACGCATCCTCGTCACTCGACTCCAGGTCAGCATCGGCTGCCACGTGAATGTGGGCGTCCCGCGTGCTTCAGGTAGGCCATCGCGCGGTTGTAGTGCGCCCCGTTCGCAGGCGCGAGGAGGCCCGCATTTGCCTCTTCGCCTGCCTCGATGGCGGCGAGGAGCTTCTGCTAGGAGATCCTCTGCTGCTTCTCCGTCTCCTGGGGGCCGACCAACGCGAAAGGCCCTGCCATTCCGCCAGGAAGGCGGCTTGCTCGATCGGCTTCTGCCTCCTGCAGTGCCTCAATGTGGTTTGCGATGCCGCTCGAGAGGAATTTCTCAATGGAGCGTGCGTCAGCCTTCGCGCAGACGAGCACTGTGGAATGAGGCGTCACGCCTTTCATGGGGTTCATAGCCGTCGGACTGGTGGGTGTCCCAATGCGAGCCGTCCGCAGCACGGTAAGCTCGAAATGGCCCTTCTTGCCACAATGCTCGCAGATGTTCCCGCAGCTCTCACGGCACTCCCTTGAGCACCGAGGACTCCCATGTTGACCGGTAAGCACCCGGTCACATTCCACACTCCATGCCCAGCAGGTTCCGCTACGACAATTAATCGTGTGAAAAAAGCCACAGAAAAATAGTGGTTAGTGACTGGAAAATGAGAAGGCACTGTTTTGACTCAGATCACTCCTCTCCGCACACCGCTCCACTTAGCACCTGAAGGCAAAAAACATAGCGTGCGAGCAAGTGGGAGACAACTTACCGGTTGCGCGACTTCAGGTTCTCAGGGGCAGAGAAAGAGCACCAAGAGCAGGTTTGCGGCCGGTTACTAGAGGCTTGGGCCTCGGGGGCGGCTGCATCCAGCTCTGCCAGAGCGTTGGCGAGCCGGGCGCCAGCCGGCTGGGTGCCGGGGAGCGGGACGCCGGCAGGCGGGGCACAGGCAGGCGTGGCGCCCCAAGGCGGGATATCCGCGGTCGGGGCGCTCACGCGGCGGGCGCCGACGTGCGGCGCGCCCGCGGGCCGCATCCCGTGAGGCAAAGCGCCGACGGGCCGCGCGCCGGCGGGGGGAGCGCCGGCGGCGGGGGCGCCGTCGGGGGTGGCGCCGACGAGGGGGACGCCCTCACGGGGTCCGCCGACGGGCGGGCGCGAGCAGTGACTGTCCCCATCCATGGCATCAGGGGGGTGATCTCGATGGGAAGAGTCGGTATCCGGTGAGACTGTGCGGGTACCTGGCAGCCCGCGCCATTTTAGACGGCTACTATCGGTACGGTGGGGCGCCGGTCACTGCAACCCTGCAGCCTCGCATGCGTACGAACAGCGCAACCGCGAAGCTTGCTTCTGGCCCAGGACGTGCTTGTCATGGGTCAAGTTGTGAACGCAGGCGGACAATTTTGTTGTGCTTCGGGCCGGGCCAAAAGAAACGGCCTTCCAGTCAGATCCGAAATGCACCCTTGCTTTGCGATCGTCGGGGCACGTGCTTCTGAGCACAGCTTGCCTCTGCGGTCGGCCGATCCACTGCTTCTAGCTCAGGACCTCGCCGGGACAGTCCCCTCCTGCACTTTCCGCACTTGTAGAGAAAAGCTGCTCATGTGAAGCCATTGTCACTACGGCGGTCCGCGATTGTCGGGTATATGGTGCAAAGAAATAGAGGTGCACTCGCTGCGCCAGCAGGGGGTGGTCTTCTTTGAGGGCAGACGCAGCTGTATTGAGTTCAGGATGTGCTTGTGCCCACGCTTGACCGGCATGAAGCAGATGCATGGCTGCCTGGTGCACGTCGCGCGCGGTGGTGCACTTGCTTCCAGAGTGTTCTCTGCTTGTACACGCCCTTGCTGTGAGTGTCGAGTGGGCACGGGTGGGCCATTCCGGAGGTGTGCGCACTGAGAAACCTGAGACGTGATAAATGCCACGAGGGCTACGGTGCGCCAGGAGAAAAGCAGTATTGCTTGTCCTGGATCGCCGGTAGGCGCAGGCCTCTGTGCGCTACTAAACAGGCACGCGTGTCGGACAGGTACGGGTGCAGTGGAGTTGCCTTGTGCCTGTAATCCACGACAGCTGAGATTTTCTGATCGTCAATGATCGCGAGACTGTGCGATCAAACTTTGGTCTTTTACCTGGAAAGGATAAGACCATCGATATGAGGGTGAAAACCAGGCGACGATGAATAGTCATTGGATGGCTGTTCTTGTATGCGACGATGAGTAGTCATTGGATGGCTGTTCTTGTATTTCTTTTCTATTTTTTCTGGCACTGTGCTTAGTAGGAGGTCATTAGCGTGCCCCCCCGGGGTGTTCACCATGAACACTGTTTGCGAGTGCGGGCGACACCTCGCGCCGCTCTACGCGCACTCTCATACTGCGTGAGCCAACGGCAGTAACACACCGCTTGGCGACCGGTCCGCCTCCAGGACGCCCGCTTGATCCCGGCGTGCAGGAGCGAGGAGGAAGAGAGGGGCAGACATCTCGACAGCGGCGGTGGCGGTGGTCAGCGAGCATGCGGTCGACACCGCCGCCCGCGCCGCCGCCGCGGCCGGCGGGACCTCGGCGGCAGAGCGCGGCAGCACGCCTGCCCGGCGCTCGGCGGTGGCGGGCGCCCGCACGGCAGCGGCGGCGACGCGCACGCCGGCGCGCAGCAGCCTGGGGGACGATCCGGCAGATGCCCCGACAGGGGCCGGCCCTGACGCAGGCAAGGCCAATGGCGCCGCCACCGCCACAGGACGTGGGGGCGGCGGCGCGGCAGACGGCGGTCCCGAGGCGCGGCAGCGCCCTGCCGGCGCTTGCGGGCGGGGGCCAGGTCGCGACCGCTCGCTCGCCGCCACCCGAAAAAAGCCGCCGCGGGGCGGTGCCTCTAGGACGGCACCCGCCACCAGAGGCGCTGGAGGAGGTAGCTGGGGGCAGCAGCGGCAAAGGCGGCGCCGCCACCGCACTCTCCGCTGCCGCCGCGGCGGCGGACCGCCACCCCGCCGCCCCGGTCGCGCCGCGGTTCGCGGCAGCCGACTTGGCGGCGGCGCAGGCGGCGGCGCTCAATCCGGTGGGAGGCTGGTCCACGAAAACTGTTCTGATTGGAGCAGGCGATCTCAGAGACAGTCGAATGCGCACACATCCCATTGGTTCTTCGTGGCACGCTCTGACGCACCTTCTGAGGTCAGCGTCGGTTGATCTACCGGTTTCTGATCCCGTCCACTGCGCCCTCTCCGTCACCGTCCCTCCTCCTTGTGCAATGTGTCGGGGCGTCTCCTTTCGTGGTTATTTCTGTCTGTCGCAGAATGTCTCGCCGGCGCGGTGCTCACGAGCCGGCCTCCCCCCTCCTGCCTACATCTTTGCCGCCTCTGCCTTTTGATGTTCGTGTATCCCCCCCATTCGTCCGCCGGTCGCCATCACCAACCCCCCCCGGTGTTCCCTCCCTTGTCTTAGCTCTGCATGTGAGCGTACTCTCACGCCCAGGTGATGGGGCTCCCTCCACGTCTGATCGCCGTCATGGCAGCCGACTGGGGACTCGGGCCTCGTCGGCACGGGTCGCCTCGACGTCGCAAGCGGGTGCACGTTCTTTGCTCTATGTCGCCCAAGTGTCCGAGACGCCCTCTGTCATGGGTCCAATGCAGACCCTGATATCTGTGGTGGTGGCCCGCACTGGGGAGGAAGTGTCCATTGATTTGCGCCCCGGGGTGGCCGCACTGCTGGAGCACGCGGAGCGGCAGTTGGCCGCTGCTGAAGCGGTGGGCGCCGTCGGCATCCTTGGGCGTCCCGCCGCGCCGGCGACCCTGACGGGAGAGGCACGGCTGCTGCTCCGCTTCGCGCCGTGCACCAGTGTCGGCGCCGCCGACGCGGTTGCAGGCGTTCAGCACACGATCTATTCGAGTGGGAAGTGGGTTGGTGTGGGTGGTGGTGGAGACACGACTGTGCTTCGGGAGGCTCTGGGTGTGTGGACGGTGCGCACGTCATGGCTGGGGAGCGTGTCACCGCTTGACTCTTTGTCCACTTACGCCATCTTCCTCGGGCGCCAGCGGAATGCCGGTGTGGTCGCACGGGCGGTAGCAGCAGCGAACGAAGCGACGGCCGACGCCGAAATGCTCCTCGCAGCCGCCCTTCGAGATGACCGAGGTCGGCCGAGCACCTCCGCGGCGCCGTCAGAGGACCGAGCGGCGAGGCTGCTGTTTTGTCTTCCCTCTGGCGGCGGCGGCGCCGGCCCGGAGCATCCGACGGGAACAAGCGAAGCAGCGGCGGCTGATGATACCGTTGCGTCCACAGGTGCGGCCGAACCAGAAGTGCGAACTGTTATGGCTCCGTTTGACATCGAGTACACCGAGCACCGTCCAGGAGGAGGGTCGAACTCGGTGTTCAAGCACACTCGGCAAGACGCCCGGTGTCCGCTGTGTCACCGGGATGAGCGGTCAGTCGGAGCCCTGCTGCAGCACTTCGGCGCCCTCCACACCAACGTGACTGTGGAGTGCTTCCGTGCCGTTTCGTCGGCGCAGGTAAATCGACGCGGACGAGAGAGTGGCTCTCGCCTCGCATGGGACCGCTACATAGCCGCCATTCGGTGGTTGGCGGTTCCCATGCCATTGGCTGGCTTCCACGAGTCGTCCGTCCGTGGCATGGCGTCTGCTGCAGCGTCGGTTGCACCTGTTTTCGTCAACAATCGTGCCGTCGCGCCCGGTGCTGTGCCGCCTACACCGGTCGCGCCTGGTGCCGGTCACTCGCCGGTTCAGCCCCGGGAAACTGTTGATGTAGCCCAACGCCCGCTCGAACCGCTCCGCGATGGTAGCGCTGCTGGCTCATCGTCAACGGGCACCGCGATTCTCCCCAGCCAGATGTCGGCTCTTTCCTTTCTTCCTCACCCTCTTGCAGCGGGCGCCTCACGCCGACGGCCGCCGATGTCGGGGCGCGCTGGCCGCGGGCGTGGCGCTCGGCGCCCGCTTGCGTCGGCACTCGGCGGTCGCGAATACTTCCATACCGGGAGCCTGGCCCCGTTGGCGCTGCGGCAGTCGACGAACGCCGTGCTATCTTCTGACTCTGAGGACGATATTGACGATGAGTGGCTGAGCGCCATGGATGCGGCGCGAATGGAAGCCCTTGAGCTGCCAGCGCCGGACGTGCTGTTTATGGCATTGTGGACGGGGTTTGTGAACGCGTCGCCTGCTTGGGGGGACAGGGGGGCCGCATTTCTGCTGGCCAGTTTTTTTGCAGCGCGCCGCCGCACCATCCTAGGGGCAGGCTTGCTGCCGCAGGCAGCCGCACACGTTGAAGTGATGTACGCGTATGGTCTGGTGGACGTTGATGGCGCCGCGCAAGCGTTTGGTGTGCTCACTGACCGGTCTCCGCCCGATCTGACTGGCGGTACGCTGACGGGTGCTGCGAATGCCTTGGACCCTGCGGTGGCCGTTATCGCCGCCGCTGCTGGTGTGGCGGCATCGGACGCACAGGCGGCGGCGGTAGGTGAAGCGGCAGCAGGCGGACCTTTGGGCAGTCAGCCGACGCAGTAGTCCGTCTATTGTTTTGAGTCACTTGCATGTTTCTTTCGTTTATTGATTTGAGTCACTTGCATGATTCTTGCGGAGCCGTCACCGTAAAGGTCTTCACCTTCGCCCACCCTGCGTCCCCACCGCCGTTCCGGAAATGATCCCGTCGACGCCGCGTGCGCAGGGGGCCGCGTCGGCCGCGACCGCCGACGCCGCCACCGCCGCCGCCGCCGCCACCGCCGCCGCGTGGCGGGGACGTTTGGCGCGGCGCCCAGCGGTGGCGGCGGCGGCGGCGGCGGCTGACTCCGACGAACGTGCCGTGCTTGTCGCCACCCCCGCCACCGCCTCCTTCATTGACGGCGGCGATGGCGGCGACGGCGGTGTCGGCGTCGAGCGGCGGCGCTCCGAGCTCCACCGCCGCACTGCCTCTGTCGACCGCCCGCGCTCGACGTCGGCCGCGCGTCGCCGCGGCGTGGCGACGAACGGCGCGGCGACGAGGGGGATGGCCGTGTCGGTCACCCGCAGCGGCAGCGGCGCAAGCAGCGGCGGCGGGGGTGGTGGCGGCGGCCGACGCGGCCGCAGCACAAACTCCCCGTCCGACGAGATCGCGTCGGCGCACCCGTTGGCTGCCGCGATGGCGCGGAGGGAGTTGGTCCACGCGACGTCAGTGGGGCTGGGGGAGGGGGGGATGCCCCGGTGAGCCCGCGCGTTAGTGGCAGGCGTCGCCTCCAGCGCTGCCGTGGCGGCGACAAAAGGGGTGGTGCTCGCATCCTCCTCTGCCGCCCCTGACGTGCTCAGGGCGGCGGCAACGGAGTCGGCGGTGCCCAAAACTACCGCCACCGTCCCCGCCGCCGCCGCAGCATAGATGGCCGCTGGATGCGCGGGCGGCGGGGTGGCGCAAGGCGCGGGCGGCTTGCCCGCCGCCACTGCCGCCGCCTTCGCTGACGGCTTCACGGAGTGGCGCCAGGTCGTCCCCTTCTCGGCCACACGCGTCACGTCGGCGCCGAGTTCAGCTGACGTCGCCGTAGCGGGTGCAGCGGCGGTCGTGGCGGCCACCGCCGTCGTCGTCATGAGGTGCTCCGTGGCCACCGTGCCAGTCCTCGACGGTCGCGCCGGTGTCTCGGCCGCCGCGGCCGGCGTCTCGGCCGCCTCGGCCGTCGCCGCCCGCCGCGTTAGCCGAGTGAGGAACATGGGGGGCGGCGGCGGCGCCGGTGGCGACGGCGGCGCACGCGCCACGCCCGCCGCCGGCGACGGCGCCGCACCCACTGCATGGCCATCGCTTTCCGACGGCGACGGCGTCCGCGACGGCGGCAACGAAGCTGCGGCCCACTCTGAAGTTGCCGCGGCCACGGCCAGGAATGGCCGCGCCCGCGCCACTGCGGCAGCAGGCGCCGCCTCCACCTGCGGCGTCGACCGCCGAACGGAAATCGACGGTGGCGTCGGCGGCGGTGGCAAACGCGACGGCGGTGGTCCACCCGATATCGCAGGTGACAGCGGCGCCCGCGACAGCGCCGTCCCCCGCGGCGGCGCCGCCTCCCGCCGCGGCGACAGCGGCGGCAACACAGCGCCGCCGCAGCAGACTGTGCCGTTCGCAGCGTCAACCCGGTGCCCGCGGCGCGCCCGCAGCGCCCACGGCGGCTCGGCGTGCCGCAGCGACGGGTGCCGGGTGGGTGGGTTCTCACCTTGCCGCCAGCGGGCCTCGTCTTTGGCGTCCGGGGCCGCCAGGTCGGCGACGACTTCCGTCTCGCGCACCAGCGACAGGCGGGCGAGAGTACGCACACCCCCGCCGCCGCCACCTCCGCCGCCGCCGCCGCCGCCACCTCTGCCGCCGCCGCCGCCGCCGTCACCACCGCCGCCGCCGACGCCACCGCCGCCGCCGATGGCGGGTATCGGCGGCATCTCGCCAGCGGGTGACGGCCGGATGCCCGTCGGCCGCCAGCGGCCGGCGTTTTCCGCATCCATGGCCGCCAGGTCGGCAACGAGTTCCGCCTCGCGCGCCGGCGACAGGCGGGCGAGAGTACGCATACCGTTGCCGCCGCCACCTTCGCTGCCGCCGCCGCCGCCACCTCGGCCGCCGCCGCCATCACCGTTGTCGCCGCCCACGCCACCGCCGCCGCCGATGGCGGGTATCGGCGGCATCTCGCCAGCGGGTGACGGCCGGATGCCCGCCGGCCGCCAGCGGCCCGCGTCTTCCGCATCCATGGCCGCCAGGTCGGCGACGAGTTCCGCCTCGCGCGCCGGCGACAGGCGGGCGAGAGAACGCATACCGTTGCCGCCGCCACCTCCGCCGCCGCCACTTCCGCCGCCGCCGCCGCCGTCGCCGCCGTCGCGGCCGCCACCTCCGCCGCCGCCGCCACCTCCGCCGTCGCAGCCGGCGCCGCCGCCGCTGCCGCCGGTGGCGGGCGACAGATGCACGCCGCCGTGGCCGCCGCCGCTGTAGCCGCTTCCGCCGCCGCAATCTCCAGGTGCTAGCGCTGTTGGTGACGGCTATGGTGCCGGATGCCTCGGGCTTGCCTCGTCGGTGGAGGCGGTCGCCGCGCCTGCTTCAGAGGGGGCACGGAGGTGACGCCAGGTGCTGGAGGGGTGGAACACGCAACTGCCCTGTCGCCGTGTCGGACAACTGCAAGACGGAATGACGGCAAAGACGTTCATGTTTGAAGCGGAAGTAACCCACACACACTCAAAGAAGCCAAGCTTCTCTCGCGCATGTGCCCCAAAACATCAGTAGGGCGCCCCCAACTTTTAAACAACACAGCCATTCTGATAAAAGCACTGACCAGTCCTGTTCGAAATCCAAACTCACCTGCCCAGCATGCCCCTGAGGAAGCCGGAGGCCGAACCGGCAAGATGTTGCGCTGTATTTCCTGCGCGAACTGTCAAACTTCGGAGCCACGCGCCCAATCATCTCGTCATGGAGGTGCAAACAGCTTTCTGCTTCCAGGATTTTATGACTGTTTGCGCTCCACAGCCAATGGGAGCACGCCTTCCTCCAAGGATGAAATGCTTCGACGCATTTGCCAGCTTTCCACACGTTCGCGCGGAACGCATTACCCTCGCATCATGAAGGGCGCGGCTTCCGTTGAGCGCGGTGCTCTTGTTCATCAGGTCCGTGGCTAGAGGAGCTGGTTGTTGCGCGAAACGTGTCGGTCCGTTGCCACGCTGGCACGCCACGCGAGCCGCCAACATTGAGACAGGCGGTAGTCGCTCTGCCGTGTCCGATGTGCGCCAGGGCTTGACCCCGTGGGCCCCAAGCCCCGTAAGGCCGGTGCGGTCGTGCAACGAGCCGCCCCCCGTGACCATGCGAGCGGCTATGCCCACCGAGCTCCAAGAGCTCGTGTATTTTTGTCATGTTGAGGCAAGGGTTACTATTATACTGGTTCACAGTCGACGTGCGTTGCTGGTATTCTGCACGCGTTGGCCACGCCAAGCGACCCCGGCGATCTGCGATAGCAGTGCCATCACATGAGTAGGACCGGAACCGACGCTCCCGTCCTGCCGGCGTTGGCTGGAGCTACAAACGGGGCGATGTCTTCTCCAGTGGCACTGTGGCGAACAATTACCGTTCGCCCGTCAATGCGGACTGACAGCTCCATTGGTGTCATTGATCTGCGCGTTGCCGGTGCCAGTGGTCATGATCAGTCTGGACGGTTCGGAATGAGGCGAAACCGTCCATCTCGATCGAACCGAGGAACGTGCCCAGCAGTTTAGAAAAAATTGCTCTGAAGTGGCCCTTGTTCATCGAAAGTGGCCTACGTTGATGCGACGTGAGTGCCGTGGAGATCTCGTCCCCGTGGGAACCCTCGGGTGCCGACCATCCCGACCATCGTCGACGTCGGCACCACGTGCTGCATCGCTCTTCTTCCTGGTGCCTGGTTGTCATTGGCAATCATCCGCTCTTCACGGCCCGAAGGGGTGTTGTCCGAGAACAGCTGTTGTCCAGCAGGTATGTTACATGGATTTGTATTACAGGGGCGGTCTTGTTTCAACCCAGTCACGCGGGACGCGTTGCAGTGTGCTGTATGCTCGATCTGCCGCACAATCTGCAGAACTTGCGAGTTAGATGTGCGCGGCATCTAACAATGACCACGTGCGTGTGTTGCATCGTATCGACACCTTGCGGTGTGACAGAAATCCTTGGTTATCAAGGCATGGCACACGACTCATGTGACTATTGCTGCAAGCAAGAGCCGCCTCTTCCCGCGCGGCGCGCGTGGCGATGCCCACATCTTGATTTTGTGTGTTGCCACCGGTTGCCTGGCCAGCATCCGTGGTTTCGGCCTCCGGGAGAGGAGATGTCGGCGGGAGAACGCTGTCTGTGCGGTGCCCTTGGCGTCTCGTCTTGCAGAGAAGTGTGCTCCGCGTGCCACCAAGTCGGTCACAGGGCTTTTAGCCAGGTGCCGACCGGCGACCGCTGGGAGCTGTCTCACCAGGGTCGCCTGAAGGCAGTAATCGGTGCGATGCCGCTTCATGCACGCCATTTTGTTTGCCCTGCCATGGTGGATGTTGAAGTGTTTTATCGTGCCGTGAAATCTCGATGATGTTATATCTAGTTCCGCTCGACTGTCACTGTCGTTGTCTTGGGTGCCGGGATCTCCCGAGAACCTGCCCACTGTTCCATTGTACGCTTGCGTGTTTATAGGCCATGGCGAACCGCCCGAGGCAAAGCAGTTCCATTCCACGTACACCGCTGGGGTACGTGCTGTCACTGTCTCTCCCTGAGGCGCTCGTTATTCTTAGAATGTGCACACTGTTCCATTGAACGCATGCGTGTTCTTTAGGACAAGTAGAACCGCTGAAGGCAAACTCTTTCCACTCCACGTATGCCGCCGGGGTGCGTTCTGTCACTTCCCCCCACGGAGGCGCTGGGTTCTTCTGAGAGCTGGCGCATTGTTACATGGTACGCATGCGTGTTATCGAGGCCACAGCAAACAGACCAAGGAACAGCGAATACAGACCACTCGTGCCGCTGGGTTGCAAGAGTCCGCTGCGGTTCCATGGAAACGGTCGTGCGGTCTTTGGAGGGAGAGCACATTCGGCGTTCCCTTTTGTAGTCAAGGGGCTTTTGGTTCGTCTCTGCAAGCAGGCTTTCGGCCGTGGTGTCCAAGGCAAGAGAAACGTGCGTTCCGCACAAACATGAACATCGGGAGTTGTAGTGGGGACAGGCTAGGGTCAGTTGTGAGCGACATGGCCCCTCCAAGGTCACTATCAGGCAACTAGTTGACTGCCACGAGGGCACCAGGACCCTGCGCCGTATCCTCGAACCACAATCTCTCCTCTAAAAAGACACCCAAACCCCGGTCGGCACCGCTGCGCCCAGGACGACTCTCTTCGTGTAAGGGAGGTTTCCCGACGACCAGCGCCTCGCTCGCCAAACAGTTCCGCGTCGCACACGAGCTCCTCGTCGCTGCCCACCGCTTTGTCGCAGGAAGGCCATTGGTCGCTGACCTGGGCATTGTCGCCTTTCGACGGCTCGTCGCAGACCGGCAGCCTGTCGCCGACCACCACCTCGTCGCCGACCATCGCCATGTCGCCGATCGGCGGCACGTCGCCGATCGGCAGTGTGTCGCCCACCGGCGGCTTTCCGCCAACCACCGCCTCGTCGCCGCCCGGCGCCTTCTCGCCGTTCGGCGGCTCGACGCCGACGGGCGGCTTGTCGCCCACCGACGCCATGCCGCGCACCCACGTTATGTCGCCGATGGGCGGCACATCGCCGATCGGCAGTGTTTCGCCCACCGGCGGCTTGCCGCCCACCACAGCCTCGTCGTCTACGGGCGCCTTGTCGCCACTCGGCGGCTCGTTGCTGATCAGCGGCTTGTCGCCGACGAGCTCCTCGTCCCCCGTGGGCGAATCCTTGCCAACAGCCGCCTCGTCGCCAACCAGAAACACGTCGCCAACCAGCACCTCATCGGGTACGGGCGGCTGGCTCGTGGACGACATTGCCAACCTCCGACTCTACCGAGCGCAGCCGTTTGGCGCGACGCACGGGCCTGGATGCGACGCGCAACCCGCGGCCAAGCGGAGCGCCGCGACGCATCGCCAAAGAGTGGGAGTGTAGCAAAGCTGCAGAGGCGGCCAGCAGCCTGCGCGGTGTGCAGGTTTGTGTCAAGGAAGGCGGCCACAGGGTGCTCAGAATGGCCAGGGTGATGATGGCCGCAGTGAGGATGACCGCGACGAGGATGACGACGGTGCAGATTGCAATCCGTCTGGGCACGACGACGACAACGCCGTCCCCGCGGCGCTGGAAGGTAGATCTCCACATGCGCCAATCAGATGCGGCGACGGTCGACGGAGGCCTGCTGGCCTCACGATCTCGACATGAGCACGGATCTAGGCGGAAAATTTGATGCGTTGGGGGCCCTCCAAACGCGTTTGTCGATCGAGACGGTGCTCATTCGACGAAACACTCAGACACGGCCACCACATATCCTCACCCCGTAGACAAGTACACGACCGCAGTACATCGGAGTCGAGAGTGGAACAATTGTTTTGACTTGGTCGCGCGCGTGCGCTTTCACTTCAGACAAACAGGTCGCGCCCATTCCACGTCACGGTCTGCCACCACTCGGTGGGTATCGCCTACGCTTTGGCCAATCCCATCCGACATCGCTGTGGGCAGAAAGCCAGGACAAGGCCGAATGTCCCTGTCATGCCTCGGGCAGGGTCGTTGAAATCAACGCGGAAGCGGTTCAGGTGCCGCCATCTGACTGTCATAACGTCGCGACACGTCGCAGAAGAAGTGCAGCAGCGTTGCAGTCCTCAGGAGAACTGCAAGACTCCTCCTCCGTTGACCACGGCTCGTCGCTGCCGCCGGGTTCGAACACGGGACGTCAGCCCTAGTTCCGTTGCAAATGATTCGACTGTTCTTCGGGCAGGCGACCGTTTTAGAAGGATCTCAGAGGTGGGTTCGATTTGGTGACTCCGTCCTTGATTGCAAATCTGTTCGTTTGCTGTTCTTTCTCTTTTCTCCTGTGTTTTTTATCTCAGGCTGTCGCAGTAAGGCGGTGTCGACGCCGCTCGCTTGAGGCAGCACCACCCGAGAGACCCACCGGCTCGCCGGTGCAGGTCATGGTGACGCAGTGCTCATGCGCAGCATATATGTTGAAGCACCATAGCGAGAAATGAGAAATAAAAGAGCCCCACGCTGCACACAACCCGGCCAACGACGGATGGGGCGCAGCCGACGGTGGCGCGAATGGTGGGAGCCGCTGCTGGCCCGCGGCTGAGGAGATAGCAGCCCGCTCGAGGAGCCAGAGGAGCGCCCGCGAGCGAGTGGAGGCGGCGGCAGCGGCGACCGCGGCGGAGGCGGGCGGGAAGGCGGGGGCGGCGCGCAGCACCGCGCCAGTGCCAGCACGCGGGGTCAAGGGCGTCAGCGGCGCCGGTGGCATCGTCTTCGCGTCGCCGCCGCCGCTTGCTCGGCGGTGGCCGACACGTCCCTTGCCGCGCGGCACCCTTGCTACGGCACAGGGTCCCCCGCGGGCGCGACGCGTGAGAATCCGTCTCGTCCAGCCCCACACGTCGTCCCCCCCCCAAACACCCCCTCGCTTCCCCCACGGCGGCCGTCCCCCCACCTCCGCTACGGCCGGCGAGGGGGGTCCGCGGCCGTCTGACCACCGCCGACGCAGACAGGTGGGTGGTGGGCGAGGACAGACGCGGGGAGGGCCGACACGGAGGCGGCGCCCGACGCCGCCGCCATCTAGCGGCGGGCGGTGGCGACGGGGGATCCCCTGCGCTACCACGGCGGCAGCGGCGGCGGCGCGCCGCCGACCGCGAGTGGCGGGCGTCGCGACCACCGCCGACCGCGTGTCGTCGGGGCATGCGGTGCCTCCCGCATACACCGCGGCGAGCGAGGCGGCCGGCAGCTGTCCGGCGGCCACCTCGGCGGTCTCGAAGAGCAGGTCAATGTCCGACGCTGAAATGTGTACAGGTGCAACGCTGGAGCAACGCCAACGCCGGGCATTGCGGGCACCAGCGCGAAAGGAACGGGCTGTATCCCTTTCGCACACCCCCCTCGCCACATCGTTTCGGGCACCGCAATCGGCCACCAGCGCGACTAGAGAAATAAGCACCGTTCATAACGTAACTGATACAGAACGAGCTCTGCCACGCAACAATGGGCGGTACAAGACGCCCAACAGCCATTACCTGCACGAACGCACCAGCACACACCTCGCACGCCGCATAATGTCACCATACCACACTACACAGCATCACGCGACACATTAAATGACGACAACTGCACAGCCCACAGTGTGAACTCACGCACCATAACCCCCACCGTCCACTTGAGAATCCATACGAACGAGACCACTGGCCCTTCCAAAGGCGCCGCCGTTCCATCAGTTGCGTCTGGTGCCGTTCAGGTGCGAGACGCGGCGACACCCGACGCGGCGCTTTCGGACGACCCACCCACACCGCCGCCGCGCTCAAATGCACAGTCGTGCCGACCGAAGTCTGCGACAGAGCCAAACAGCAGACCGCAGCAGGGGCACTCAAACCACACGCGGGCACCAGCAGGAATGATGACTCTGTCACGGCCGGCTGAGTGGGAACAAGCCGCCGTAACGCACCCGCACCGGGCAGTCAGTTGCCATACGCCGTCGCCGCGATGAATGACAGCTGGGCTCCGGGGAACCGCCCCGGGCCCGACGCAGATAGAGACCTGAACATGATGCGAACCGGAGGCATCGGGCTGCATGCAGTGAGGGGCCCCACCGCACCGCGGACACGCCTCGGCAGCGGCGTATGGCGCAGCAGGAGCAGTAGACGGTGAGGGGGAACGGAGCGGCGTCGACGAGTGAGGCGCAGTTGAACCCATCGTTGCGGGAACCACGGGAAAAGAGTGGGGCCCGGTGCCCCCCAAAAGGACACAGACGATGAGCTGGGGCGTCGCTGACGTCAAGAGGACGGGGAAAACGACCTCGTGGCGCGAAGAACAGCACGCACCCCAGAGCACGTTGGGCGGCGGCAATTGTGCTCGCTCACTCTCGCATTGGTGCCTGGAATCCATAAGGCGCTGTCACGATCTGTGGACAACCAGTCGATCCCGATCACCTGTGTCGCGACCACAAAACACCAAATCTCATTGGAGTCTCTCTCCAAATGCCATCTTCCACTGGTCCGTGCCCATTGTGTCAGCATTATTTCACCTCGCGCAGAAAGCGTGTGTCCTTATTTCACAAACGTAAAATGGACAAGCTCAACGACGCCGGTGATCCCAGAAGAGGCGGAAGTGCTTTCATTCCAGCGACCTGTACGTCACAGGAATCGGCAGCGACGGGCCCAACGTTCTCCACGTTCCGTGGAGCAACACGCAGGCATGCCTGGCGCTGCTGACTCCCCGCACCTCGGCCATTCTGACGTCCTCGCGGCCGCGTGTCGGGCACCACCACGACCACAAACAAAGGCCTTTCAAGTAATCAATCAGACTGGTCTCGAAGACCTCCGTCGGCTAATGAGGTGTGACGCCACCGCCAGCGACTTACCTGACCACAGCGCTTCCGAGTTCTCGGAGCTCTCCCGCGGTCCGCAGCCGCTCGCGCGAGTGTTTTCTGCAGCTGTACATTGCAGGTGTCACTGCTGCCCCGCCTGCCTGGAGCATGCTGTGGTAGGGGGCACGTGTTTGGGGCACGTCACAACTGAGCCCAACAGAGCCGTCATATGCTTGTCGGCCATGCCGGTGGCCGCTTCCCGGAGGCGAGCACTGCAGACGCCGCACTGCTTGGCCTATACTGGAGGGAAGGCTCGCGTCCAACGGTGCGCCGTGCGCGCTTGACACGCTCGGCGGCAGGAAGATGCTAGGGGACGGACGGCCGAAGGCAGGTACTCGCCCAGTACTCCGCGCCCAGCTCTCGGGTACACTTTCAGGGACGAATCCTTCCTCATTTTTTCGTTCTTGTCACCCTCTGCTCGCATATCCGCGGAGCGACTCTGGCAGGGGAGCGGCGTGAGGAACGGGACCCACTCTCTCAGCGCAAAGATTTGCAGGTGCGGAGACAAGTCGTCTCCAGCCGCCGTCGGCCATGCTAATGGGAGCGAACCCGGCGAAATGCGCGAATGAAACTTGGTGCGGCCGCCCTCCTCAGAGCCTCCTCTGCTCGTGGGTCGCATTTGGGTGGCGGCCAAATAGGGATCGACCACCAGAATTTGGCGCGTTGTTTCTGGACTTTCAATGGGTCGCTGTCATGCTGAGACCCAGAAAACCGGGCTTGTCCATGTGTGTGGCTGGCAGCAATGCAACAGAAACTTCAGTGCCCAACTACAGCTCTGGGAATGTCGCAACGCGTGCATCCACAGCCGCTGCTGCCCGTGCGGTCTTTCCAAATCGTCTCAACGTGCTTGCCGGCTTCAGCCGAGAGGGCGCTGCAGCGGATATGCCACCGCCACCGCGACAATCGCGTCCGCCGTTGCCGTTGCCCGCCGTCACTCTTGTCCCGATGACGGCGGGGGCGGTGCCGCCGGCGGGACCGCCGCCGCGTCGAGCGCCGCCGTCCCGGCCGACATGTATGCCTTATCGCGCATTATCACGGTCAACTCGGGGTTGACGTCCGTGCCCGACGGCGACGGCTGCGGAGGCGCGTCGCCGTCCAGCGCCGGCTGTTCGACGCTGATCGCGTCCCCCCGGGGCGTTGCGTGCGCGGCTGGGTGGAGCTGCTGCGCCGCCTGCCCGAGCCTCCCCGCCGCCTACACCGGCCACGCGGTGCGGGACGTGCGAACGCGACCGACGCGGCGCCCGAGGACGCGACGGCGTGGCACTGGCTGGCAGACGCCCTCGTCGTGACGGGCGACACGGGGCGGGCGTGGCGGGCCCTGTTGTCGGGGTTGACCCACTGCCCCGCCCACAAGGCGCTAGTCGCGGCGCTCGCGCGCGTGCAAGGGCTCCAAGCGGCCGCCGACGCAACGAGGCGCCGCCCGCCGACGACGGTGGGGTCTACGACAAGGACGCGGCAGAGCCGCCCTCGTCCAACTCGCGGGCGCCCCAGCCGCAGCGCTCGACGACCCCACCCCGCAGCCCGACGGCCCCGCCCATCCCCCCCGACGCCCTCTCGCTCATCGCCCCCCCCGCCGGGGGCGGCTCGGACAATGACGTGGTGCGGCGGTGGTCGGCGCGCCTCGACGCGGCGGGCGCGGCGGGGTCCCCCCCCGACGGGTGGGCCCACACCGCCCGCGCGTATGCGCTGCTGCGGCAGGCGCTGGCCGCCGACACGGCCGCCGTCGACGCGGCGCGGGGGGGCGGGGCGGACTCGTCAGGGCGGGCGCGGCGGTCCCTCGCCCGCTCCGCGGTGCTGCTGCAGTTAGGGGGGGGGGACGTGCGGGCGGCGGTGGTGGCGGCCAAGCATGGTGGGGATGAGGGGCTGGCGGCGGCAGCCGAGGCGGCAGCGTCGGCGCGCCGCATCGCGGCGGTGCACCACAAGGCGGCGGGGGCGGCGGTGGCGGCAGCGGCGGCGGAGGCGGCGGCGGTGCCGCTGGCGTTGGGCGCGCCAGCGTCGAGCGCGGGGCGGGTCGTCACCCGTACGTTTACGTCGAGCGTGCCGGGGGCGGATCTCAGCTACCGCTCGATCCCGCCGGTGCCAGAGGCGGTGCCACCAGAGGACGTGGCCGCCGACGTGGCGGTGGTGGCGGCTGGGAAGGAGGTCGACGCGGATCGGGCGGCGGGCGTTGGTCCGGCAGTGACAAGGATGGCGTTGGCATCCGCGTCATCCTCCACCTCGACGCGCTCCTCTTCTTCCGAGTCATCGTTGGGCGGCGTGCCGTCTGGACCGTTGCCACCCCTTCCGCCGTCCCCAACGGGTCCCGAGGGGGATGCCAACGTACTGCCTCCTTTTCCGGAAGCGGTGCCAGATGCTGCCTGTGAGCCAGCCTCGGCGGACGAGTTTGCCGCCGAACAGACGGCGTCTGCGGTGGTCGTCGAGGCGGCCGAGGCCGTGCCGGTCGCGGTTGTCGTCGAGGCGGTCGAGGCCGTGCCGGTCGCGGTTGTCGTCGATGCCGCCGAGGCCGTGCCTCGCGCCGCGGTGACCGGTGATCCGCTAGAGGTGGCGCAGGCCAAGACGGCCACCTTCCCGCCGAGGTCGCGGTCTTGGCCCGGGCGCCGCGGACCGGCCGGCGACATCCGGCGGGTCCGCCACGGACCGCGGCACGTATCGGTGCCTCCGCGGCCGTCACAGGCGGCCGAGCCGCCCGCGCCGGGGTCCGCCACCGACAAAGAGCTGGGAGCCGCCGCTGGCGGCCGAGTCGCTGTTGTGCTGCCGGGCGTCGGGGCATCGCAGGACGGCAACGACACGGACAGCTCGATGGCCAGTAGTGGCACGCCGTCAGAGTCGTCAGCGGCCGACGGCTCGGGTAGCTCTGAGAGCTCTGACGGCTCTGACAGCTCTGACGAGAGCGGCTCCTCCGTCAGTGGCGACAACTCCTCGGAGAGCGACGCATCGGCTAGTACCCCCCCCCCCCCCCCCCACCCCCCCCCCCCCCCCCCCCCACCC
>ENA-ORXT01002366-ORXT01002366.1-marine-metagenome-genome-assembly--contig:-NODE-2366-length-22753-cov-7.169607_pt1 | contig 22753 bp, 17 predicted proteins | sample MGYA00237868_ERZ511482 | MGnify/ENA metagenome assembly ERZ511482
GGTCATGTTCGTCACGGGCGGACTGGTGCGGCTGCTGGTCGGGCCGGCGGATCGGGTGTTCGCGGACGGCGAGCGCTTCCTCGTTCGGGCGCGGGCGTTCAAGGCGGCGACCGGGCTCGACGAGGGGCTCTCGATCCGGACGACGCAGGCGCTGACGCTGGTCGTCGCCCTGCTCGCGATGGTCGCCCTGTTCCACTTCCTGAACCGCACCCGCACCGGCAAGGCGATGCGCGCGTTCGCCGACAACGAGGACCTCGCGCGACTCTCGGGAATCGATCCGACGCGGGTCGTCCGGATCACCTGGGTGCTGGTGGCCACCCTCGCGACGCTCGCGGGCGTGCTCTACGGACTCGACAAGAGCTTCAAGCCGTTCACCTACTTCCAGCTCCTGCTGCCGATGTTCGCCGCGGCGATCGTCGGCGGATGGACCTTGTCCTCCCTCATCGTGCTCGCTGGATTGGTGCCACTTGCACTGTTCTTCGGGCTGCGGGGCGGGCCCGGCGGTGACGGTTTTGTCAACACGTCCGCCTTCGCCCTTCTTTCGATTCCGGTGTTCGTGATCGGCGAGGGCTTCCGGTACGTCTTCGCCATCGAGCGGGACTGGTACGACCTTGTCGGGTACAGCCCATGGAGCGATGGCGTCGGGGCCCACCTGGCTTCGGTCTGGTTGCCAGCCCTTGTGCTTGGCCTCTCTGTAACACCTGTCTACCTGCGGCTCTTGCGTTCCGACGTGGTGCAGAACCTGCAACAGGATTTCGTTGCGGTGGCCAAAGCCAAGGGCATGTCGGACTGGCACATCCTGCTCCGCCACGTGCTCCGACCATCGACCTTGACCTTGCTGACGGTGGCTGGCCTCAACATCGCTCAGATCGTCAACGGGGCGATCGTTGTTGAGTTCATCTACGACTTCGACGGCATGGGCAGCTACCTGATCGCTGCATTCGCCCGTCGTGAGTTCTTCGCCGTGCAGACCATCGTCGCCCTGGTGGCGGCACTCTTCATCCTCACCAACACGGTGATCGACGTGCTGTACACCGCGGTCGACCCCCGAGTGAAAGCAGACGACGACAAATGACCAACGTCGCACAAGAAATTGCCGTCGGAACCCAACAGGCCGCCGAGGCCCAGGCGGAAGCGCCAGGTGCTCAATCATCCAGAGGCAACTGGCTGTTCCGCCTCGCCGTCGGCTGGCTGGTCTTCGTCTTCGGGATGGTCGTCCTCGGTTGGGTCTTCGGTGAGTCACTGCCGTTCCTCGAGGATCCGAAGGGCATCAACCCGGACTTCATCGACGCTGGGCCGTCGCTCGATCACTGGTTCGGCAACACGAACTTCGGTTCGGACGTGTTCTCCCAGGTCGTCGAAGGCGGCCGCATCTCCTTGTTCGTCGGGATCGCAGTGACGGTCATCGGCATCGGCATCGGTGGCGGCATGGGCCTCGTCTCGGGCTACTACCGCGGTTGGATCGATTCGCTCGTCCGGCTGATCATCAACGTCACGCTGTCCGTTCCGGCCCTCCTGCTGGTGATCTTCATCGTCACCATTTTGGGACAATCGCTCTTCTGGGTCGTCTTTGCGCTCTCGCTCTTGGCGATCCCGGCACTTGCTCGCATCGTGCGGGCGAGCACCCTGCAGGTCGCCGACCGGGAATTCGTCAAAGCGGCGGAGGTGCTCGGTGTCAAACGAGCGTCGATCCTCGTGCGTGAGGTGCTGCCGAATGTGATGCCGACCCTGGTGTCGTTTGCCTTCTTGACGACAGGAATCATCATCGTCGTCGAGGGGACGTTGTCGTTTCTGGGGCTCAGCGTCGAGGCGCCCACGATCACGTGGGGCTCGGTGATCTCTGAGGGTCGAAACAAGTTCGCCGACACACCCCACATGGTCGCATTCCCCTCGATGGTGATCTTCCTCACCGTGTTGTCGCTGAACTTCGTCGGTGACCAACTCCTCAAACGATTCGACATCAAGGAGACGAGCCTGTGAGCGCAACGCAGAAGCCGACCATGCTGCGTGTCAAGGACCTGATGGTGGACTTCGCCACCCCGGCTGGCAACTTGCGCGCCGTCGACGGCGTGTCGCTCGAACTCGCCGAGGGCGAGACCTATGCGATCGTCGGCGAGTCCGGCTCCGGCAAGTCGGTGTCGATGCTGGCGGTCATGGGGCTGCTGCCCTGGACCGCCGACGTCACCGCCGAGCGCATGACGTTCGATGGCCAGGACATGCTCGGCATGAGCGCTGCCGCTCGCCGGCGCATCGTCGGGCGCGATATCGCGATGATCTTCCAGGAACCGATGTCCAGCCTGAACCCGTGCTTCACGGTCGGCTACCAGATCCGCGAGGCGATGAAGGCCCACCTGGACCTGTCGCGCGGCGATCGGCAGCGCCGGGCGGTGGAACTGCTCGAGCTGGTCGGCCTGCCGGAGCCCGAGAAGCGCCTGCGCGCCTTCCCGCACCAGCTGTCAGGTGGCATGAGCCAGCGGGTCATGATCGCCATGGCGCTGGCCTGCCGGCCGAAGCTGCTGATCGCCGACGAGCCGACCACCGCCCTCGATGTGACCATCCAGGCGCAGATCCTCGACCTGTTGCGCGACCTGCAGCGCGATACCGGCATGGCGCTGGTGCTGATCACCCACGACATGGGCGTGGTCGCCGAGACCGCCGAGCGGGTCAGCGTGCAGTACGCAGGACAACGGGTCGAGGAGCAGGGCGTGCGGGCGCTGTTCGCCGATCCGCACCATCCCTACACCGCGGCGTTGCTGGCGGCCCTGCCCGAGCGTGCCACCTCGAAGCGGCTGCCGACCATTCCGGGCGTGGTGCCCGGACAGTTCGACCGGCCGGCCGGTTGCCTGTTCTCGCCACGCTGCCGCTTTGCCGACGATCGTTGCCGTAGCGTGCCGCCGGCGGCCGGCGACGCCGTGCTCGGTCGGGCGCTGTGCCACTACCCGTTGCGCGATGGAGTGCCGTCTTGAGCCTGGTCATCGCCGAAGGACTGGGTCGCGACTACACGGTCAGCGGCGGATTCCTGAAACCCGCTGCCACCGTGCAGGCGCTGTCGGGCGCCAGCTTCACGCTGGCGGCGGGTCGCACGCTGGCGGTGGTGGGCGAGTCCGGTTGCGGCAAGTCGACGCTGGCACGCGTGGTCACGATGATCGAGGCGCCCACCCGGGGCGCGCTGACGCTGGACGGCAACGTGGTCGATGCGGACAAGCCGCTGGACGAGGCCACCCGTGCCGCGCTGCGGGCATCGGTGCAGATCGTCTTCCAGGACCCGTACGGTTCGCTGAACCCGCGCCAGACCATCGGTCGCATCCTGGAGGAGCCCCTGCTGATCAACCGCCCGGACCTGTCGCGGGCCGATCGCGAGGCGCGCGCGCGCGAGATGCTGGTGCTGACCGGGCTGCGGCCCGAGCACTACGATCGCTACCCGCACATGTTCTCCGGCGGGCAGCGCCAGCGGGTGGCGGTGGCGCGGGCGTTGATGCTCGAGCCGAAGGTGCTGGTGCTGGACGAGCCGGTCTCGGCGCTCGACCTGTCGATCCAGTCGCAGGTGCTGAACCTGCTGGTCGATCTGCAGGAGCGGCTCGGGCTCGCCTACCTGTTCATCTCGCACGACCTGTCGGTGGTGCGACACGTGGCCGACGAGGTGATGGTCATGTATCTGGGGCGCGTGGTCGAGGCGGGTCCGGCCCGCGAGGTGTTCACCGCGCCCCGGCACCCGTACACGCGTGCGCTGCTGTCGGCCACGCCGGTGGCCGATCCGACCCACCAGCGGACCCGCATCCGGCTGGAGGGCGAGCTGCCGTCACCGCTCGCCCCACCGCCGGGGTGCGCGTTCAACCCGCGCTGCTGGCGTGCCGAGGCCCGGTGCCGGGAGGAGCGACCGGAGCTGGCACCGCTCGGCACGCAGCGGGTGGCGTGTTTCCTTCCGCTCGAGGCGCACGACACGATGCCGTCAGCGCTGTCGTGACGGCCCTCGGGCGCGGTGCGGTCCGCTTGGGGCGTAGAATCGACGGGTAAAACACCCTTCCAACGACGCCACGGCGGTCTTTTTTCGCATTTTGTGTTGCGAAATCAGTTACTTGCCATGGTCCGACCCCATGGTAGTCATGTCCAAGATCCTGCTTTCCCTTCCCGTCGGCGACAAGGTCGGCATCGCGTTCTCGGGAGGGCTGGACACCTCGGCCGCCATCGCGTGGATGCGCGAGAAGGGGGCGGTGCCGTGCGCCTACACCGCCGATCTGGGCCAGCCGGACGAGGACGACTTCGAGGACATCGCGCGCCGGGCGAAGGGCTACGGGGCGGAGCTGTCGCGCACGGTGGACTGCCGCGACGTGCTGGTCAGCGAAGGGCTGGTGGCGATCCAGTGCGGTGCCTTCCACATCGAGTCCGCCGGCAAGAAGTACTTCAACACCACCCCGCTGGGCCGGGCCGTCACCGGCACTATCCTGGTGCGGGCGATGCAGGAGGACGATGTTCACATCTGGGGCGACGGCTCGACCTACAAGGGCAACGACATCGAGCGCTTCTATCGCTACGGGCTGATGGCCAACGCGAACCTGCGCATCTACAAGCCGTGGCTGGACGCGGACTTCGTCGCACAGCTGGGCGGGCGCTCGGAGATGAGCGAGTACCTGATCGCCAACGGCCACGAGTACCGCGCCAGCAAGGAGAAGGCCTACTCCACCGATGCCAACATCCTCGGTGCCACCCACGAGGCCAAGGACCTGGAATTCCTGGATCGCGGCATGTCGATCGTGGAACCGATCATGGGCGTGAAGTTCTGGGACGCAAGCGTGGCGATCGAGACCGAGACGGTCACGGTCGAGTACGACGAGGGCCTGCCGGTGGCGCTGAACGGCAAGCGCTTCGATTCCTCGCTGGCGCTGTTCCACGAGGCCAATCTCATCGGTGGCCGCCACGGGCTGGGCATGTGCGACCAGATCGAGAATCGCATCATCGAGGCCAAGAGTCGCGGCATCTACGAAGCGCCCGGCATGGCGCTGCTGCACATCGCCTACGAGCGGCTGCTCAACGGCATTCACAACGAGGACACGCTGGACAACTACCGATCCCTGGGTCGGCGCTTGGGCAAGCTGCTGTACCAGGGTCGCTGGTTCGATCCGCAGTGCCTGATGCTGCGCGACGCGGTGCAGAAGTGGATCGGCGCCAGCGTGTCGGGCACGGTGACGCTTGAGCTGCGCCGCGGTGACGACTACTCGATCCTGAACACCGAGAGCGAGGTGCTGACCTACTCGCCCGAGAGCCTGTCGATGGAGGTAGTCGAGAACGAGGCGTTCAGCCCGGTCGATCGCATCGGCCAGCTGTCGCTCAGGAACCTCGACATCGAGGACTCGCGCACCAAGCTCAAGCGCTACGTCGCCAACGGCACGTTGCCGGCCGCCGACCGGTTGCACCAGCTGGTCGACGACAGCGACGAGTGAGCGAGGCTGTCCGCACCGTCGTCCCCACGCAGGCGCTCGCCAGCACGGACGCGTACCGCGCGCTGCTGCTCGACGGCACGCCGCTGATCGATGTGCGCGCACCGGTCGAGTTCGCGCGCGGTTGCCTGCCCGGAGCGGTGAACCTGCCGCTGATGAACGACACGGAGCGTCACGAGGTCGGTATCCGCTACAAGCAGGCCGGTCAGGACAAGGCGATCGAGCTCGGTGCCCGGCTGGTCGACGGACCCCGTCGAGCCGAGCGGACGCAAGCCTGGCACGCCTACGTGAAGGCGCATCCGGAGGCGGTGCTGTACTGCTTCCGGGGCGGGCTGCGCTCGCGCATCGCGCAGTCCCTGCTGAGCGAGAACGGCGTGACGCGACCGCTGATCGACGGCGGCTACAAGCGGGTGCGCCAGTTCCTGATGGAGGAGCTCGAGCGGCTGTGCGCGACCACCTCGTTCACGCTGCTGGCCGGGCGCACCGGCAGTGGCAAGACGCTGCTGCTGGCCCGTCTGGCAAGGCATGTGGACCTGGAAGGCATCGCCCGGCACCGCGGCTCCAGCTTCGGCAACATGGCCACCGAGCAGCCGTCGGCGATCGATGTCGAGCACGCGATCACCGTGGCCCTGATGTGGCTGGAAGCATCGATGTCGGTGCAGGATCCGCCCTCGATGTCCACCGGATCGAACAGGGCTGCACGGCGCGTGTGGCTCGAGGACGAGGGCAAGCTGATCGGCCGGGTGTGCCTGCCGCCGGTGCTGCGCGAGGCGATGGGCACCGCGCCCGCGGTGGTGCTGACGGTGCCGATGCAGACCCGTATCGACAACTGCTTCGAGGACTACGTGCCCGATCTGCTGTCGCGCTACCGGGAGGGGCGCGACGGAGCGGCCGGGTTCGAGGCCTATGCCGAGCACCACCGCCAGAGCCTGGCACGCATCAGGAAGCGGCTGGGCGGGGTGCGCCACGCGCAGGCGGGCGAGATGCTCGAACAGGCCTTGCGCGCTCACCGCGAGCACGGCGACACGTCCGGCTACGCCCCGTTCATCGAGCTGCTGCTGACGCACTACTACGACCCGATGTACGACTACCAGCTGTCGCAGAAGCGCCGCCGCGTGCTGTTCGGCGGTGACGAGCGGCAGATCCTGGACTGGGCCGCCACGGAGTGATGAACGCGGCACCGATCGTCCGGGACGTCGTGCTGGTCGGCGGCGGTCACAGCCACGCGCTGCTGATCCGTCGCTGGGCCATGCGACCGCTGTCCGGCGTGCGTCTGACGCTGGTGTCGGACGGGGTCGTGACACCCTACAGCGGCATGCTGCCCGGCCACGTGGCCGGGCACTACACCGCCGACGAGGTGCACATCGATCTGCTGCGCCTGTGCACCTGGGCGGGTGTCCGGTTCATCGATGCGCGCATGACCGGGCTCGACCCGCAGGCGCGCACGATCGAGCTCGCCGGACGCCCCCCGATCGGCTACGACCGGCTGTCGCTCGACACCGGCTCGACCCCGGACCTGTCGGTGCCGGGGGCGGCCGAGCACGCCACGCCGGTCAAGCCGGTGTCCGGGTTCGTGCAACGCTGGCGCACGATCCGCGAACGCCTGCCTGCGGCGAGCGACACCGACCGACCGGCGCTGGACATCGGCGTGGTGGGTTCCGGGGCGGGCGGGTTCGAGATTCTCATGGCGGTGCACCACGCCCTGGCTGACCGTGCCGTGGCGCTGCACTGGGTCATGCGTGGAGCCTTGCCGCTGGACGGCCGGCACCGGTCGGCCCGTACCGCCTCGTTCGAGGCGGCGCGCGATGCGGGCATCGAGGTGCACACCGGATTCGACGTCGAGCGGGTGGAGGCGGGGCCGGTGCTGCGGGCGGCCGACGGACGGCGGCTGGCACTGGACGAATTGCTGTGGTGCACCGGTGCCACCGGACCGGACTGGCCGGGCAAGGCCGGGTTGGTGGTCGACGAGCGCGGGTTCGTGGCCACCGACGCCACGTTGCGCAGCGTCTCCCACCCGTCGGTCTACGCCACCGGCGACATCGGTACGCAGCGCGACACACCGAGCGTGAAGGCCGGCGTGCACGCGGTGCGACAGGCGCCGGTGCTGCACGACAACCTGCGCGCGGACCTGCTCGGCGAGCCGTTGCGAGCCTACCGCCCGCAGCGCGATTTCCTGAGCCTGATGGCGACCGGCGCGCGGCACGCGATCGCCAGCCGTGGCCCCGCCACGGTGTCCGGAGACTGGGTGTGGCGCCTGAAGGACCGCATCGACCGGCGGTTCATGCAGCGCTTCGAGCGGTTGCCCACCATGCCGATGCCCACGCTTCCGCCGTTGCTGCCGGGCGCGCTGCGCATGCGCTCCGGATCGGCGGGCAGCGGTGTCGCACCCGAGCGCCTGCGTTGTCGCGGCTGTGGAGCGAAGGTCGGCAGCGATCTGCTGCGCGCGGCGCTGCAGGCGTACGGGCACGGTGGACCCGATGACGCGACGGGTTCGGTCCAGGGCGTGCTGCAGGGCAGGAACGAGGCGCGTGACGTCAGCATCATCGCGCCCGGCGAGCGGCTGGTGGTGCAATCGATCGATCAGCTCAGCGCGCTGTTCGACGATCCGTGGCGCTTCGCCCGGATCGCCACGCGGCACGCGCTGGGCGATGTGCTGACCGTTCGGGCGCGGCCGCACAGCGCGCTGCTGCTGCTCACGCTGCCGCCGGCGGACGATGTCGTGCAACGGCGCGAGCTGTCGGCGCTGCTGGACGGTGTCGGCTCGGTGCTGCGCGAGGTGGGGGTGCAGCTGGTCGGCGGCCACACCGCCGAGGGGCCGCAGTTGCAGGTGGCGCTGACGTTCAACGCGTTCGCCGACGCCGATGCGTTCGATGCCGCATCGCGGGAGCGAGCACGTGCAGGCGATGTGCTGGTGCTGACTCGGCCGATCGGCACCGGCGTGCTGTTCGCCGGTGCGATGCGCGCACGGGCGCGCGGCGACGATCTGGCCGCGGCGATCGAGACGATGGACCGCTCGTGCTCGGCGGTGGCGGACTGCCTGCGCGCGCACGGCGCGCGTTGCACCACGGATGTGACCGGGTTCGGGCTGGCAGGGCATCTGGAGCGCATGCTCGACGGCGCCGGCGTGGCCGCGCGGCTGGACATGTCGGCGGTGCCGGTGCTGGCCGGTGCCCGGTCGCTGGCACGCATCGGTACCCGCAGCTCGCTGTTCGAGGCCAACCGCGCCGCCGTCGATCGGCTGCACGGCAACGCGGCACTGGACGCTGCGGACATCATCCTGCTGGCCGATCCGCAGACCGCCGGCGGGTTCCTGTCCGTGCTGCCGGCCGAGCGTGCCGCCGATGCCGTGGACGCGTTGCGATCGCTCGCGCCCGACAGCGCCGTCATCGGTACGATCAGCGGTCCGGGCGCGCATGCCGTGGTGCCCGCCGGGGCAGGATCACCGAGGATCGAAGGACGATGAGCGCATCAAGACCGGCACTGTGGTTGCGCGACGAGCCCAAGCGTGGCGAACGGCGAGCGGCACTGACGCCCTCGGCGGTGACGGCGCTGGTGTCGGCCGGGTTCGAGGTCACGGTGGAACGCTCCGCGGCCCGCGCCTTCACCGATGACGAGTACGCATCGAGCGGGGCACGGCTGGTGGACAGCGCGGCCTGGTGGCAGGCGCCGGTGGAGGCGGTGATCGTCGGGCTCAAGGAACTGGATGCCTCTCTCGGTCCGTTCACCCGCCGGCACGTGCACTTCGCGCACGTGTTCAAGCGCCAGCACGGCTGGGACACGCTGCTCGAGGCGTTCGCTCGGGGCGGCGGACGGCTGTTCGACCTGGAGTACCTGGTGGACGAACGAGGCCGGCGCATCGCCGCGTTCGGCTACTGGGCGGGCTATGTCGGGGCGGCGCTCGGTGTGCTCGCGCTGGCAGCGCAACGCGGCGGTGGAGAGGGCGCGTCGGGCGCCCTGCAGGGGCCTCTCGATGCCTGGCCGGACCGCGATGCGTTGCTGTCGGATGTCCGTGCGGCGGCCGACGCCCTGGCGTCGAGCGGCTCCGGTGCACAGGGTGCGCCCGGTGCCCTGGTGTTCGGTGCCCTGGGACGCAGCGGTCGCGGCGCGGTGGACCTGCTGCGCGAGGTGGGCATCGATTCGCTGTGCTGGGACCGCGACGAGACGGCGGGCGGTGGCCCGTTCGATGCGGTGCTCGCGCACCCGCTGGTGATCAACTGCGTGTTCGTGGCCGAGCCGGTACCGGCGTTCACCACGCTCGAGCACCTGGCGCACAGCGAACGGCGCACCGGGGTCATCGTCGATGTCAGCTGCGACCCGTTCGGCGAGGCCAACGTGCTGCCCGTCTACACGCAGCCGACCACGCTCGACGCGCCGGTCTCGCGACTGATCGACGGCTCCACCATCGGGACCGCGGTACCGCACCTGGACCTGATCGCCATCGACCACCTGCCGGCCCTGCTGCCGCGCGAGAGCAGCGAGGACTTCAGCGCGCAACTGCTGCCCGCACTGCTCGCGCTGGGCGATGGAGAAGGCGACGGTTTCGCCGAAGGGCCGTTCGGCCGTGCGGCGGAGGTGTTCGAGCGCGAACGCGAAGCCGCACGGGCGCACCGTTCGGGCCGTGCGGGTGTCGCACCCGCCGGCGGTGACGCGCCGTGATCACCTTCGACCGGGCAGCCCTCGATGCGTTGCCGCGCCGCGAGCGGGCCAACTTCCTGAATGGCCTGTCGGGGTTCAAGAGCGCCAACCTGCTCGGCACCGCCGATGCGAACGGGCGCACCAACCTGGCGTTGATGAGTTCGGTGTTCCACGTCGGTGCCGCGCCACCGTTGCTCGGGCTGCTGATCCGTCCGCACACGGTGCCGCGCCACTCGCTGGAGAACCTGCTTGAGCGGGGCGAGTACACGCTCAACCACGTGGCCGAATCCTTCCACGAGCGGGCGCACCTGAGCTCGGCGAGCCAACCGCGCGAGGTGTCGGAGTTCGAGAGCGCCGGGCTGACGCCGGCATGGTCGCCGAACCTCTCGGCGCCCTACGTGGCCGAGTCGCCGGTGCAGATCGGGCTGCGGCTGCGCGAGCACCACACCCTGACGAGCAACGGTTGCGTGCTGGTGGTGGGCGAGGTGTGCGAGCTGCGGTTGCGCGAGGACACCCGTTCGGCGGACGGGCAGCTCGATCTGCAGGCGCTGGGCGTGGTCACGGTGTCCGGGCTGGACGAGTACCACCGTACCCGCTCGCTGGGCCGGCAACCCTATGCGAAGGCGCCGCCGACGTCGCCGGGATCGTCGGAGCCGTCGGGCACCGGGTAGGGCACGCCGCCGCGGAAGACCTGGTCCGGACGATCAGCCGAGCGCGATCGCGGCGACGAACCCGGCCACCACGCTGGCCGCCGCGCCGGTGCTCAGGATCACCCGCAGCCGGGCGTACCAGCGCGGCAGCTCGCCGCGCATGGCGGCGCGCGCATCCAGCACGAACTGCAGCAGCAGCCCCGCGAACAGCAGCGCCAGCATCGCTGCCTCCGGCAACAGCAGCGCCGCCCAGGCGATCAGGCTGGGCAGCACGGCGAGCCCGAGCGGTGTCCAGCGAGCAAGCGCTGCCTCGTCGCGCAGCAGCGCACCCCAGCGCACCCCGCCCAGGAAACTCAGGATCACCGCCGCGTAGGCGGCCAGTGCCACCAGGGCCGTCTGGCGAACGTCCGCCACCGGCGCCCAGCTGATGGCGGCGGCGACGATGAACGGGATCAGGCCGCCCAGCCCGAGCACCCACGCCGGACGCGGGATGGGGTCGCCGCCTGCCGCCGAGGGCGCGGTCGCGCTCAAAGCAGCGCCTCGATATCGGCGACGAGCCGCGGTCCGAGCGGTTGCTCGACCGAGCCGTACCGGGCGATCACCCGACCGTCACGCGCCACCAGGTACTTGTTGAAATTCCAGTCCGGCGCGCCACCGGCCTGCTCCGCCAGCGCGCGGTACAACGGGTGGGCGCCGGCGCCGCGCACCGTGACCTTCTGGAACATCGGGAAGTCGACGCCATAGTTCAGTTCGCAGAAGGCGGCCACCTCCGCCTCGCTGGCCAGCTCCTGCCGGAAGTCGTCGGACGGGAAGCCGAGCACGGAGAATCCGCGGGCGCGATAGCGATCGTGCAGGGTGTCAAGATCATCGAACTGAGGAGTGAACCCGCACTTGCTGGCAGTATTGACGAACAGCAGGACCTGGTCGGCGAACCGGTCGCACAACGGGTGCGTCTCGCTGCCGGCCAGCGGCCGGAGGGCGTGCGAGAGCAGGCCGGTGCAGGCGCCGGTCGCGGCGCCCGCGGGCCATGCCGTACCACCCGCGAAGGCGGCGGCGCCCAGCCTTGCCGCGCGGTCCAGCCACAGACGTCGATGTTGATTCAAGGGAAGAGCCTGTCCATGAGAAGCGGTCCGGAGGGCGGAGACGACGTGCGCCTGCCCGAAGACTATTACGTGCAGGCCTTCCTGACGGTGCTGGACGTGGTCCGCATCACCAGCTCGCCGATCCTGAGCGATGCCGAGCGCGACTGGGCCGGTGCGATCGGCGCCCTGTCCGAGGGTGCCCGGCGCCTGTACGTGCGTTTGATGATGCGACGCGGCACGGTGTTCCGGATGGCCCGGCTGGCGTATCCGGAGATTGCCGATCTGCCGGCCGCACGCACCGAGCTGGTGCGTCGCGGGCTGGCCTGCGGCGCACCGCCCGGCGACCTGTCGATGCTGCTCTCGTTGCACACCGTGCCCGAGATCGATCGTCTGCTGGAGCCGGTGCCGGGCGCCGGTCGGCGGCGCGTCGAGCGCGTCGCCGCTCTGCTCGAACGCGATGCCGTCGAGGACCGTGACCGGCTGGCCGCGGCGTCGAGCTGGATCACGCCCTCGGGCCACGCCGCGTTCGCCGTGCACCGGCTGTGCTTCTTCGGCAACCTGCGCCAGGACCTGTCCGAGTTCGTGCTGCGCGATCTCGGCGCGGTGCGCTACGAGCGCTACCCGCTCGAACGCGCGCAGGCTCACTTCCGGACCCGGCACCAGCTGGAATGCCACCTGCGCTACCACGAGTGCGAGTCGCTGCTGCGCACCGGGCGCCGTCCGGACGCGACGGCGCTGGCAGCGGTGTGCGCGCGCCTGCCGCCGCACGTGCCGGGGGATGCGCACCTGGAGCGCCGCCTGGACCGGTTGCGCTGTGAATTGGCGCACGGGTTCGAACGGCTGGGAGACGTGTCGCGTGCGCTCGCGCTGTACGCCGGCAGCGTGCGGGCACCGGCGCGCGAGCGGCGGGTGCGGTTGCTGGACGCGGCCGGGCAGGGCGAGCGTGCCGCGTGGCTGTCACGGCGCATGCGCGCGGCACCGCAGGGCGATGCCGAGGCGGAGTTCGCCGCGCGGCGGTTGCGCGGCGGTGCGCGGGTGCGTCCGTTCCGGCCACGCACCACCAGCCTGACGCTGCGTCCGGACGGACGGCGGGTCGAGCGCGTATCGCGCGACTACTACGCGCGCCGCGGCGAGTGCTTCTGGACCGAGAACCGGCTGGTGAGCGGCGTGTGCGGGCTGTGGGCCTGGGACATCGTCTTCGCACCGGTGAATGGCGCGTTCTTCAACCCGTTCCAGAGCGGGCCGGCGGATTTTCGTGAACGCGGGTTCCGGGCGCGCCGCGCGCAGGCGTTCGATCGGCGCTTCGATGAACTGCTGGGCGAGCAGGGCGGTACACGCCTGGCGGAGCGGGTGCTGGACGGGTACGCGGAGCGTGTCGGCACCGCCAACCCGCTGGTGTCCTGGGAGAGGCTGACGCAGCCGTTGCTGCGGCGTGCCACCGAGCGCATTCCGGTCGCGCACTGGGCGGCGATGTTCGAGCGCCTGCTGGCCGATCCGGGCGAGCACACCTGCGGGCTGCCCGATCTGGTGCACTTTCCCGACGCGGGCGGCTACGAGTTCATCGAGATCAAGGGGCCGGGCGATGCCCTGCAGGCGCACCAGCGTCGATGGCTGAAGCACTTCGATGCCTACGCCATCCCCGCGCGCGTGGTCAACGTGCGCTGGGCCCGGTCCGGTGTCTCGTCCGGCGTACCGCCGGGCGCATCGCCGGGCGCATCGCCGGACGCATCGAATGTCGCCACCCCGTGAGCGCGGCCCCGGCGACGGTCGGATCACCGCCGCGCCTGCGCGTCGGCGTGCGCGATCTGGCCCGGTTCGGGCTGCGCTGCGGCGATCTGGAGCGGGCGCCGGCCGGTCCGGATGCGCAGGCCGGTGCGCGTGCGCACCGGCGCCTGCAGCAGGACAGCGACCTGGCCGCGGAGGTGGCGATGTCGCGCACCGTGACCATCGACGGCACGCCGGTGACGGTGTCCGGACGGATCGATCTGTGCGACGCCGCCGGGCAGCGCCTGATCGAGATCAAGAGCACGCTGGTGCCGCTGGAACGTCTGCTACCCGGCCGACGGGCGCTCGACCGGGCGCAGCTGGAGCTGTACGCCTGGCTGCAGGCCGGTGCGCAGGCCGGTGCGCAGGCGAGTGCGCAGGCGAGTGCGCAGGCGTCGTCGATCGACGACGTCCCGGTGCTGCCGGCCGTCATCCTCGAACTGCGGTACGTGAACCTGCGCAGCGACACGGTGCAGTGCGAGCGCTGGGCGGTGAAGCCGGAACGGATCGATCGGGACGTGCGCCGGGCACTTCGGGACTGGACCGCCTTCCAGCACCGCCTGCACCGACGTCGCGACCGGTTGCACGGTTCCACCGCGGACCTGGCGTTCCCGCACGGCGGGTTCCGCCCCGGACAGCGGCGGTTGGCGGCAGCGGTCTATCGCAGCGTCACCGATCGGGTGCCGCTGTTGCTGGAGGCGCCCACCGGCACCGGCAAGACGCTCGGCGTGCTCTATCCGGCGGTGCGCGGCCTGCGGGCCGACGGGGCGTCGCGACTCGTCTGGTTGACCGCCAAGACCTCGGGACGCGAGGCGGTGTTCGCGGCACTGCGACAGCTCGGTGCCGGCGGTCTGCGCACCGACGCGTTGCTGATGCGCTCGCGCCGCGACGGATGCTTCTGCGAGCGCGATCCGGGCCTGCGCGACGCGGCGGGTCTGTGCGCGTTCGCCACCGGTTACCACGACCGCCTGCCGGGTGCCCGCTCGGCGGCCATCGGCGACCGGGAGGCGGTGCCGTTGCTCGACGGCGATGCGCTGGATGCGCTGGGGGCGGAACACCGGGTCTGCCCGCACGCGCTGGCGCTGGAGCTGCTGCCGTGGGCCACGGTGGTGGTCGCCGACTACAACCACCTGCTCGATCCGATCGCGGCACTGCCGGCGCTGGGCGAGCGGATCGAACGCAGCGTGGTGCTGATCGACGAGGCGCACAACCTGCCCGATCGGGCGCGGCAGATGTTCTGCGCACGGCTGTCCAGGCTCGATGTGCTGGCGGCGCGCACGCAGGCGCTGTCGAGTCGCCCGGAGGTGTCGCGGGTGCTGCAGCGCCTGTCGGTCGCGATGCTCGCGCTCGGCCGGCGGGCAGGGCTCGACGGTGCGCCGGGCGCGGTGACCGGTGCGCTCGACGAGGCGAGGGCGGTCGATGTGCAGGTACCGCTCGCCGTGGTGCGTGCGGTGCACGCCGTGCTCGAGGCGTTGGCGTCCTCCGGCACGCAGGAGAGCGCCTCGCTGACGGTGACACCTGCGCTACCGATGGCACTGGTGCACGCGCTGCACCGGTTCGCGGCGGTGAGCGATCGTTTCGGCGCCGCGCACCGCTGCGTGCTGCAACGCCGGCGCGTGGGCAGGCGTCACGAGATCGTGGTCGAGCTGACGTGCCTGGATGCGCGCGAGGAACTCGCTCGTGCGCTGACACCGGCGCATGCGGTGGTCGCCTTCTCGGCCGTGCTGGGTCCGCTCGCCGACTGCCGCGATGCGCTGGGGCTGCCCGTGCCGGCAACCGTCGCCATCCGTGGCGAATCGCCGTTCGATCCCGAGCGGTTGCTGTGCCAGCTGATCGACTGGATACCGGTGCGCTACGCCCAGCGTGAAGCGTCGCTGCCGGCGCTGATCCGGCTGATCGCCTGCACGGTCGGGGCGCGCAGCGGTCACTACCTGGTGTTCCTGCCCTCGCACGCGTGGCTGGAGCGGCTGGCCGATGCGTTCGCGCACGCGCAACCGGACATCGAGGTCTGGCGCCAGTCGCGCGACCGGGGCGACGAACGGATGTTCGAACGCCTGGCCCGCCTCGATCGGGCCGGTACCACGGTGGGATTCGTGATCACCGGCGGCATATACGGTGAGGGCATCGACTATGCCGGTGATCGACTGATCGGTGCGATCGTCATCGGCACCGCCCTGCCCGGACGCGATGTCGATACCGGACTGATGATCGAGCATCACGTCGCGCAGCGTCGTCCCGGCTACGACCTGGTCTGCCGGCACCCCGCGCTGGTGCGCGTGCTGCAGAGCGCCGGGCGTCTCATCCGCACCCCGCACGATCGCGGTGTGCTGCTGCTGGTCGACGAGCGGTTCGACGACGCCTTCCAGCGGCGCTGGCGCCCATCGCACTGGCGCGTGGAGCACCCGCGCGACCAGTCGGTATCGACGCGTGCCATCGTCCGTTTCTGGCAGGGCCGGGCTGTCGAAGCGGCGGGCGAGCGCGCCGGCGGGCGGGACTGAACGACAGGATGCGAATCGCGTCTCACACCGCGCGCTCGCGATGTCATCCGGTCATCGATCGGCGTCGAGGGTACGTTTTCCCGCGATAGCATCGGAGAGCGAACAACCGGTTCGAACGAGTCACACTGCGACGACGGTGCAGTGGTACCGTAGCGTGGTTTGTGAAGTAATTCCGTTTTCAGGGACGCTTACGGGGTCGATAACTGTGTTGGTAAAAACAGACAGGAGAGTGTTTTCATGTTGATCTTGAGCAGACGGACGGATGAGTCCATCGTCATAGGCGACGAGGTGACGATCACCATTCTGAGCGTGAAGGGCAAGCAGGTACGCATCGGCATCAATGCGCCGCCGAATGTCAGCGTTCACCGCGAGGAGATCTATCAGCGGATCCGCGATGACGAGCCGGTTGCCGAGAGCGAATCCGCCTCGGGAGGCGATGACAACGGCAGCTGATCGGTCATCGATCTCTGCCTCGTACACGTCCACCGCAAGCAAGAATCCCTGCCGTCTCGCGACGGCAGGTCGATCTCCGGCTCACGGGCCGGCCACATGAATACCTGAGCGACGGCTACAGCTCGTGCCGCTCCAGCGACAGTGCCGCGACCTCGCCGCTGTCGGCCTTGCTCTCGCTGGTCAGCACGCCGGTGCTCGCAGCGTCCGGATCGGCCAGCCAGGTGGTCCCGACGCGAACCAGATCCTCGAGCGTCACCCCCAGTATGCGTTCGCGGAAACGTCGGCGGCGCTCGGCGGTACGGCCGAACAGCTCGGCCTGCCAGGCGCCGCGCGCCTCCCCGGCCGGCGAGCCGGGCTTGTCGATGCTGCTGATCACGTTCAGCACCGCCTCGTCCAGGTCGCGGCCCTCGTGGTTCGCTTCGAGCAGCCAGCGGATGGAGGCGTCGAAGTCCGCCAGCGTGTCCACCAGCCGCGGATCGCGGTAGGAGAAGAACCGGAACGAGGCGGTATCCGCATCCTGCGACGCACCGCCGCCGTAGGCGCCGCCGGTCTCGCGGATCGCACGGTGCAGGAACCCGTTGCGCAGGAAAGGTCCCAGCACCGTGAGGGCGGCGGCATCCTCGTGCGAGGAGGGCACGGTGGGGTAGGCGCGAGCGCAGAAGTTGACCTCGGTGTTCGCGGTCCAGATCTGCCTCGAGCGCTCGCGGACCGCTTCGAGTGTCAGCGCGGACGCATCGCTGTCGGGCAGGGCCGGGAACCGTTGCTCCAGGCTCGCCGTCAGCCCTGCCAGATGCTCCTCCTCCGCCACCAGCATGAACCGGCGCGGCACCTTGCGCAGGCGCTCGTGAAGGGCGGCGAGCCGTTCGCCGAGTTCGGCCGCCTTCGCCTCGTCGCCGTCCAGCGCATCGTCGAGCGCCTTGAGCGTCTTGATGCCTTGCAGGCCGTTGGCGCGGTGCGACAGGCGAGCGGTCGGGCTCATGCCGCTGGCCGCGGCCATCATCGCCAGCGCGTGACCGTGACCGGTGACGCTCTGCTCGCGCCCGGCACGTGACTGGGCGATCAGTTCGCGCAACCGGCGGTGCTCGTCGAAGCGCACCGTGTCCAGCGTCTCGTGCATCAGCTCCACCAGCGCATCGGCGTTGCGCAGCAGCGCCTTGCCGCGCAGCACGTGGCGGCTGGACACATCCTGCACATCGTCGACGCTACCGCGCTGCAGCGTGTAGGCACCGATGCCACCGGTCACCGCCGCCTGCCGTTCCTGGGTGTCGGCGTAGTCGCGCCCGCCCGAGCCGAGCTCGGTGGAGAAGCCGGTGTACAGCGGCAGCAGGGCGAGCTCGTCGGCATCGAGCGAGGGCGTGTCGCGCGCCACGTGCGCGTAGACCAGCCCGTTGGTGCCCTGCGCGTACAGCACCGCCGGGGCGCCGTCGATGGTGGTGGCGGTACCGGTCGGGATGTGCAGCTCGCGCGGCACGTCCTGGCGGGTGACCTTGGGCAGGATGTCCGGATCGTCCTGCTGCGCCTGACGCTCGGCCAGCTCGCCGGCCTGGCGCACGATGCGCTGCCGGTCACCCTCGTCCAGCAACGACTTCATCGTCGCCAGCCGTGCGGTCTCGGCCGCGTTGCGACGCTCGCTGATGGCGGGATCCGGGCGCAACGTCAGCGTGACGCGGTGCTGGTTGTCCAGCAACAGCTCGCGCACCAGCGTCTGCACGAAGTCGGGTGCCTCGGCCGCCGCACGCAGCCTGTCGAGCGCCGGGTCCAGATCGATGGCGGCGAGCGTGTCGCCGCGCTGCATCGCCGTCGACAGGCCGCTCAGCACCAGCTGCAGGCCGAACGGCATGCCGTCGCCGCGGATCTCGCGCTGGCTGAGCTCGAGCTGGTGCAGCACCGCATCGATGCGGCCGCGCTCGATGCCCTCGTCGGCCACCTTCTGCAGCACGTCGAACACCAGTTTCTCCACCGCGGCGACCCGATCGGGCTCGGAGCCTTCCAGCCCGCAGGCGAACACCATCTCCAGCGCGCTGTCCTCCAGCCCGCACAGCGGCGAGGGCGAGCTGCCCAGATCCGATTGCTCGAGCGCCTGCATCAGCGGCGAGGCGCTGTTGTCCAGCAGCAGGCTGGACAGCATGTGCGCGCGCAACCGCTCGTCCAGGTCGATGCTCCTGCCGAGCAGCCAGCCGATGGTGATGTGGGTGCGTTCGGCGGTCTCCTCCTCCTGCAGCGGGTAGGCCTCCTCGACCCGGATCGGCGCGTGGTAGCGCCGTGCCGGTGCCACCGTGACCTCGCGATCGAGCGGTTCGAACCGCGACAGCACCTGGTCGTGGAAGCGTGCCTGCAGCTCGGCCGGCTCCAGGTTGCCGTAGGTCATGAACACCGCGTTGGAGGGGTGGTAGTGGGTGCGGTAGAAGTCGACCAGCTGGGTGTGGCTCAGGTCCGGGATCGCCTCCGGGTCGCCGCCGCTGTTGTGGTGGTAGGTGTTGTTCGGAAACAGGTGCTTGCTCAGCGTCTGCCACAGCAGGCTGGCGGACGAGCTCATCGCGCCCTTCATCTCGTTGAACACCACGCCCTTGAACACCAGGTCGCTGGTCGGGTCGTCGGGGGTCTCGAACTCCACCCGGTGGCCTTCCTGCATGAAGTCCAGCTCGTGCAGCCGCGAGAAGAACACCGCGTCCAGGTAGACGTCCAGCAGGTTGAAGAAGTCCTTCCGGTTCTGGCTGGCGAACGGGTAGGCGGTCCAGTCGCTGGAGGTGAACGCGTTCATGAACGTGTTCAGCGAACGCCGGATCATCATGAAGAACGGGTCGCGCACCGGATAGCGCTCGCTGCCGCACAGCACGGTGTGCTCGAGGATGTGGGCCACGCCGGAGGAGTCCTGCGGCACGGTGCGAAGGCCCACCAGGAACACGTTCTCCGGGTTGTCGGTCGCCAGGTGCACGTGCGGTGCGCCGGTACCGAGGTGGCGGAACTCGTGGGCCTGGATGTCCAGCGAACCGATGTGCTCGGAGCGGACGTACTCGAACGCATCGTGACTGACGGGCTTGTTCATTCGGTGCGGGGTCTCCTGGCGGGGCAGTGCGGTACGAACGTGGGGACGTTCCGGCCAGTATACGAGCCGCCCCCCGCGCCCGATCGCAGCATCGCGGGTTCAGTCGAGCAGCAGGGTCCCCATGAGCGAGGGATCGGTGACGGTGCCGTCCACGTCGCGCCCGTCGCGCGGCGGGTGCGCCCAGCCCCACTTGCCGTCGCGCGCGCCACCGTCATCGTCGTCGTTGACCTGCAGTTCGAAGCCGAACGGGCGGCCGGGGCGCACGTCGACGCTGTCCAGGGCGATGCGCAGCTCGTACACGTCGCGTTCGAAGCGCGCTCGGCGCAGCCCGTCCGGGCCGATGCCCGGACCGGTCACGAAGTCCAGCACGATGCCGCGTCCGGTGCTGGCCGGCCCGTCGCGGTAGCCGGCGATGCCGTTGGCGTTGGGGCGCTTCTGCAATGCCTGCGTGCCGGGCTCCAGCAGCGGCACGATCAGGTGGTAGTCGTTGCTGTCCACGTAGGCGCCGCGCCGGCTGCCGTCGCCGTCCAGGAACAGCTCCAGGCTGTCGTCCTGATCGAAGCTTGACGAGTCGGCCAGCCGCTGGCCGTCGTCCTCGACCACCACCACCACGTACAGGTACTCGCCATCGTGCATGGCGCCCCACGTGCGCCACGGCGTACCGGACGGGGCCTCGGCACCGCGATCGATCATCAGCGTGTCGATGCCCAACGGAGCACCGCCGGCATCGACCTGCACCGCGGCCGCCCACTCGTCGAGCAGCGCACCGTTGTCGTCCAGACGCACGCCGCGTCCATCGATCCGCGGCGCGTCCGAACGGGCGATGCGCGGGACGAACACGCCGGCGGCAGGCGGTGCGACGACCGGCGGTTCGGCAACGGGCGGTACGGTGAGCGGCGGCAGGATGGCCGGCGGTACGACGACAGGGGGTGCGGTGGCGGACGGCGCGGTGGTCGGCGGCGCCGTGACGGGCGGCACGGTGACCGGCGGTACGGCGGCAGGGGGCACGGTGATGGGCGGCGCAGTGACCGGCGGCGCGACCGTGTCCGGCGACGGGGTGATCGGCTCACCGAGGCCATCACCGTCCGGGATCGGTGCAAGACCCGGCGCCGAGAACGGATCGGTACCGGCTTCCAGCTCCGTCAGGTTGAGCATGCCGTCCCGGTCCTCGTCGAGCGCGTAGTCGTAGTCCGTGCCGGTGGCATCGAAAACTCCGCCACCCGGACCGACCGCCACCGACTCGCGCAGGCGGGCCAGCGGCAGGTCGCCCTGCCGCTGCTCGCTCACCCACACCACCTCGAGCGACACGTCGCTGCCGGGGGCGACCTGCACGGTGCCCGACCAGGTGGTCGCGTCGATGCGGCGCATGGTCACGCGGCGACCGTCGGCCAGCGTGACGTCGGGGCGCAGCCGGGTGCGATCCACGGCCCGGCTCTGCAGCAACCGTTGCGGTGCGCTCAGGCCCATGCCGCCCGCGCTACCGGTATCGCCGGCGTTCGCGGGCTGTCCGGCGGCATCGACCGGTCCGCTCGATGCCTGGCCCTGGCACCCCGCCGTGAAGATGGCGGCGAGTGCCAGGGCGACGGGTGTCATGCCAGCCCGGCCAGCCCCGCCGGCCCGGCCGGTTCGAATCGAGCGGTTCATCGGGGCTCTCCCAGGGTGATCGTGAACGGCACGCCGTCGGCATCGTTGCCGCCGGACCCGCCGGATCCGCCACCGCCCGACCCGCCGGCGAGTGCGGCCAGGGTGCCCACGGCGAGTGCGCCCAGTGCGACGTGCCACCAGCGCACGGCGCCGATGCGGGGCGCATCACGGTCGACGTCTCCACCGAGCGAGGCGTTCGACGCACCCGGTGAACGCGTGCCGCCCTGCGCGTGAGGCACTTCCATCAGATCGCGCTGCCACGGATCGAAGGCGAACCCGCTCACGGTGCGGTTGCCGCCCAGGTCTCGCGCCTGCAGGTAGTACTCGATGGTGCGCAGGTCCCGCGGGTCGGTGTCCAGCCCGACACCGAAGAAGGCGGAGTCGGCAAGCGCGGTCATCGCGACCGGTGCGAACGCTCGCTCGCCCTGCCGGCGGTGGTACAGCGTGACGTCGAGCAGGTCACGGTCGTCGACCACCTGCGCGGTAAACGCCTGGCGGCTCGCGGCCTCCGCGCGTTCGAGCGGTTCGTGCTCGATCAGCGGTGGCGTGGCGTCGGGCACACCCTGGGCGCGCGCGATCGACAGCGTCAGCTCCAGCAGCACCAGCAGGCAGGCCAGCGTCAGGCACGGTGTTCTTCGCATGTGCATCTCCGAACGGGGTGTCGTGGCGATGCGCAGCAGCCTGGGCGAACCTCGTCCGTGCCGGCGTGATGCACACGGCGGTTCGGCGCTACAGTCCGCCCATGCGGGGAATCGATGTGGAGAGATCGCGGACCATGTCCGATCGCGAGCCCGATCGCGAGCCCGATCGCGAGCCCGATCGCGAGCGATGGCGGGTACGCGCGTGCTGAGGCGTATCGCCCGGCGGACGCACCGGCTGGTCAGGGGGCTGTGCCTGGTGCTGCTCGGCGGATTGCTGTCGGTCCAGCTCGCCGTGGTGCTGTTGCGCTACGGGCTGGGCAGCGGCGCCCTGTGGCTGCAGGACCTGTCGGCCTATCTGTTCGCCGCCCTGGTGCTGCTGGCGCTGCCGGTCGCGCTCGCCGACGATCGCCACGTGCGCGTGGACGTGCTGCGCGAGCGGCAGGGCGCGCGTACGCGGGCAAGGATCGATACCGCCGGCTGGCTGCTGCTGTTGCTGCCGGCGCTGCTGCTCACGCTCCACCACGTCGTCCCCGACATCTTCTACGCGTGGTCGATCCGCGAGGGGTCGCGCGAGACCGGCGGGCTGGGCGGCGTGTTCCTGGTCAAGACCGTGCTGCCGCTCAGCTGCCTGCTGATGCTGCTGCAGGCGGCGGCGCGCTGTCTGCCCGGTTCGGAGCGCGCCTGATGCAGGCCTGGTTCTGCGGGTTGCTGGTGCTGGCGCTGCTGGGCGGCATCGTCAGCGGGCTGCCGGTGTTCGTGGTGCTGCTGGGCGTACCGCTCGCGGTCGCAGGGCTCGGCACGCTGGTCGGGGCGTTCGATCCGGGCTACCTGGCCGCCTTTCCGCAGCGCGTGTTCGGGCTGGCGGGCAACACGTTGCTGGTGGCGGTGCCGCTGTTCGTGCTGAT
>ENA-ORXT01002367-ORXT01002367.1-marine-metagenome-genome-assembly--contig:-NODE-2367-length-22737-cov-6.965269_pt1 | contig 22737 bp, 20 predicted proteins | sample MGYA00237868_ERZ511482 | MGnify/ENA metagenome assembly ERZ511482
CCTCCCTACCTTTCGCCAACCCCATACCCGAACCGCCCGGGGGGTTCTTAACCACGCGCCATTGGCTCTAGGGGCCTGCAGGAGCCTCGAGAGTGAACCGTCGGATTTCCGCCGTGGTTTTCCAGGTCGCGAAACCAATTGGCAAACAGGCGGCGATGGGCCCTGGCTTCAGGCCGATCCTACGACCCGCCAGAGCGACGCGGATGACGGGCGCGCCGTCGATCCAGACCCGCACTTCGCCAGCACGAAGTACGAGACGGACAGCGTACCAGCGCCCGGTCTCGAATCTCATCTCCGTCCGCGAATGGTTCTCCGAAGCATCGAGGTCATCAAGCGAGGAGAGCCCGACCACTCCGCCTCCCCAACCGCCCGCAATCAAAGTGAGATGAGATTCCGCGACGGGGAAGGTCAGACCACAGAAAAAATCGTCGCCCTCCACCCGGCGCGCCTCGAACGCGATTTCGTAATCGCGGGTGGGCCAGTTCTCGTTCTCGCCAAGGATGGCGCGGACACCGCTGAGATCGAGCCCTGATTCCAGACGGAGAACCGGTTCCGGGGCATCTTCGATGCGGAAGCCGCCTCCCCCTTCGATCGGAGCGGTTTCCCACCGGCACGGCGATTCTGCTGCCAGCAGATCAAAGCGGCCGCGTAGATCGGGTCTCCCGGCGTGTGGACGACATCCGCCTCCTGCCAGCAGCAGAAACCCGGCTGTCGCGCTCGCCATTCCAGCGAGGCAAGTGCGCCTACTCGAGGTCGCTGGCGAGCACGCCGCGGTGGCTTTGCTGCCTTCCAAGATGCGAGGCGCGCTCGACGATGGCAGTGTCGCGGTCGTCGAAGTGGTAGGCATGGCAGTTGGGACAGAGAGAGACGCGGACCGCCACGATGCTGCCACAGCCGTGACAGATCTTGTAAGCCTCGGGGTTGGCCACGATCCTCGCAGCCTGTTCGGCGCGTTCGGTCTTTTGCTCCTCCTCGTTCATGGCAGTCAGTCTCCAAGGCCTGCGGCAAAATCCCGCATGCTCTCCACGGCGTCGGCAAAGTCCTCAAAGGCCTCCATGGGTACGAGGATGGTATCGCGGCGTCCGCCAACATCCTCGGTGATCTTGACAAATTTACCACGAAAATTCTCCTTCAAGTCGAGGAAAAAAGTCTTTCGGTTCGCACGGACCTTCTCGCTGTGAAGGGTCGGATTGGGCTGCCGCTTCTCTCCGTCGTGCTGGGGAAAGTCAAAAGTTGAATCCATCGTCGCTGAACCTGCCGTGCCTCGGCATGGAGCGCCCACTACTAGGGAAAAGGCCAGAATTGTCAATCGCTTGTCCTCCGCCCTCAGAGGGCAAACTCGGTGCGACACCAGTTTGACAAGACCGTCTCGTCGCTCTCTGCTTGAGAACAAATACTTATCCATGAACCCCCCCCTTACCCAGTTTGCGGGTTGCCTGGCGCTCTTTGGCAGCCTTGTGGTGATCTCCTGCCGCGCTCCGCAGCCGCCACCCCCTCCCGCGCCGACACCTCTGTCCCTTCGCCAGGCGCTCGCGCCGGAGAGTCATGCCGAAGCGATGGCCCTTCTCGTGGCAGGACCACCCGGAAAGGAGATCTTTCGCAGCTACCATCCTTCTCGGGTCTCACCATGGGCGCCGAACTGGACCTCGAGAGTCGATCTGAGCGGCGTCGCCTGGGATACCCGCAGGGCCGGCGTCCTCGTCTCGCCTCAGCACGTTCTCTTTTCCGATCACCATCAGCGGGCGATCGGCGAGACGCTGGTTTTCCACGACCGCTACGGACGTCCCTACCACCGCAAGCTCGCACGGAAGATGAGCCTTCCCGGAAAACTCGACCCGGACGTCACCGTCGGGCTTCTCGACCGCACCATTCCGATTCCCTTCTATCGCGTCCTTCCTCCGAGCAACGACTGGCAGCTCTACCTCAAGGGCGCGACCGCTCTCATCACGGACAGCGAACGTCACCTCTTTCTTGCCCAGGCAGGTGGAGTCGCCTGGCGCAGGATCGTCTTCCGCGGGGCCGTCGACGGACTACCTCCCTACTACTACGAGCAGCTGGTGAAGGGGGACAGCGGACACCCCAGCTTCCTGCTCGTGAAGGGCGAACCGGTTCTTCTCTCGACCCATACCTTTGGCGGAAGTGGGTCGGGGCCCTTTTTCTCGGAACCGAGAAATTTCTACGAGATCAACTCCGCGATGCGGCAGCTGGGCTCGCACTTCCAGCTCTCGGTTGTGCCGCTTGGCACGGTGAGCGCGGATGCGGTCAGCGCCGTCCGCTAGGCAGGGGCCACAGTCAGTCAGCCGGAAAGGACCACCGCACCGAGCGGCGGAATGGTCCATTCCACGCTCTGCTCGAATCCCTGCCAGTCGACGGCTTCCGCAGGGCGGGCATCGGCCGTGACAACGCCCGACCCGCCAAAGGCGAGGTCGTCCGAGTTGAAGACCTCCTGCCACGGACCGGCGCTGGGTACGCCAAGCCTGAACTTGCGCGGCACCGGCGTCACGTTCAGCGCACACACGAGCGGCTGATCGTTGGGTCCGAGGCGTAGGAAGGCGAAGATGCCGTCCTCCGCCGCATTGGCCTCGAGCCATTCCCAGCCGCTCGGCTCGAAGTCGTCGACGTGCAGCTGGGGACAGCTCCGGTGCAGTTCGTTGAGCCTCTTGACGAGCTTTTGAATCCCGAGGTGATCGGGATGCTCGAGAAGATGCCAGTCGAGGCTGGCGTCGAAGTTCCACTCGGCCCCCTGGGCAAACTCGGAACCCATGAACAGAAGCTTCTTGCCGGGATGCAGGTACATCCACGAGTAGAGCAGCCGCAGATTCGCGAAGCATTGCCAGCCGTCGCCCGGCATTTTCGAAAGCAGGGATCCCTTGCCATGCACCACCTCGTCGTGACTCAGCGGGAGGATGAAATTCTCGTCCCACGCGTAGACCAGTGAGAAGGTCGCCTCGTTGTGGTGATACTTGCGATGGACGGGCTCCTTCGACATGTACTCGAGGTAGTCGTTCATCCAGCCCATGTTCCACTTGAAGCCGAAGCCGAGCCCGCCGTGATCCGCCGACTGCGTCACTCCGGGCCAGGCCGTGCTCTCCTCGGCTGCGATTACGATCCCCGGACACTCGTGGTAGCAGGTGCGGTTCAGGTCGCGGAGAAAGTGGACCGCATCATGGTTCTCGCGTCCGCCCTCTGAGTTTGGCAGCCATTGTCCCTCCTCGCGACCGTAGTCGAGGTACAGCATCGAGGCGACCGCATCGACTCGGATGCCGTCGATATGGTACTCGCGGAGCCAGAAAAGCGCCGACGCCACGAGAAAGTTGCGCACCTCGTTGCGACCGTAGTTGAAGATCAGCGTGCCCCAGTCGGGATGCTCTCCCAGTCGCGGGTCCTCGTGCTCGAAGAGAGCCGTGCCGTCAAAGCGGGACAGCGCGCTTTCGTCCTTCGGAAAGTGAGCCGGCACCCAGTCGAGAATCACCCCGATCCCGTGCGCGTGGAAGGCGTCGATCAGCACCCGAAACTCGTCCGGCGTGCCATAGCGGCTGGTCGGCGCGAAGTAGCTGCCCACCTGGTAGCCCCAGGACGGATCGTACGGAAACTCCGTCACCGGCATCAGTTCGACGTGCGTGAAGCCGAGGTCTGCGACGTAGGCGGGCAGACGCTCCGCCATCTCCAGATAAGTGAGCGGCCGGTCGCCCTCGTCGGGCATGCGGGCCCAGGAACCGAGGTGCACCTCGTAGGTCGACATCGGATCCCGCCACGGCGTGCGCTTCGGGCGCGCCTTCATCCACTCCGCGTCCGACCACTGGTAGGCGTCGAGGTCGTAAGTCATCGATGCCGTGCTCTCGCGATTCTGGGAGAAGAAAGCGAAGGGGTCGCTCTTGAGAACCAGGCGGTCGTCCGCCCCGAGCATCTCGAACTTGTAGTGGGCCCCATAGCCGACTGCAGGCAGGAAAATCTCCCAGACACCGAGTTCTACCCGCCGCCGCATCGGATGCACGCGACCGTCCCAGTCGTTGAAGTCGCCGACGATGCTGACGCGCTTCGCATTCGGTGCCCACAGCGCGAAATGCATGCCCGTCACTCCGTCGAGTTCCCGGCGATGCGCTCCGAGGACTCGGTAGAGATGCCGATGCGTACCCTCCCCGAAATAGTGAATGTCCTGATCGCCAACCAGGGTGCCGAAAGCATAGGGATCGCGCTCCTTCCAGGTCTTGGCGCCCGCCGTCAGCTCCAGCTCATAAGCCTGTCCCTGCTCGAGACTGCTTACCGTGGCGACAAAAAACCCGTCGTCGTGAATCCGTGTCGCCTCGACCGGCTTCCCCGATTCCGGGATCACGGAGACCCTCTCCACGTCGGGGCGGAAAATGCGCACTACGCTGGCGGAGGCCCCCTCCAGAGGATGAGGCCCCAGAAAGGCAAAAGGATTGTCGTGACGAGCCGCAAGAATGGCGTCGATCTGATCGGACTCGTTTTGCGGTGTTGATTGACCCTTGCTCATTTTGATTCTCCCATACTTATTGCACTTGTCGTGCCATCTTTCCGCAGAAAAAGAGGCTCCAGATGCTTCTTCAAAATTCGTTCCCAGCTGTAGTTCAGGATTGTCTCCTTCCGGACCCGGTACCCCGAGTCTGCGTGAAGCCCTTCGCTCACCAGCGCCGCGATTGCGTCCGGGTCGTCATCGAGCTCGAACAGGGTCGGGTGATTCTGCAAGATGGAACGCATTGGCTCGATCGCCGAGCAGAAGACGGGGAGCCGGAAGAAGCCGGCCTCGAGCAGTGGCAGCCCGAAGCCCTCCTGGCGACTCGGGAGAAAAAGCGCATCACTCAGTGCGTAAAGACCCAGTAGATCCTCGTCGCTCACCGGAAACCGTTCGCCCACGAAGACCACCTCCTCCTCGACAGCCAGCTCCGTCACGAGTGCCGCCAGCTCCGCACCGTAATGGCCCGCCGCCTGGTTGTGCGGGTCCGGCGCACCGGTGACCAGGTAGAGGCAGCTTTGTCCACGCGCCTTGAGAGCGGCGGTCACGCGGATGCCAAGCTCGACGTTCTTGCGCGGGAGAATGCGGGTCGGATGGATCAACACCACGTCGCGGTAGAGGATGCCAAGGCTCCGCGCGAGCCGACGCACCGGGGTGGTCAGCTCGAGGAGGCGGATCACCTCGACCCCGTTCGGTACGACCGGGCATTCCCAGGACTCCAGTCCCGTCAGCTGGCACAGCTGCCTCTGGCGCTGCCCTGAAATCGAGACCTGCTCGACCTCGGGGTTGGCCTTCGAGAGGAGAGTCCAGGGAAACCGGTCCGCGGGAAAGTCATAGTCGGGGTTGATCGCGGCGAGGTCGTGGACCCATGAAATGATCCGGCAGTCCGGATTCTCGTCGGCCAGTTCCCAGAGCGCCACCGTGGCCGCCAGCTGGAAATGCATCGAAAAGACGTTGTGCACGAACAGCAGGTCCAGGTCAGCCGTCAGCTCTCGGAATCGCCCGAGCAGTTCGTTGCGCTGTTCCGCAAAAACGGTCCCTGTTTCCCCCGAAGAGAGTTCCTCGTCGAGAGCCGTCCCTTCCTTGCCTGCCGGGTTGAGAGCGGGGATCTCCACGAACTCCACGCCCTCTTGGAAACTGGTCCCTCGCCCGCTCATCACCCGCACCTGATGCCCGTGCTTCGCCAGCAGCGAAGCGTGCTGGCGCATCACGAACTCAACCCCCCCGATGACCGGAGCGTAAGCGTAGTGAAGAAGACCGATGCGCACGCCCCATGCAACCATGCTCGTGCCACCAGCACAAGGTCAGGGAAAAGGAGGCGTGTCTTCCCTGGAAAGCGCCCTTGCTGAGACTCTCGCCGCAGAGATAGACTCGCCTGGAAATGGCCACCTCGACAAAAAAGAAATGGGGATGCGCGGGGCTCGCGTTTTTGGTCGGCGGCTACCTGCTTGTGTTCCAGCTGCCTTATCTGGTCGATCCCGGATTGAGAGACCTTCCCATTCGAAAGAAGATCAGGACACTCACGGCGGCGGAGTGCGCGGAGATCGTCGAGGGCTGCGAGAAGATCTACCGCGCTCACGGGGATTCCTTCCCTGACGACGAATCGGTGCGCACTGATAAGATCCCGGCGCCGGCTGCGCGAGTGGGATATCACACCGCGGTCATACAGAAGGACGGTGTGAAGTTGGGGGCGGGGGCCGGAGCCTTTTCACAGGTCGGCCCCATCATGATCATTTGCTGGATGGATCCAGAGACGAAGACCGCAGTGGATCTTGCGCTCGATGACGGGCGGCATTTTAATCCGGCTACTGGCGAGTTCGACACTCGGTAAGCATCGGCGGCGCCCCTACTTCGGCGCCAGCTCGAAACCGTCGGCGCCGTCCTTCAGAGTCCAGCCGGCCTTGGCGATCTCGTCCCGCAGCGCGTCGGAGGCGGCCCAGTCTTTCGCGGCCCGGACCTCCTGCCGTTTCTCGGCGAGCGCCTGGATCTCGGGAGGAGCCTCGACGATCGTCACGCCCGCCGGCAGCTCGAGCCCGAGCGCGGCAAGGATGAAGTGGAAGCCCTCCCACGCTTCCCGGGCCGTCTCCATGGTCAGATCCGCCAGCTTGATCGACTTCAGGACGGAGAACAGGTGCCCAAGCGCGGCCGGCGTGTTGAGGTCGTCGAGGAGTGCGCTCCATGCCTCGCCAAAAGGCCCCGGCCCGCACCCCGCGACGATCTGCTCGTAGGAATAGGCAAAGTCGGCCTCGAGCCCCGCCACCTCTCGAACGGCGCCTTCGAACTTCGCCAGCCGGTTCATCGCCTGCGCGGCGTCTTCCAGCGACTGCAGCCGGAAGTTCAGCTGCTGACGGTAAAGACCCGAGACGAGGACGTAGCGCAGCGCCATCGGGTCGTGCCCCATCTCCTCGATCTGATCCACGGTGTAGAGGTTGCCCTTGCTCTTCGCCATCTTGCCGCCCTCGACCATCAGATGCGCGTTGTGAAACCAGTGCCTCGCGAAACCCTTGCCCGAGGAGCAGCAGCTCTGCGCGATCTCGTTCTCGTGATGCGGAAACACCAGGTCCACCCCACCGGCGTGGAGATCGAATTCCTCACCAAGATACTTGTGCGACATGGCCGAGCACTCGAGGTGCCAGCCGGGACGCCCCTCGCCCCAGGGACTGTTCCAGAAGTTGTTGCCGTCCGCTTCCTTGCGTGCCTTCCAGAGCACGAAGTCCGAGACCCCCTCCTTCTCGTACTCGTCGGAGTCCTGAGCCCGTCCACCCGCTCCCGCACGGATCTCCCGCTGGTCGAGATGGGAAAGCCGCCCGTACTCGGGGTAGGAAGCGATTCGAAAATAGACCGACCCATCCTCGCCCTGATAGGCATGTTCTTTCTCAATCAGATCGCGGATCATCTCGATCTGCTCGGGGATGTGCTCCACCGCGCTCGGCTCGACGTGCGGACGGAGGAGCCCGAGCTTCTTGCCGTCCATCCAGAACTGATCGCGCCAGCCGTCGGTGAACTCCTTGAGCGAAAGATCGGCTTCCTGCGAGTCGCGGATCGTCTTGTCGTCGACGTCGGTGATGTTGCGGACGTGCAGAGTCTTCCAGCCCGCCAGTTCGATCACCCTTCGCAGCACGTCCTGCACCACGAAGGCGCGGAAGTTGCCGACGTGGGCGGGGCCATACACGGTCGGCCCGCAGCCATAAAAGCGGATCGTATCACCGTCGATGGGCACTAGATTCGATGCCTCTCGGGCGAGCGTGTCGTAGAGCTTCAGCGTGTCCTGATCCGTGGCCATGAGACAATCATGCAGCGGGTTGATCGCTTTGCAAAGGAAGGGAGAAAGCGGGTAAGAGCCTCGCTAGACGCCGGACATCCGAAGAAGGACCCTCCCTCCCAGACCCAACAACAGCATGATCGTCGGGGCTCGGCAGATCTCAAAATTCTTGAACCCGTAAATGAGAGCCACGGGAAAGAGGAACACGGAGCCAAAGGCCCAGAGTGTCTCCCCCTCCTGAAAGGCGATGATGCCAGTCCAGATTGCGCCGGCGAAACCCAGGATAGCTAAGAGTAAGGCGATGAGAAACATGAGCCTCATCTCAGCACGAGGGTCCGAACGGCGGCAAGCATCCAGTTCGGGCCAACGCCCCAGTGGCTCAGCTGAGGTAGCCGCGCTGGTGAGAGCGAGGAGGCCTGACCTAAAAAGGCCCGGATCATAGGCGGCGAGCGCCTCCACCTTCTCACGAAGGCGGATACCAAGGCCAACAGTCTGCCACGGCTGAGGGAGTGGCGGATCGCGGCAAGCATCCTCTCCGTGCCAGTCGTGAATTTGTGCGCTAGGTTTTCCCATGAACAAGCAATCCCAGCTCTCCATCTGGCAGCGAGGCTCCCACCGGGTCTTCGGCGCGATGGTGCTCGCGACCCTCGCCTCCGCGCCGTGGGTCCTCGCCCAGCTTGCCGATCCACCCGACGCAGCCCCTCCGGCCGCGCAGAAGGAAGAGGCACCCGACCCCTTCGCCGATCCGCGCAAGCCCAAGGCACAGCCGAAACCCGACGCGAACACTGATCGGAAGCACAACGCGGAGGAAGAGGAGGAAGGCATCTCCTTCCTGCGCTTCACCGAAAACGTCGAAACCCGCGAGGCTCGCATGGAGACCGCGCTCGTTCGCTATCGCAACGCCGAGGGCGTGGTCGTCGATCTCGTCGGCGCGGTGCACATCGGTGACGAGGCCTACTACGACGACCTGAACGAGCGCTTCGATGCCTACGACTCCGTCCTGTTCGAAATGGTCGGTGGCGAGAACCTCTCGCAGGCCGATCTCGCGGCCGCCGGCAATAGCGGACTCTCGCGGATCCAGACCTGGATGTCGCGCAGCCTCGACCTCGAGTTCCAGCTCCAGGGCATCGACTACGGCAAGGCAAACTTCGTCCACGCCGACATGAGCGCCGCCGAGTTTGCCGCCGAGCAGAAGGAGAACAACGAGTCCCTGATGAAACTCCTGCTCTCCGCCGCCCAAGACCAGCAGCTCAACGCCGCCGGCGCCTCGGCCCAGCCCGGCCTTGGGGACGTCCTGCGCATCCTCGCCAGCCCCGACATGTCCGCCGAGCTGAAGTATTTCCTCGGCAAACAGATCGTCGCCAGCGAGCAGGCCCTCACCAAGTGGGGCGAAGACACGGTCATTCTCGGCGGCCGCAACGAGGTCGCCCTCCGCAGGATCGACGAGGCCGTTGCCCGAGGGGAAAAGAACGTCGCCCTCTTCTATGGTGGCGCGCACATGCCCGGAGTTGCCCGCGCCCTCGTCGAGGACAAAGGCTTCCGGCAGGTCGAGCAAATCTGGCTGCCCGCCTGGGACTTCGTTCGTCCGGAACTCAACGTGCCCAAGCCTGCGAGGGAGACGAAGGAACCAGCCGAAGCAGCGAAATAGCTTCTCATTCGTCGCGCCACCTGCTCGCTCTTCTGCTCCCAAACTGATCCGTGGCCAGAAAGGTTCCCGACTACCAGCCCACGGATGCGCCCTTTCCCTGGCGCATTCTCGTCTATTCGGTACTCCTCGCGTACCTGCTCCTCGACCTGACCGTCCTCTCGGGTCCCGTCCGCGGATGGATCGACCGGCAGTTCCGCCGCGAGCCCCTCGAGAAGAGGGCCGAGCGCCTCGACTACGTCGCGGTCGTCAACACCGTGCCGATCACCGGCCCGCAGTTGGAACGAGCCGCGCGCGAGTATCTCGCCCGAAACGGATCCACCCTCGAGGATCTCAGCCCGTCGCTGCGTCGAGCGGTGCTGGCCGCGACCCTCGGCAAATTGCAGCGCTCGCGCATGGTCTCCCGCTTCGCCTTTTTTGGTGAGGCACGGGCCGACGAGACGGTCTTCGAAGAACGGATCGCCGAGCTGGGCGCCACTCATCCGGATGGTGCCGCCGCGCTCTGGGGTCGGGTCGACGAGCTCGGCCTGACTCGCATGCAGTTCGAGCGGCAACTGCGCAAGAAGGTCGCGCAGGAAAGCTGGATCGAGGATGAAATCGCCGAGATCCTCTTCGTGCCCGAGGAGGAAATCAGAGCGTGGTTCGAGGCGCACCGAAGCGAGATGGAAATCCCCGAGCGCATTCGCGCGAGCCATCTTTTTCTGACCACCGTCGACCCGAAACGCCCGGATGCCGAAGCTCGGATCCGGGCCCTTCACCGGCGCCTGCAGGACGGCGCAGACTTCGCCACGCTCGTCGCCGAGCAGTCCGACGACCCGCGCAGCAAGAAGAAAGGTGGCGACCTCGGCTGGTTTTCCCGGCACCGAATCCCCGCCGCCTTCGCCGAGGCCGTCTTTGCTCAGCCCGTCGGAGAAATCGGCGTCCCCTTCCAGAGCAGCATCGGCTGGCACGTCGCCCGGGTCGATGAGCGGCAGCCCGCCCGGCTCCCCGAGTTCGCCGAAGTCGAGACCGAGATCCGCAGCCTGCTCGAGCAGCGCCGCCGCGAGGAAGGCATCCGCCAGCTCCTCGAGCAGATGGAGGCCAAGACCATCATCGTCGAGTTCCCCGAAGTCTTCGAGGCCTACCTCCAGAAGCTGGAGACGCGCATCGCGGCCCAGCGCGCGGAGTAGCCCAAACTCACTTTTTCGGATGCGCCACCCCTGATTGGATGCACCTTCCACCAGTCGGGCCTGTAGCTCAGTTGGTTAGAGCAGGGGACTCATAATCCCTTTGTCGCGAGTTCAAGTCTCGCCGGGCCTACTTTTTGCAGTCATGTCGGCGCCTGCCGACGAAAATCCAGTCGTCCCTTCCACTCCTCCTCGACAGTTCCGGGCGTGATTCGACTCATCCAACATCCAGCCCTTGACGCGAAGAGATCAGAACTCAGGCATGGCGAGTCCAGAGGTGAGATGACCTATACCACTGGCAGCCGTCAACTTGGGAGCTACCCTGGCGATCACCTTCTTTCGCGTCTCGATGCCCATCGAGCATTTGCCACGGGAAACCGTTTCTATAGCATGGTGTAATCATGGCTATCTCAGGCACATCCCACCCGGCGCTCCACAATTTCATCGAGAAGATGCGCGATCTCTGCGATCCCACCGACGTACACTGGTGTGATGGATCGGAAGCGGAGTGGGAACGTCTGACTTCGAAGCTTGTCGATGCAGGGACCCTGATCCGATTGGATCCAAAGAAGCGGCCGAATTCATTCCTCGCACGATCATCCCCATCCGACGTCGCTCGCGTGGAGGACCGCACCTTCATCTGCACGAAGCGGGCCGATGAAGTCGGGCCGACCAACAACTGGACGGACGCCGCCGAGATGCTCGAGAAGATGCACGAAATCTTCAACGGTTCCATGGCCGGGCGGACCATGTACGTGATTCCCTTCTGCATGGGGCCAATCGATTCCCCGCTGGCCAAGATCGGGGTGCAGGTCACTGATTCCGCCTACGCCGTGGTCAACATGAAGATCATGACCAACATGGGGGCCGAGATTCTCCAGAGACTCGAGGAGGAGAAAGCGGGGACCGCAGAACGCAGCCGCGACGGGCACGGATTTTTCATCCCGTGTGCCCACACGGTGGGCGCGCCGCTACGGGCCGGCGAGGAGGACGTTCCCTGGCCCAGCAACGACGAAAAATACATCTGTCACTTTCCCGAAACTCGCGAGGTCTGGTCCTACGGTTCCGGCTACGGCGGCAACTCTCTGCTCGGAAAGAAATGCCTCGCCCTGCGCATCGCCTCCAATATCGCGCGCGAGCACAACTGGATGGCCGAGCACATGCTCATCCTCGGCCTTGAATCACCCGAGGGCGAGAAGACCTACCTCAGCGCCGCCTTTCCCTCGGCCTGCGGAAAGACGAACCTCTCGATGATTGTTCCGCCCAAGGCCTACGCCGACAAGGGCTGGAAGACCACGATCATCGGGGACGACATCGCGTGGCTTTGGCCGCACGAGGACGGCACGCTCCACGCCATCAACCCCGAGGCCGGCTACTTCGGAGTCGCTCCCGGCACCAACGAAAGCTCGAACCCGATCGCGATGCAGTCGATGGAGGAGAACTGCATCTTCACCAACGTGGCGCTCACCGATGACGGCGACGTCTGGTGGGAGGGAATGACTGTCGAGCCACCGGCCCACCTCATCGACTGGAAGGGGCAGGACTGGACGCCGGACTCGGACACGCCCGCCGCCCACCCCAATGCCCGCTTCACCGCTCCGGCCAGCCAGTGCCCGACCATCGATCCGGCCTGGCAGGATCCCGATGGCGTGCCCATCAGCGGGATCATCTTCGGCGGCCGCCGCCCGACCACGATGCCTCTCGTGTATCAGGCCTTCAATTGGTCTCACGGAGTGTACGTCGGCGCGACCATGGGTTCGGAGACCACCGCCGCCGCCATCGGACTGGAGAAGCAGGTGCGCCGCGACCCGATGGCGATGCTGCCCTTTGCCGGCTACAACATGGGCGATTACTTCGGTCATTGGCTGACGATGGGGCGGCAAATCAAGAGTCTGCCGCGGATCTTCCACGTGAACTGGTTCCGGCTGGATGAGGAGGGCAACTTCCTCTGGCCCGGCTTCGGCGACAACATGCGGGTCTTGGAATGGGTCGCCAATCGATGCCGGGGAAGGATCGCGGGCCACGAGACTCGGATCGGCTGGACCCCGCATTTCGAGGACTTCAACACCGAGGGTCTGAAGGATTTCTCCGAGCAAGACTTCGACCGCTGCATGGCCTTTGATCCCGACGAGTGGAAGGCGGAAATCCTCAGCCAAGGCGAACTCTTCCTCAGCCTCTACGACCACTTGCCCAAGGAGTTGGTTTTCCAAAAAGAGCTGCTGGCGGCGAGACTCAGTTAGGCCCACGGTCCCGCATGAGTTCCAAAGGAAAGAGCGGCCCGAAGTTGCACGAATCCGCCGTCCGTCAGTTTCAGCGGGCGGGCGATCTGATCGGCATCGCCGAGCACCAGCGCGCGATGCTCGCCGAACCGAAAAACGAGATCATCGTCAACTTCCCGGTGCGGATGGATGACGGATCGATCCGGATGTTCCGCGGCTACCGCATCCAGCACAACAACATTCTCGGCCCCTACAAGGGCGGGCTCCGCTTTCATCCCGACGTCGACCGCGATGAGGTCAAGGCGCTCGCCGCGTGGATGACTTTCAAGACCGCGCTCACCGGCATTCCCTACGGCGGCGCCAAGGGCGGGGTCACTCTCGATCCGCACGAGCATAGCGAGACGGAGTTGGAAAGGATCGTGCGCCGCTTCACCCATGCTCTTGGGGAAAACATCGGTCCCAATCACGACATCCCCGCGCCCGACGTCGGTACCAACAGTCAGACGATGGACTGGCTCATGGACACCTACATCAATGTCCAGGACACCTCGATGCGTCAGAATGCCAAGGGGGTGGTCACGGGCAAATCCGTCCCCTGCGGAGGATCGCTCGGCCGCGAGGAGGCGACCGGTTCCGGCGTCCTCTACAGCTTGCGTCACTGGTGCGGAGAGAACGATGCGATGCTGCAGGATCTGACCGCGGCGGTCCAGGGCTTTGGCAACGTCGGGCGCCATTTCGCTCGGCTCGCCCAAGCCTCGGGAGTGAAAGTCGTCACGGTAGCCGATCACACCGCCACCCTCCGCAAGGAGGGTGGGCTCGATATTCCCGCACTGCTCGAGTACACCGCCGAGCATCGGGTGCTGAAGGGTTTTCCGGCTGCCGAGGAGGTCGAGACCGAGTCGCTGTTCGAGGAAGACGTCGACGTCTTCGTCCCAGCCGCGCTGGAGAATCAGATTACCGCCGAGCGGGCAGAGCGCCTGAAATGCCGGCTGATCATCGAGGCCGCCAACGGGCCGACGACACCGGACGCGGAGGAAATCCTGTCAGAGCGGGACATCGAGGTCATCCCGGACATTCTCGCGAACGCGGGAGGCGTGATCGTTTCCTACTTCGAGTGGCTGCAGAACAAGTCCTCCGAGTTCTGGAAAGCCGAGGTGGTCGATGAGAAGCTTCGCGACCTCATCTGGGCCGCTCACGACCGAGTTCTCGACAAGCAGAAGGAACTCGGCAAGGAGCGTTGCAGCCTGCGAGACGCGGCCTACGCGGTCGCCCTCTGCCGGATCACCGAGGTGCAGACGAGAAGAGGATTATTTCCCTGAGCCTGGTAGCATCAAGAGCTGTACGGCCAGACCTCTTCCTCTATTTGCCTTCCTTTTCTTTCTCGAGTCGCTCCGCTTCGAGTTCGAGTTCGAATTCCTGCTCCTCCGGAGATAGCGCGTCGAAGCGGGCCTTTTCGATGGCTTTCTCCTCGGCAATCTTGGCTGCCTTCTCATCGGCGATGGCTTGAGCCTCCGCTTCCTTCTGCTTCTCCAGCTTGGCCGCTTCGCGAGCCATGCGCTTGTCGAGCTTCTTCTGCTCTCGTTCCCGTCGTTTGTGATCTTTGCTTGGTGTAAATGCCATGGCCTGGTCTTGTTGAATGATAAGTTGGTGTGCGAGCCGAGTGCGGGGGGTGCACAAGGGCTGGAAGCTGCGGGGAGCGGCGCGCCACTCGACTCGCTGGAAGCTTCCATGATCCGCTCGAGGCGGTATGGGCTCGTTTTCTGCGGGAACCGTTGACGTCTGCGCAGAAAAAAACAAGGGCCGGAGTGAAACAGCGTTCCGCGCGAGCTACTCCAACTTCAAGACTCCGCGCATGGCCTGCCAGTGACTGGGGAAGGTGCAGACGCACGGGTACTCGCCTGGTTCCCGGGAGGCACGGAAGTGAAGGACGTGCTCGGCACCGAGTTCGATGATGGGGACGAAGGCGATGACCTCCCTGAAATCGGCACGTAGTTCGTCTCATCCGCCTTGGGGTCGACGAGAATCTTGAAGGAGGCATCGCCCAATTTCCCGATCGCACCGGGGGCGACGATGACCAGGTTGCGGGGGCGTGACGTCGACGTTCACAAGAGTCAGCGCGAGCGCTTCTCCGGGCGACGCCATCCGTTTCTTCTATGCTCGAACTGGAGTCCGCCGATGGCCCGCACGATCAGGACGCGTTTCCTTCGACGGTTTCGCCCTGCTCGACCGGAGCTTTCTTCCCGGCTTTGGCGGAGAAGCGAAGCGCGATGGAGCGAAATCGATCTCGACGACTTCGGCGGCGCCTCATCCAGTTCGACGGGGTAGTCGATGCGGAGTCCGTTGGCATGCACCAGGAACCCGCTTGGATTGAAGACCGGAGTGCCGACGAATCGGACACAGCGGAACGGTGGAAGCTGCCGTCGTGGGTGGAGCCGTCGCCCCAGCTATCGAGCCCGCTCGGTTGGTGATCCTCGCTCAACCAAGAAAGGGTCCCTCATGCGAGGGACCCTTTCGAAATGGGTTCGACGCTCGAAAGCGTCGGGTTGTGGGTAGTGACTACCAGCGATCGCCGCCGCCACTGTCGTAGCCGCCGCCACCACCACGGCCACCGCCGCCACCGCGCCGGTCACGACCTCCGCCGCCACCACCACCGCCGCCGCCGCCGCGACCGCCGCCGCCGCCACCACCGCCGTAGCCGCCACCACCACCGCCGCCTTGGCGGGGTTCGCGGGGACGCGCTTCGTTGACGTTGAGGTTACGGCCTTCGAATTCCTGGCCGTCGAGTTCTTCCATGGCTTTCTTTCCACCATCGTCATCCATGGTGACGAAAGCGAAACCACGAGGCCTTCCGGTCTCGCGGTCATTGATAAGGGCGACTTCCTGGACTTCACCGAAGCCCTTGAAGAGAGTCTCGATGGACTCCTGTGTTGAGTCGAACGACAAATTGCCGACGTAGAGTTTCATGTTTTCTTCTGATTCAATTAAAACGTGCTGACCTAAACGAACAAAACTGACCTGGGCCTGGGAAGAACGGAACGGAGCTGCACTGACTTGGACAGGCCGATTGTCGGCCCATCACACAAGCCGCCAACATACACGGCTTTCAGCTTGTCACCTAGATTTTGCGCATTTTCTCAAACCCCGCCGATGCGGGATTTTGGGCGCGTGAGATGGAAGGCGAGGACCCCGGCGAGGAGGAGTCCTCCGAAAGCCCATGGCCACCAGTCCAGCGAAGCCTCGAAGGCGGTCGAATCATCGGGATCCGCGCCCTGCATTTTCCACAGTCCACCGTACAGAAGACTGAGTCCGCCGTAGGAGAGGTTGTAGGCGAGGCCCCGGAAACTGAGGATCGTGGCACGTCGGGAGGATTCGGTGACGGCGTTGAGTTCCTGGGATTGGAAGAACATCAGGAAGCGCATCGAAAGGATCAGCGGAGCCACGCCGAGCACGCCCCACCAGCCGGGCAGCGGGAAGGCGAGAGCGAGGAGTCCGGCGAAGATCATTGCCGCGACCAGCCCGAAGTTGGTGCGCCGCGAGAAGCGCTTCGCCATCGGCGCCATCAGGAAGGTGCAGCCGATGCCGATCACCGTGGCGGTGGCACTGATCACCCCGAACCAGGATTCGCTGATCTCCAGAAACCGGTAGAATTTGCTGACTACCGTATAGAACAGGCGGATGAAGCCGTCGGCGAGGAGCCCGAACAGAATCAACCCGAGCACGAGCCGGTGCCGGAGGATCCAGCCGCCGGCGCGAAGGGTTTCCTGGAAGCTCTGAACGAGACTTTCCCAAAGCGGGGTGTCCTCGGCGGCAGGGTCGCTGATTCTGCTCTCGCGAAAGCTGATTGCGACGGCGAGCGTGCCGATCGCGGTGAGGAGATTGAGATAGAGCGGGAAGCGGATCGTCGCCCCTTCGGCAAAACGATGCTCGAAGCCGAACCAGGCGATGACGCGGTTGACGGTGTCGGCGTCGTACAGGACGCCGCCGAAAATCGAGCTGATCAGAAATCCGCAGGAGACCCAGCGCATCGCGACCGGAAGGAAATCCGCCCAGCGCGTCTCCCGTTCCTCCTCGGGGAGAGAGTCGTAAGCGAGCGCTTCGTCGGCTCCGCTGGCGCAGGCTTCGGAGAGACCGCTGGCGATGCGGTTGGCCAGGAGGAACCAGAACACGGCGGCGGTGCCAATCGGAGCGAGGCAGAAGATCAGCATCTCGACGACCATCAGCACGGCCGCGGCGACGAGGAGCGGGCGTCTGCCAAAGCGGTCCGCGAGCGCGCCCGAAGGAACCTCGAACAGAGCAATGGAGACGGCCCACACGAAGTTGAGCGTCGAGAACTGGGCAAGGCTCAGCCCGAGATCGAGAAACAGGATCGCGTAGATCGGGTAGTAGAACCGGCAATTGTAGAGGATCCTAAAGAGGACAAAGAGCTTGAGATTGCGCGGCATGAACAGGGCCTTCCGTAGCACTGATCGGCTGCAGGCGCTCCTCCGAGGATTGGAGCGCCGTCATCGACGCCGTCGCCCAGCGGCGCGATCCAGGTTTTTTGGCGTCGACGGAGCGAGCGGCTCTTCAGCTGAAGAGATCCGGAAAGACTTTGCCCTTGCGATTGTGAATCGTGAACGGACGCCCCGACGCCGACTCGACTTCCTGTTCGGGATCGATGCCCATGCTCCAGGCGATGGTCGAGTTGAAGTCGGTGACGTCGATCGGGTCCTCGGCGACCTCTTGTCCGTCGGGGGTCATCCTGCCGAAGCTGGTGCCAGCGCGGACACCCGCTCCAGCGAGAAGACAAGTGAAGCCCTTCGGGTGATGATCGCGGCCCGCGTTGGGGTTGAGCAGGGGCTTGCGGCCGAACTCGGTGGCGACCACCACAAGGGTCGTGTCCAGCAGGCCCTTCTGCGAGAGATGTTCGAGCAGGGCGGAGAGGCCCTTGTCGAGCTTGGAGGCGTTGCCGGGAAGATCGACGTAGATGTCCTTGTGATAGTCCCAGCCACCGAGCTCGACCTTGATGAACTTTACCCCGCGCTCGGCGAGACGCCCGGCGAGCAGGCAGCCCTGAGAGAACTTGTCGGGAGAGTAGAGCTTCTTGATCGCGGGACGTTCGGCGGCGAGTTCGAAGGCCTCGATATCCTTGCTGGTCATGAAGTCCAGAGACGCGGAATAGACGTCGCGATAGGCCTGCGAAGCAGGCGAGGCATGGGTCAGGTCGTCTTGATCATTGAGCGCATTGAGAAGGCCGAGGCGCTTCTCGAATCGGTCTTGCTCGATCCCGTCATGACGTTCGCTGTACTGGATTCCCTGTCCGGGATCCACCACGGGCAGGGCCGCGTATTTTCCGGGGAAAAATCCGGCGGTGCCGCTCCGCCGCGAGTTCACCGACACGAAGTTCGGCAATGAGTCCCCGGTCTCGCTCTTGAACCGATTCACCCAGGCGCCCAGCTCGGGATGGGTGATCGACGAGCGCGGATTGTAGCCTGTGAGCACCTTGTAGATCGCGGCGGGATGCGCGCCTTGATTCGTGGTCACCGTGTTCAGGCACATCACCTTGTCCATTTGCTTCGCCATCGCCGGCATGTAGTGACTGACGAGTTTCCCATCGACGTTGCTCTTGATGGGTTTGCTCTTGGCGAGCACTTCGGGCGTGAAATCGACGTTGAAGCTCTCGTACTGACTGAGACCACCGGCGAGAAACAGATAGATGATGGACTTGGCCTTCTGCTTCGGGTCGAGGCGGGCGGTCTCGGTGGCCGAGAGAAACGGGAGAGAGCCTCCCATGACGGAGAGCCCGCCGATGAAGTTGCGTCGATCTAGCATGGTGATTTTTCTTTAGGAATCGAGCCGTCTGTTCACGCCGAAGGCGTGGGTGGAGCGTGACGTCCCGGCGCGCTGCCGGACAACGTCCGGCCCAAGACAACGAAAGCGCGCCGGGACGTCACGCTCCACCTTGGCGAGTCGACCTTTTCGAGTGCAATGACAATCCGACATTTCAACTGATACGGCACACTATCGGACAAAGCGAAATTCGTTGGCGTTGAGCAGCGCCCAGGTCAAATCCTGAATGCCGTTGGGTGTCTGCCCGGACTTCTTGGCGAGCGCGCGCTCAGCCGGGGTGATCGGGCGATTGAAGATGGACAGCCACAGCACGTCGAGCGTCTTCGACGGGGCGGCGTTTTTCATCCGGCGGTTCAGGGCGGAATCCCCGCCGATCAAGCCTGTCTCCGGTTTGCCGTTCATCAGGTAGAGCACTTGAGGAATGCTGGGGTCCGTGTTGGCACCGTCGAGAAGCTCGCGAGTGGAGGCTCCGAAGAGCTTGGAGATCTCGAGGTAGAACGGATTGCTGCCATGAGCGACGAACTCCGATTCCGAGGCCCGGCGTTCGAAGGGCTGACCCGGATGAGGATTGCGAGCCTTTGCTTCCTTGTGGGCCCGCTGATAGAGCCCAGCCCGTGTCAGGTTGGCCTTGCGCGAGAAGGTCTCGAAGTCCGTGGCGCTCCAATCCCGTGTCTTCTCGTTGAAGTGGGTGAAGCCGTCGTAGAAGAACTGAGTCGGCACGTATTTGTCGGGATCGGCGACCAGCAGACTGAGCATCGAGTCCCACGTGATCTGGGCGGTCATGCGGCGCTCGAGCGGGCCATCGAGCACGTACTCGGGGGCTTCGGGACCCACCGAAAGAGCGCGGCTCTGGTAGGCTCGGGTGTTGAGCAGTACTTCGAAGAAGGCCCGCACGTCGTAATCGAGGGTCTTGAGGATGGAGATCATTTTGGCCGTCAGCTCGGGATGCTTTCCCTCGGAGCTGATTTCGAGACCGCCGAGCGCCCCGACGAGTTCACTGCCCATGACCCAGTGCCACAGGCGATTCACCGTGGTCTTGTTGAACATCGCGTTGTCCGGCGAGGCCAGCCACTCGGCAAACCGCGCCTGCGAGTTGATGTTCGGCCCGGTGAAGCGGTGGTTGGTCACCATCTGCACCGCTTTCCTGGTGATCTTGTAGGGGAGCTTGGGAGTATCGCCGAACAGCACCTTGGCGGGCAGCACCTCGTGCGCCTCGCCGTCGTTGTACTGATAGTCGTGCGGCAGGCGTTGGTAGCCGGTGCCAGTGCCCTCGATGTTGGCGAACTTCATCCGGATCGATTCGCGGTAGACGATCCAGGTGTCGAAATCCTCCTGCTTGAGCGCCTTGCGGATCTTGGCGAATTGTGCCTTTTCGACAGCGGCCGGCGGATCGACACGGAGATTCACCTGCGAGGTGAAGGCGGCCAGTTGGTAGAATTCCTTTTGGGTCCAGTCGTCGAACGGGTGGTCGTGGCATTGCGCGCAGTCGATGCCGAGCCCGAGGAAGGTCTTGGTGGTGTTGGCCAGCCGATCGAGGTGCATGACTTCGCGCGCCTTGAACCCTGCGAAGCCGTTGCCTTTCTCGTACAGGCGTCCCTTGGCTCCGACGAGCTCGCGGGCCATGTCGTCGTAGGGCTTGTTTTCGCGCACCGCCGACTTGATCGCCTGAGAAAAATTGCCGCCGTGATGAAGCTGGTCACCGATCGTCTTGAGCCGCAGCAGGTCGGCCCAGTAGTTGTAGAAATGGCTGTTGTACCCCTTGGAGGCCAGCAGATCGGAGATCAGTATCGAACGCTTTTCCGGAGAGGGGTCGGCGATGAACGTAGTGAGTTCCGGGAGCGTCGGAATCCGGCCAGCGAGGTCGAGGTGGGCTCGACGCGCGAAGGCGTGATCGTCGATGCCCGGGCGAGGCTTCTGGTCCAGATCGGTCAGCTTCGCGGAAATGATCGAGTCGATCTCGGCGGCGAGCGTCTGGATCCGTGCCTCGCTGCTGGGGTGAGCATCGGTGCTCTTCTCCTGGCCCGCGGCGCAGGTGGCCGCAGCAAGTGCGACGGGGAAGAGAAGCCGATGAATCATGAACCTGAGGAACGTGAGGCCTCACGCGGATGTTTCACCTTGAGGCAGAATCTGCGGTTCCATTCTTACAGCGCATGGCACGCAGGAGATGGATGAAACGATCCCCTTGACGCGGATCCACGCAAGTCTATGGACTTCCTTCGAGTGATCGGAAACCAATCTCAGCGCGCCTATTCGCATATCGGAGGCAAGCTTCTCGAAGGCTCGGTGGCTCCGGGTACGAGGCTGGGGCTTCAGGCGGTAAAACTCTACCTAAAAAAGTATCACTATCAATTTCTCGGGGATTTTTTTTTACCACATCCTCCGATTTTTTATGAACATAAGGGGAAGGGAATGGGGTCTGTCAACAAATTACGGTATTTTCTCCCGCCACTCGCGCAAGCTGGCCGGGAGTTCCTTGGAGGCTAGCCCCGTAAACCGGCGGGTCTGCTGACTGACGTTGGCCGCCGTCCCGATTCCAGTGCGCTCTCCGATCCAGCTCTGTCTCATCGTGGTGTTGCGGCAAATGGCCCAGGCGACTGCCACTCTGGTAAGATCCCCGCGCCGCTTTCCCAAGAGTTCCTCCTCGGCGCGACCGAAGTGTTCGCAGGCTTCTCGAATGATTTGCTCGGCTCTCTCCTCGTGCCAATCCCGGCCGATGTCGCTTGCTGCATGCGTTCGATTGCCAGGTTTGAACCGGCTCAGCATCGCCTCCTTGAAATCCTGACTTCCGTGATACCAGCCGCTGAGCAGGCTTTCGCTGTCTAGGTCGTCCTTCCCTTCCAACCGATCACGAAGCCGCCGGAGATATCGGCTGCGCCCCGACGCGCGATCGCTGAAGCCGAGGAGATCCAATCCGAATGAGACATCCAGCCATTCCGGGCGCTTGGCAGGAGGCTTCGTGTAGCCTGTGGCGAGACTCGACCAAGGATAGCTTCCCAACTGGGTCGGTTTCTCAAGAAGGGCGCGGCCGGGATTGAGGTGGATGTAATCGATCAGGGAAGCGCTGTACTCTGCCGTCTCTGATCCCTTCTCGCCCTCCTCGACGAGGATCGACTTGTAACGGTCGCCGAACAGTTTGCCCCACTCCCGGTGACGCGTGTTGAAGCGCCTCGTCCAAGTGTTCTGGAACCACTTCATGCCTTCGCAGAGATTCGCTTCCGGCGTTCTGAGAAGCACGTGGTAGTGGTTGGTCATCAAGGCGTAGGCACGCACCTCCCAACCCGTCATCTTGCAGACCTCGTCCAATGTCTCCACCCAGCGGTCTCGATCCTTGTCATCCTGGACGATCGGTTCACGCCGGTTGCCGCGGGCCATCAAGTGATAGACAGCTCCCTCGTATTCGATTCTCGGCCGGCGTGGCATCCATGAACTCAAGACACTCCCATGGCAATGTCAAGATTTGTTGACAGACCCCCGACGAAGCCCTCCCATGGAAATGTCAAAATTTGTTGACAGACCCCCGGCGAAGCCCTCGCAGTCATGTCGGAGCCTGCCGGTTGCTGGGCATGAGCAGGATCGTCGTGCACCGCATCATGGAGAAGGCCGTGGAAAGGGGCCTGGCGCGAAGGGAGGAGGTGTCGATGCGCTACGTGGGCATCGACGAAAAGGCGATCCGACGAGGGCACCAGTACGTCTCGATTTTGAATGACTTGGAGGAGGGAAGAGTCTGGGAAGTGACCGAAGGTCGGCGAAGAGCAGATGCCGACAGGCTATGGAAGTCGTTGAGTGAGAGCCAGAAAGAGAATGTGGAGGCGGTTTCCATGGACATGTGGCCCGCCTACATGGGCAGTGCGGCCCAGGCCTTGCCGGAGGCTGAGATCGTTCACGACAAGTACCATGTCTCGGCTCATCTCAACCACGCGGTGGATCTGGTCCGACGCTCTGAAAACCGGGAACTGACCAGCCTCGGAGACGACACGCTCAAGACCACGAAGTATCTGTGGCTGCGGACCTGGCGTGATCTTCGTGTCAAGGCGGTCGCCCGGTTTAGGTCGTTCCTACCACATCGCGTTGAAAACCGGCGAGGCGTGGTCGAGCAAGGAGGCGTTATGACACTTCTGGACCTACCGGGGGCGTGCCGACGC
>ENA-ORXT01002369-ORXT01002369.1-marine-metagenome-genome-assembly--contig:-NODE-2369-length-22734-cov-67.335305_pt1 | contig 22734 bp, 6 predicted proteins | sample MGYA00237868_ERZ511482 | MGnify/ENA metagenome assembly ERZ511482
TAGACTTGTTACCCTTTAAGAATTAAGATCTAGAAATAAGGACAAAAGGCTATTTATAGAGCCAATTTGTTAAAGGGTAACAGGTCTAATATTCATACTTTCTTAATGCGCATAAAGCCATTCCAGCACCGGAGCCATCGCTTCTTTATATTTTTTGGAACTACCTAGAAAATTATTATGCATAAAACTGATGATTAATAATTCTCCTTTTTTAGTTTTTAGATAACCACTCAAACAATAAACTCCTCCCATAGATCCGGTTTTAGCGAACACGTAAGGCTCCTTTTCACCAGCGTACCATCCCTGAAGTGATCCGGATTGTCCACCCGCGGGGAATAAATCCAATAGCGGTGGTACAGCCATCTTTTCAGGTAATTTTCTTAATACCCAGGCGATGCTACGCGGAGTGAGCAGGTTGTAACGGGAAAGGCCCGACCCATCCACCCAGCGAATATCTTCAGCGATTTCCCGGAATACTGTTTTTTTCAACTGCTGGATTGTTTGTCGAGTATTCAGGGTGTCCATGCGTTTTCCACCCACGGTCAGCAACAACTGTTCTGCAATAAAATTGTCGCTTTCCTGCATCATTTGTCGATATAATTCATTTGAGAGATCTCGTTCGACCACAATACTGTTTTCTGATAGCGGACGCCGGGATAAGTCGAACTGAATAGTTTTTTTCAGGGTGTCTGTTAATAATTGCGCGATCAAACCCGGTTGATAGGTAAACGGGCGGGTACTTGTAAATTTTCTACTTCGTAAATCAGTAGCCAACGAAAATTGATTGTCGGTTTCTGTTCTAATAATACGACCATATTTTAGCGTCGGATCAAAAATGGCGTTCTGTTCAAAAAAAGATGGAAATATATTTAGATCACGTCCCGTTGAATTTTGAAAAGTCACTCGATTTCCATAGATCGGAAAAGCAGATTTTTCTACCTGGAATCCATAGAGAAAGTCATCCCAGGCCCATCCTGCCCCAAAGCGGTCATCCGTAAAATTTGCTTCACTGATAAGGACTGTTTTTTCTTTTCTATTTTTTAAAAAAGAGGTAAAAGAAATATCCTGTCCTGCTTTATCGTACAAAAAAACTGGATCTCCGGTTCCCCATATCCACAACGTATCTTGTTTTGACAAATACTGAAAAGCTGGAATCTTCTGATCCAGAATTTCCATTGCTGCGTAGAGCGTCAATATTTTAATATTAGAGGCTGGAATAAAACGATGGTCGGCAAATTGTTGATAGATGACCTGTCCATCATCTAGTGATTCGATGTATATCCCGGAAAAATTTTCCGCAAATAAAGGGTTTTGATGAATCACCTCTGACAGATTAACCGGAGATGCCTTGATGGTAGACTTAGTCGTTTTACAAGCCGTGGTGAAACCTATAAACCAGCAGGAAAGGTAAAGTAATAATTTATTTTTTCGCATGGATTTTAGTGTTTTAGTAACCCGATCAGCCGTTGGCTTTCTTTAGGAATGCGTTAAAAGTATCTAACCCAGGAAAACCAATTACTAATAGCCAGCAGCAAAGTTTGGCTAAAGTCAAATTAAGTGATGTTGACAAATTACCAATACATATTTCTATTAAAAAATTCATTTATTCTTCTTTTTTCTAATAATTAGTGACTACATTTATATTAGATAGTCAAAACCCACATAAGTACTATTATACTCAAGAGGACACTATATCCACTATCATGAGACTTCGATTTACAAAATTGACCTTTTTTAATTTTGTAAATTAACTAAATTTAACACATTACAATTTTATTTTCCTTTGGAAAGAGTTTTTCGAAAACAGAAACTTATGATGAATTCATATACCCGGTTTACCGTATTTACTTTTATAAAAAGAAGCATCACTGCTTTCTTGTTCCTCTTATCTACTTTTACAATAAATTCTGTAAAAGCCCAGGATATTCACTTTTCTCAATTTGCGAATGTACCGCTTCAGCTAAACCCTGCACTTACCGGCGTTTTTCTTGGCGAAACGCGTTTCAACGGAAATTATCGCGCACAATGGTATGATGTACCGGTGACTTATCGAACGGGCTATTTTGCAGTTGATAGAAAATGGTATCTCTGCGAGGCGAAAACAAGGTTTATCGGTGGTGGACTGGTCTTTAATCACGATTGGGCCGGAGATGGAAATTTGGGGACTACTCAGCTAGGACTCAACCTTGCTTATACTACCAGGGTATCAAAAAAACATTATCTCTCTGCAGGACTTCAATTATCTGGATATCAACGTTCTTTTGAAAGCGATAACCTCCAATTTGACGAACAGTTCACTAGTAAAGGATTCGATCCTTCTATTGCTAATAATGAAAATTTCTTTGATCAATCGATTATCTATCTGGACTTTTCGGCTGGTGTAAACTGGCATTTCCAACATCCCAATCAAACTAAAAGAACCCGCTGGGATCTCGGCGTAGGCCTCTTTCACGTTAATACCCCACAGAAAAGCTTCTGGGATGATCCTACCATCGAATTACCCGCTCGTTGGGCCATTCATGGATTGGGTGTTTTTCAGGTAGGTGGAAAAACGGATGTAGTGGCCACGTTGGTCGGTGGCTTTCAAGGACCCCACACGGAGTACTTAATCGGAGGGGCTATCAGACAACATCTTAATATGAATCGTACAAAAGAGCTTGCCGTGCAACTCGGATTGTCTTACCGATTTAACGCCGAAGGATTCGGTACCGGTGATGCCATAATTCCTGCCGTCGAAGTCCATCACAAAGCATGGACCGTAGGAATAAGTTATGACATCAACCTTTCGGATATTAATATTGCGACCAATAATTTTGGTGGTCCCGAAATTTCAGTGATCCATACCATTCAGAAACCAGATGTTGACTTTTGTCCTACTTGTCCGGTTTATTTATAAGCTAATCATTGCGTTTCTACTCATATAAATTATTCAATCAGAATTGAAGCTCATGCAGAAAATAATTTACCCGCTGATACTCACCAGTCTACTGTGCATGCCTTTTTTTGCACAATCTCAATCGCTCAAGGCTTATCAAAAAGCAGCGGTGAATGCGGAACAAAGAATGGACTATTCCGAAGCGCTCGCTAATTATGAAGTCATTATTAATGATGCTGGAAAAGAAACAACCGAAAACTTTTATCACGCTGCCGAAAATGCGAGGTTACTACGGGTTTATCCCGTTGCCGAACGCTATTACCAGCAGATACTCAGTGGAGAAGAAGCAGCTAATTACCCTTTAACAGATTATTGGCTGGGACATGTCAAAAAAAGAATGGGAAAATACAACGAGGCTATTTTTCATTTTGATAAATACCTTTCTGGAAGTGGTGCCGCTGGTGGTACTTACAGCAATGCTGCGCAAAAAGAAATGGAAGACAGCCGCTGGGCCGCAACTCGAACACTCGTAAAAGATGTGGTAGATATAAATCATATGGACGATAAAGTAAACTCGCCCTACACGGATATGGCACCGGTACTTTACAACGATAAACTATATTTTACTTCCTTGAGAGAAAACCTCAGTAGTGGTTTTGGGGTTTGTGAAAGTCCTGTCACGCGTCTATACACAGCAGATCAGGCGGGAGGAAATATGGCTGAAAATACGCTCGATTTTAATCAGGATGGAGCCAATGTAGCACATACTGCTTTTGGTATGAATGGCAACCATTTGTATTATACCGTTTGTGATAGTAGAAATACCAATAAGGACAGTAGCAACTGTAAGATTTATTACCGGAAGATGCGCAGCGATTCTACCTGGGGAAATGCTATCGCGTTGCCCGCAAGCATCAATATGAATGGTTATAATACTACGCAGCCGAGTATCGGTGTAAATAACGACAACAAAGAAATACTTTATTTCGCTAGTAACCGTCCCGGAGGAAAAGGTAAAATGGATATCTGGTATTCTAATATTAATGAAAATGGAGATTTTTCTGATCCTGTAAATATCACGGTATTAAATTCGGCAGAAGACGATATCACGCCTTTTTTTGACAGCGAATATCAGGCACTGTTTTTCAGTTCTGAAGGTCACCAAAATCTCGGGGGATTTGATATTTACCGGGCACCTATGTCTGCGGATGGATTTGGTAACTTTACGCATATGGGATATCCGTTAAATACGGGGTCAGATGAAATCTATTTTTCTACCAACAGCCTGGCTGGTAAGTCGTATTTTGTCTCTAATCGTCCCGGCGGTATGTGCGTAGATACTTCTCAATACTGCGTTTGTAACGATATTTATGTAGTCAATAATCCAAAGCTTCAGGTAAGAATACTCACCTTCAATGAAATTACGAAAGCGCCACTTTTCGGAACGGAGGTCATACTTTCTTCTCTAAAAAACGCTGACCTCGAAGCTCAAATCAAATCCCTGGCAGACAACAATCTTTACGATGGTTATAAGGTGGATTTTTCAGATCAATATAAAGTGGTGGCTACCAAAGAAAAGTATTCCTCCGGTAATGTGGAGTTTAGCACACCTGGTCCATTCGTTGATACCATTATTGAAGCCAGCGTTTATCTCAGGCCAGTAGTAAATTTGGAGGTAAAAACCTTTGACAAAGTTTCCGGTGAGCCACTCAATGGAGTAGAGGTGAGACTGGTAGAAATGACAGCAGATAAATTATTGGCTACCGAAACAGAAGCTTTCGGACACGAATATAAGTATGATATTAATTGGAAAAAACAATACATCGTCATCGCTTCTAAAAATGGTTACGCTCCTGATACTACTTATGTATCTACTGATGGTATTCCGGTGATTCCAACAAGTTTTTCTGAAAATCTCTTCCTCTGTCGAAATATTTCTGATTTCAAGGATGTAGTACTTTATTTTGATAATGATCAACCAGAACCGGACAATATGCGGACCGCAACGGACATCAACTATCAGACGGCTTACCAAAATTATATCAAAGATTATCAGCAAAAACAAGGGTACTACAAATCTGAATCTGCGCGTACACCGGCAATGGATAACTTCTTTGCCCGGGAAGTACAGAGTGGATTTAATAATCTGGAAACACTGGCGGACAATATGCTAACCTATTTTGAAGAAGTGGATGGAGATGCTAAAATTGAAGTGACCATCCGTGGATTTGCCAGTTTACGTTCTAACCCGGAATATAATAAGGCTTTAACCAAAAGAAGAATTAGCAGTATCGAAAATTATTTCAATAATTGGGTCGCTCCATCGGGTAGGACTTTAAAGGGTTTTCAAGAACGGATTGTTGTGACAGAATCTCCTCAGGGAGATGAAAATGCTTGTCGTGGATGTTATAAAAAAGAAGCCATTACCAGTGTCAGCGCAGCCAAGGATCGGCGGGTAGAAGTTGTAAACGTAAAGATTACCAAAAATCCTTGTCAGCTAAAATAATTCCACCTGGAACAGACTAAAAGAAAAATTATGAATTCAAATATTAACAAATTGAAAAACGGAAGGAATACGGTCCTGAAGTACAGTATACTTTCTGGATTAGTATTGTTTTTGGTTGGAACAAGCATGGCCAGTAATTTTACTGACTTCGCTCTATGGGCAGATGCGGATGGTACCAATATTATTTGTTTTGGTGAAGAAAATGGCGAGGCTACAGTTACGCCAAACGACGGGGTCGCTCCCTTCTCTTACCAATGGAGTAATGGTGGAAATACCCAAACCATAACGGGATTGGCGCCGGGAGAATATGAAGTGACAGTTACTGATGCAGAAGGAAATACTGACACAGATATCGCTTATATTTTTGGCCCTTTTGCAGCGATGGAACTAAAAACTTCTTCTAATTTTGCTACCTGCGGGTCCAGCATGGATGGAAAAGTAAACGCGGAAGCAAAAGGTGGTTATACGCCTTACACTTATGCTTGGCAGGATAATGCGGGCAACAATTATGATGGATCTTTGGTAGACGGATTAATGGCGGGCACCTATAACCTTACGGTTACTGATGCAAATGGTTGTACAATTACAGGTGAAGAAACCATAGAATCTTCTCCGGAAGGAATCTGGATTATGACCACTGGTACCAACCTGACTTGTAGTGGTGATGCCAATGGTACGGCTTACGCTGCCGCCATGAGTGGAGATTTACCATATACTTATCTGTGGAGTGATCCCGCCATGCAAACGACGCAAACTGCTACCAATTTGTCTGGTGGTATATATTTCGTAACCGTCACGGATGCGAATGGTTGTACTGGGGTAGAACGTATAAAAATTCTTGAACCTTTACCATTAATATTTACAACCACCAACATTACTGAGGCTGATTGTGAGGAAAGTAATGGGATGATTAATACCGATCTGGAGAACGGTGACTATCCCGTTGAATTCCTTTGGTCGGATGGCCAAACCGGTTCTACTGCAATAAATTTAGCTCCTGGTAATTATAGTGTGACTGTAACTGACGAAGGTGGATGTACCGCATCTTTAACGAATCTCATCATAGTGGATGATTGTGTTCCCTTTACCTGTACCGCGGATGCTGGAACCCTAACGCTTAATCAATCATCTCCAGTTTGCCTGGAAAATGGAAGTGCAGTTATTTCAGCTACGCCAAATGGTGATATAAGTGTTCCTGGAAATTATGAAATAACGTATGTTCTTACGACTACCAATGATTTGACAATTATTGCAATTAGTGATGTCCCCGAATTCACCGTAAGTGATCCGGCACTTTATACCATTCATACTTTGGTAGCCGAGACCTCTGATAATAGTGATGATAATTTTCTTAATTTATCTATCCTCAACCTGGGGAGTTCTACCGCAACTGATCTTCTTAGTATAATTGATGGTACAAATACTTGTGCAGATTTAGATGCGTCGGGTGCTTCCGTTACAGTGATAATATGTGACACGCCTTGTGATCTGCCGATTATTGAAAGTCTGGTCATCATCGAACCGAATTGTAATGAAAGCAATGGTACCGCTGTCATCTCTTTGATAGGTACAGAAACTGATTTTTCCTACGTCTGGACACCCAACGTCAGTGATTCTAATATTGCTGAAAATATTGCCAGTGGTGTTTATACTGTGGTTATCAAAAATAATAGTTCACCTGATTGTCCTTCCATTACAGAAACTTTTTCAGTAGCGAATGCCAACGGTCCAATGGTCGAAATCGTTTCTACCACCCCGGCTACTTGTAATGAGGCGAATGGTACCGCGACCATCAGTCCTTTTGGATTAGTGTACACCTGGTGTAATGGTGAAACGGGCAACAATGCGACGTCTTTAATGGCTGGTGAATGTTTTGTTACCGTGACCGATACGATTAATAACTGTACCGATGTGATTACTGTTTTTATTGAAACAGTAAATCCGTTAATGGTAGAACTTCAAGTAGATAATCAACCTGATTGTAATCAGGCGAATGGCGCGCTCAGAGTACTGGTAGGAAGTGGTAGTTTTATTTATAGCTATGAATGGATGGACGGATCAACTGAAAGTAGCAGAACCGATTTACCTGCCGGATTGTATACGGTAACGGTTACGGATAGTGGACCGACAGGTTGTACAAAGTCTAAAAGTATTATACTCGCAGATAATGTACCAAAAGCTACTGTCACTCTCAACGCGCCAGTTACTACTACTTGTGTTGGTAGTGATGATGGAATAGCAGATTTTACCGTTGCCACGGAAACAGGGTTTGCACTTCCGGTAAATGTAGGGATATCCGATATAAACGGAAACGCAGTAATGAATGGTAACCTGGCACCCGGAGATTATTGTATCAGTATCTTGGATGCAAATGGTTGTCTGGCTGGTGGAACATGTTTTACAGTTTCTGAAGTTTTACAAATTGACCTGGACGTAGCGATCCTTCCGGAAGGTTGCGCACCAGATGGCTCTATTACCCTTACGGATCTCGGAGGTGGAAATGGAGGATATACTTTTGACTGGTCTGACTTGCCCGGTATGGATGATCCTCAAAACAGAACAGGCTTAATGGCTGGTATTTACAATGTTACGGTTACCGACGCGAAAGGATGTGCGGTTGTAATTAATGGATTAAACTTATCCAAAGATTGTAACTGTCAGCCACCAGTACTAGAAAGTGTAGTAATCATTGAAGCTACTTGTGGAAATACGGATGGAAGCGCTTCTGTCAACGTAGCGGGAGGTTCAGCAGGATATATGTTTAGTTGGTCGGATAATGTGGGTGCTGGTAATGTAGCAGATACATTATCCGCTGGAACTTATACGGTTACAATCACTGATAGTACTGATCCAACTTGTATGCTTATAGAAATTTTTACAGTTGGCAATAGCGATGGTCCACAAACTGAAATTGCTACTACGCCCGCAGATTGTGGTAGCAATAATGGAACCGCTACGCTTACACCTGCGGACTATAGCTACACCTGGAATGACGGTAGTTTGGAAGCCAATCGCGATGATCTAAATGCTGGTGTATATCAGGTGACCATCGTTGACCCCGCTAACCCTGAATGTTTTGACGTCCAGGCAGTGGTGATTGAAGAGAACAGCAATTTGCTGGCCAATGTGACCATTAACAACAACCCTGATGTTGGGATGAGCGATGGATCAGCTACAATTGGAGTGACTGGTGGTTCTGGAAATTATAGTTATAGCTGGGGGATGGATGCTACCCGCGATGATTTACCTGCAGGATTATATGCCATAATAATTACGGATTTAGATACGGGTTGTGAAACCAGAATTATTTTTGTATTAAATAATGCTTCCGGCTTAGCGGTCATCAGTGTTAGTAATATCAGCCCTGTTCTTTGTGCCGGTGGCAACGAAGGCCAGATAGATTTTGATCTGGAATTGGCACCAGACTTTAACGGACCAGAAAGAATTGTAATAGTAGATGCAGATGGTAATACCTATCAAAATGGAGAACTTCCTACAGGTGAATACTGTGCGTTGGTTTATGATATAAATAATGTATTAACAACGAGTACCTGCTTCGTGATTTTACCAGTTCCACAAATTGATCTGGATTTGGCAATTGTCGATATGACCTGTTTAAATCCAGGAGGAATTGAAGTAGTTTCTACCATCGGTGGCTCGGGCGATTATAATTATGAATGGTCTGCCAATGCCAATGCTGGCAATGATCCATTGCTACTAACCAATCTGGAAGCTGGTAGTTATAACCTTACGCTTACGGATAACAATGGTTGTGCCGTTACCGAAAATTTTGATGTTTCTGATGACTCCTATCCTTTGCAGGTAATGCTGGAAGGCATCAATGTAGAATGTGATAGCACTGGAAATGGTGCGATAAATAGTACGGTGATCGGAGGAGAAGGGATGTTAAACTACAACTGGAGCAATGAGGAGGTCGATGCCAATCTTGGTGATTTGCCCGGAGGAAGTTATACGGTGACGGTTACCGATGAAAATGGTTGTACTGGTATTTCAACGACCACAATTGAAGCACCTACACCCATAACTTTCGGGATGCCCGCAGATACCATGATTTGTACTTCCCCTGTTATAATTGGCGCCAACACAAATCTTGATGGACTCGTTTATAGCTGGACGGATGCCAATGGAAATCTAATTGGAGATAGCGAGCAAGTTGTTCTAAATCTTTCCGGAGACAATACGGAAGTGTTTTTAACGGTCGTAGATTCTTTTGGATGTACCACCGTGCAGGCGATCAATATCATGAGCAGCGCCCCGGAAGTAGCATTGGATGACACGACGATTGCTTGTCTTGGAGCACCTACACAATTGAGCATTGATAACCTGGACCCGAATGATATTTTATCCTATACCTGGGAACCAGCCGCTTCAATTATTGATGGTGGCGATACGGGAAGTCCTACTATTAATATTACAGAACCGGGCAATACCATAATTACCGGAACGGTCACCAATCAATTTGGTTGTACCACCACGGTGACTTCTACCATCATGGTACCCGACCTGTCAATTAATCTTTTGGATTCCATTACTACTTGTGCTGGAGTACCAGCTGCTTTAAATGGTGATGCCAACGAAAATTTGGTATACGAATGGTCTCCTGTCGAATTTCTGGATAATCCCACGGCACCCAACCCTTTCGTTAACGCGCCTGCGGGAACCAATGAAATCTTTACAGTAATGATCTCTGATAGTGCCGGAATTTGTTCAAATACAGAAATAATCGACTTTATGGTTCCTGGTGAATTAATGGATCTGGAAATTCCCGCAGATAATTTTATTTGTGAAGCGGGTGAGGTCACCCTCAACGCTGGCGGACCTGGTGTATCCGTTATAAATTATTTTGACGAAACAGGCCTGCAGCTAGGTAGCGGAGAAACAATATCGCTTCCCGTAGGGGATGTGAGTGGAGAGGTACAAACAATCACCATTCAGTACATTGACGAATTTGGTTGTCCTTCTACCGAAACGGTAAATATCGGAAACGCTACCTTTGCTCTAACAATATTGGAGGAAGTATCCACCTGTCTGGGTACACCCGTAAATATTACTTCTCAAACTTCACTGGATATGGGCATTGAATTTACCAATCAGTGGATGCCAGCCATCGGGATTATCGAGGCTGCCGCAGATTCGTCAGATATTACCGTCAACCCTTCGTCTGATCAAGCCTATCAATTGATAACGACCAACGAATTTGGTTGTTCTGAAACGGCTACAACCGAAGTGTTGGTCACTGATTTAAGCGATTTTGTCACGACAGATACGGACAGAGATACTATTTTTAGAGGAGAATCTGCCGAACTGTTGATCTCCGAGAGTGATGAATACACTTACTTGTGGGAACCCGCAAATTCTTTGGATGATAATACTATTGCTAATCCAGAGGCTACTCCTGACGAAACGACTACCTATACTGTTACACTTACGGATGGAGATGGTTGTACAACTACGCAACGGATTACGATTACAGTTTTAACACCAGAATGCAATAGGCCATTTATTTTCTTTCCAAACGCGTTTACACCAAATAATGACGGATTTAATGATATGGTTTATTTAAGAGCTGCTTTTTCAGTAGAGGAGGTATTCTTTATGATTTATACCCGATGGGGAGAAAAAGTATTTGAATCCAACTCACTCGATAATGGCTGGGATGGTAGATTTAAAGGAAAAAAGCTAGGGTCAGATGTGTATGCTTATTACCTTAGAGTTCGTTGTGCCAATGGCGATGATTATACTGAAAAGGGGAATATTACGCTTTTGAGATAATGACAACGATTTACAAATAAAATATGCGAATTAAGGGCTGAAAAATCAAAACTGACCATACTTGCTGGACATTTGCGCGGGTTTGAAGCTACTCCTTCAGGGTGAGGGTTAAAGTTGGAAAAAATGTCCAGTAGTATGTCGATATTCATTGTTTTTTCTATAAAGTACTAGATATCAGTCAAATAAGCCTTTTGTATTTAGCAATTTGTTCTACGATTGCTTAACTTTGTATAGTTATTTCGGCCCCTGAATTCATTTTGAGACAATTTTATTGCCTTAATGCGTTGATATTCAGTTATTTAAATAATATTCCCATGACAAATCGAGTTGCAATGCTTTCCATGCTTGCATTATTCTTGTATTTCCCCCTTTCTGCTCAAATTATCTATATCTCCGAGAACGGCACTGGAGATGGTACCGCCTGGAGTCAGGCAGCAGGTGACCTGAGTGAGATATTGCTGACAGCCCAACCTGGTGACGAAATATGGGTAGCAGCTGGTACGTATCGTCCCGATGAATGCAGTGACTGCGATCAGGATGATCGGGAGGATCGCTTCGAGATTCCAAATCAAGTGCAGGTATACGGTGGTTTTGCTGGGACAGAAACCCAGCGAACGCAGAGAGATTGGATAAATAACGAAACCATTCTTAGTGGAGATATCAATCAGGACAGTCAGCCCGACAGTAATTCTTTTACCATTGTGTATTTCGAAAATGTAGACAGTACGACCATCATTGATGGTTTTACGATCAGAGACGGCTCCGCTAATGATGATCTGTCTAGTGCTGAAAGTTCCGGTCGCAGTGGTGCAGGAATTTACAACCGCGGATCTTCTAAATCCAATCCGGTTATTCAAAACTGTAAGTTTATAAATCACTTCGCAGATGCTTACGGAGCAGCGATCTATAACGATGGTCGCAGCGGTGGAAGTGCTAATCCTGCCATTCTAAATTGTTCTTTTACTGGAAATTATGCCATCCGCAGTGGAGGCGCTATTTTTAATGATGGTAGTTTTCAACTGGGAAAATCAAGCCCGCTTGTTAACCATTGTTTCTTTCAGGATAATACCTCTATTTTTGGTGGAGCGATCTATAATAATGGATTTGGTGGAACGTCTGCTCCCCGAATTCTCAATTCTACTTTTAGGGAAAATACAGGTACCAGTATCGCGGGGGCTGTTTATAGCTTTTCAAAAGATTCGCTTGGTTTTGCTGCACCTGTTTTTGGCAACTGCTTATTTGTGGATAATTACGGTAAATCTTCTGGTGCGGTCTATACGCTTGCCAGTGGTGGCAAAGCAAGGCCCGTACTTTTTAATTGCGTTTTTTACGAAAATTCTGCCAACACTGGTGGGGCTGTTTATTGCAATGAGTCTACTGAAGGCGATATGGAGGTTACCATGTATAATAATATTTTCTTCGGAAATACCGCCAACCATAATCCCATTTTTCATATGAGTGGAAGTGGTACCCCAACCATGAAACTATACAACTCAATGGTCCATGCTTCAGATTGTGAAGATGTCGCTCAATTGGATGATAATGATTCTCTGTTCTGTGGTGCAGGCCTTATTTATAATCAGGATCCGCTATTTGTGGATGCTGCTAATTTCGATTTCCGCTTACAACCGGGTTCTCCTGCGGTTGATGCGGGAGAAAATCAGATTGTTTTAGACAACGATATCTCTTACGATATAGATAGTATGATCCGAATTCTGAACGGAACCGTGGATATGGGCGTTTTTGAACTTAACAATAGTGTCTACGTTCCTACCAATTTTGCCATGCAGCCACTTTCGCAGAATGTATGTGAATTTGAAGACGTTTTTTTTAATACTCAAACCAATGGTACCGATCCGTTGAGTTACCAATGGTTCAAAAATGGACAACCGCTTCCGGGCGAGGACAAAGAAGACCTTTTTATTAATAACCTAGTTCTTGGTGATACCGGAGCGTATTATTTAGAAATTATAACCGCAATTGGTGAAATACTAACTACTGATACTGTGTTACTTACGGCAACAGAATTTGCTACACCTGCTTTCGATATAAGCGCATCCAGAGAAGATATTTGCGCCAATACACCCGTGACTTTCAATATCAATTCCATGGCCTTTGAAGGCGAAAATCCGACCTATCAGTGGCTCCGAAACGATGACGAGGTTGGTTTAAATCAAACTACCTATACGACACAGTCTTTATCTGACGGAGACGAAGTGAGATGTGTGCTTACCTCATCCAGAGTTTGCGTAACCACCGAACTGGTATTTTCTAATAGTATTTTTATAGAGGTAACCGATAGAGTTACACCTACGATCGATATTATGGCAGACGCTGCTGAAATTTGTAGTGCGGATCAGGCTACCTTTACTGCCAATATTACTAACGGAGGACCTGCACCACAAATCGATTGGTTAAAAAATGGTGCGATCATTAACCAAAACACGACTACACTAACTCTAAATGATTTGAGCAGTAGTGACGTAATCGAAGCAAAAATTATCTCTTCTGAACTTTGTGCTATTTCACAGCCTGTGTTCTCCAACGAAATTATGTTGGAGGTTACGGAGACTGTTAATATGAACGTAATGGTTAGTTCTGGTAGCCAGGATATTTGTCAGGGGGAAACGGCTAACTTTTCAGTAATCTCTCAAAATACCGGACCCAATCCTGCTTATCAATGGTTGGTCAATGGAATTGAAGTAGGCGCAGATATGTATACTTTTATCACAGATGATCTGAACGATAATGATCAAATTAGTTGTCGCATAACTTCTAGTGAGCAATGCCTGGAAGAGAATACTGTCGTCTCTGATCCAGTCACAATAACCGTAAATACACGCCAGCCATTTTCTATCGAAATTACCGCAGATCAAACGGAGATTTGTGCTAATGAGTCGGTAAACTTTACTGCTGTAAATCTCAATGGTGGATCAAGTGTTACTTACCAATGGTTAGTAAATGGAACTGAAGTAGGAGGAAATATGTCCACCTTTACCACTGATAGTTTAAATAACAATGATCAGGTACGTTGCCGGATAACTTCTACTGATTCTTGTCTGGAAGAAAATATCGTTGTCTCCGATCCAATCGAAATAGATGTCAGTGCACTTCAGGCACTTTCTATCGAAATTATAGCGGACCAAACAGAAATTTGTGCTGGTGAGTCGGTAAACTTTACTGCTGTAAATCTCAATGGTGGATCAAGTGTTACTTATCAATGGTTAATTAATGGAACCGAAGTTGGCGAGAACATATCCACCTTTATCACCGATAATTTGAGTGACAATGATCAGATTGGTTGTCGGATAACTTCCACTGAACCTTGTCTGGAAGAAAATACCGTTGTCTCCAATCCAGTCGAAATAGATGTCAATGCACTTCTGACACTTTCCGCTGAAATTACCGCCGATCAAACTGAAACCTGTACTGGTGACCTGATAAGTTTTACTTCCACGATCATCAACGGTGGAACCAATCCTACCTATCAGTGGCTGCTAAATGGAAGCGAAGTGGGCGATAATATCGCAACTTTTTCCAGTGATAACCTAAATGATGGGGATAACATAAGTCTTCTGGTTGCTTCCTCAGAGACCTGCTTGTCAAACAATACAATTACAACTAGTGAAATAGCTGTTCAGGTAGCACCTGTTCTTCCACTGACTATAAGTATTTCCACTAATGTTACGACTATTTGTGAAGGTGAGATGGTCATCTTTACCGCAAACCCAACCAACGCGGGAAATAATCCGGATTATCAATGGTTCATAAATGGTACCGAAACAGGAAATAACTCATCCAGTTATATGACAACGGATTTGACCGAAGCAGACGAGATCAATTGTCAAGTTACCGCTTCTGAATCTTGTTTGTCTACGAACACAATTACTTCGGAGGCTCTTAGTATTGGTTTTGTAGAATTAGTAATTCCTGCAGTTTCTGTCTTGACCAATGCTGTTGAGGTTTGTGAAAATGAATCAGCTACGTTTACAGTACAAATTGTGGATGGCGGCAGTAATCCGAATATTCAATGGTTTTTAAATAGTGTAGAAGTAGGAAATGGAGAAACATCTTTAACCCTTGACGAATTAAATTCCAGCGACCTCATCACTGCAAGTGTAGTTTCCTCTTCTAACTGCGCATCACCCGATCCGGTGCTTTCCGAAAGTGTCTCTATTGATGTCATAGCGCTTCAGCCTTTAGTTGTCACGGTCAATGCAGAAAACCAGACATCATGTATTGGCGAAACGATCACCTTTACCGCTATAACGGAAAATGAAGGAGAAAATTTAACTTATCTCTGGACGGTTAATGGAACAGCAGTCGTCGACAATAACGCTCCTGCTTTGGAACAAACGCTGATCAATGATATAGAAATTACTTGTACCGTAACCAGTGATGGAAATTGCCTAATTGAGAATACAGTAACCTCTGAAACTTTACTACTAGAAGTCACTGATGTAATTGATCCTTCTATTGTTATCTCTCTGGCGCAGGATAGTATCTGTATGGAAGACGTGCTTAATTTTTCTGCCAGTATCGCTCAGGAAGGAATTAATCCGGAAATTGATTGGTTGATAAATGGTTTGACTACAGGTAATAGTGGAGAGTTTTTTACAATAGATGATTTAATAGAAGGAGACATAATAACTGCGGTGTTATCAGTGACCGAAGAGTGTTCAACTGCTCAATCGGTTTCTTCTAACGAAATAAATATCGACTTTTCAAATTGTAATACAGTAGGTCTGGAAAATATCGTAGATAATGAAAACATAAAGGTATTTCCCAACCCGGCCTCAGAAAATTTTGAGATATATATGACCGGCTTTTACGGAGAAATGAATCTCAATATTTATGATCTTTTTGGAAGATTGGTCTTTCAAAAGGAAGTTTTTATCAACCAGAATGCATTTGTTATTCCGGTAAATAGTGACTCCTTTTCAGCTGGAACTTATTTTATAAATATGCAAAATAAAGAAAGTAATAACGTTACTCGGATTATTGTTAGGAATGGCGATTAAATTACTGGGCATATTGATCAACGCAGGAACAAGGCAATGCCTTGCTCCTGCGTTGATCTGTTAACTCAACTTTCTCCGCGGTCTTTTTTGAGTTTTTCAAATACTTTAGAGGGCGATACCTATGCGTTGGAAGGACCGATTAACTAATCACTAATCAGCTGTTCTTATTCTCTAGGAAAAGATCAACAATTTGAAATGCATACCAAAAACCATTGTTAACTAAATAGCCCCAAAACAGTGGTGTATAATTATTTTATTGGTATTAAACACCATTTATACTGTCACTTATTCTCGTTTATTTTGAAACATAAATGATCAACAAAGCCACTCTACTCCAGAGTGGCTTTTTTTTTAATTTCTTCCATAGGATTCGTCAGAATTTTTACATATAAATTTTAAAAATATATTTAGGCACAACTATTGCTCCCTTACTCATAGAAAATACCGACTGGTTAGTCCCTTTGGGGCAGATAATAGATGAGATAACGGATAAAATCTCTGTCTTCAGTATTCTGCGTACCCCCCTAAGCTTATAACTGCGGACCTTTTATTTATCACTTGACCAGGAATATATGTGTAAGAAGATTTACATTTTAGTAGTAGTAATTCTATTGGCTATCCTAAGTCCTAGTAGAATCAGTAGCGAGAATAGTTATGGCCTAAATAAATCCCTACCGGATTTAGAGGTACTAACTACTACCTATACAAGTACGGACGTAGGCGAAAGGATTGATGGCAATCCTTCGCCTCATACCTCTATTATTGTTGTTCCTACCAACGAATGCATCCAGGATATCAATATACTGAATCTTAATATCAACCATAGTTGGGTCAATGATTTAAATATTCGTTTGCGTAGCCCTGAGGGGACTGTGGTCAATCTAATGCTGCGTCCCTGTTGGAGTCAAAATAACATACGAATTGGTTTTGATGACCAATCGCTTTCCCCACCAAATACCTGGCCTTGTCCACCAATCGATAATCAATCATACCAACCAGTTGGATTGCTGGCTGCTTTTATTGGACAAAATTCCGGTGGTACCTGGACACTCGAAATAATTGATACTTATCCCTCTGCTGATAATGGAAGATTAAATGCCTGGCAGCTACAGGTTACTACGCAACCTTGCGCCATTCCCGAAATTTGCGGCAACGGAATTGATGATGATGGAGATGGTGCGACGGATTGTGAAGACAACGCTTGTGCTTGTAATATTCTTTGTGTAACCGCAGAGATTTGTGATGATGAAATTGACAACGATTGTGATGGCCTGATTGATGGATATGATGGAGATTGTCCTTGTGATAATACCAATCTACTCGAACTTTGTGAACCGGAATGTGAATACACACCACCCGTGATTCCTAACTTTGATATTGAAGAAGAATGGGCATCAACAGATAATGTCAATACGCTGGTCCCTTTTGTTGTTGGTGAAATGGATGACAATCGGGACGCTTCTGAAGTACTCGCAATTAGAGATATTGGAACTAATGATTTTTCTTTACCTAACATGTTTATGATTTTTGATGGAGCAAATGGAGAAACCAAATTTCAACCCAATACGCTCCCGATTTCTTCTTTCACAAAAGGATTTTCTATTGGAGATACCGACCGGGACGGATTGACTGAGTTTTTCTATATCGTATCTGGTGTAGACGCTAACTTTAGACGCTTGGTTTCTTACGAATATAATCCAGCAGGAGTAAATCCAAATGGAACAGGTACCGGAACATTTGAATTACAATGGACATCCAATCAAAGGGTTACCGCTGGACTACCAACGAATCGTCAATGGTTTGCGGAGGATTTTTCTACTGCACTCGCTGATTTTAATGAAGATGGTGTACCAGAAGTGTATATTGCCAACGAAATCTATAATGCCGTTACCGGACAGCGTATTGCTACGGGTGGTAGTAATTCCATTGGGTCTTTTCTTTATGATATTTATTCTGGGCACTCGCATCCGCATTCTTATCCGGTAGCAGTCGATGTACTCCCCGATGGGGACTGTGGTGATTGTGGTGGCCTGGAATTGGTAGCTGGTAACCAAGTGTATACTGTTAATATTGCTACGGGAACAATGACTGTTGCCAGACAGGCACCAAACGGATTACCCGACGGGATGACTTCCATCGCTGATTATGACTTGGATGGAGATTTAGATGCAGTAATCACTTACACGACTAGTAATGGATCTTACTTATATGTGTGGGATTTACAAACGGCTACCCAAATTGGTAGTACACATACAGTAACTACTGCTGCACCTTCCGGAGTTTTTAGAAGATCAGTTAGTAATGTAACCATCTCTGATTTTGATGGTGACAATCGCCCTGAATTAGGTGTTTGTGGTAATGGTGTTTTTCAAGTTGTGGATGATTATACGATTAATATAAATGGAACTGGAGGAGTTGTTTGGAGTATCATTACTTCTGACCGTTCTGGACTTACCGGAGCAACTTCTTTCGATTTTAATGGAGATGGTATCAATGAAGTAGTATACCGGGATGAAACCAACTTAAGAATTATTTCCGGACCTTCTGGTGTGAACTTGGCTACTTTCCCTTGTGGGTCCGTAACTGGAGCAGAATATCCTATCGTTGTAGATGTTGATAATGATAATGAATCTGAAATTGCTTGCTCTTGTGGTGCAGGAACCTACGCTCGATTTGGCTTAATGAAAACGTTTCATGCACAGGATTTTCCCTGGGTTCCTACCCGAAATATATGGAATCAGTATCCTTATTTTATTGTTAATATTAATAATGATATGACCATTCCTATCCAGCAGCAACAGCACCAGCTGGTAGGAAATCCTCCTCCGGGAGCCACGGGTAGATTAAATATTTTCCTAAAACAAGTTGGACCGTTTAATAACGATGGCGAACCTATTTTTCCTGCTGCCAATATTCAAACGGATGCTATCGATATTGAAAGAGACGAATGTGAAAGTGATTTATCCAACGTTATAATTAATATAGAATTGACCAACGATGGTGACCTGACTTTTCCTCCTAGAACACCAGTTGCTGTTTATGTTGGAGATCCTGAGACAACAGCTGCAATCTTTGTCGATACGTTTCATACCGATGAAGCAATTGTTCCTGGTTCTTCCATTTTACAGACTTTTGGAATGGACTTTTCCGCATTTACACCTCCATTTACTATTTATATTGTTGGAAATGATGATGGCTCATTAGCACCTCCTTTTAATTTAGACAATGACTTTCCAACTACTTCAGTTGGGGAATGTGATTTTGAAAATAATAAAGACTCTTTGCTATTTATTGCTTGTGAAGATACACCTCCTACTTTCACGGATGTTCCTGTAGTACCGCCTGTAAGTTGTACAGACACACCACCGATTCTCGAACCAACCGCTACGGATAATTGCCCTAACCCGGTAATACTTACTTATCGTGACAACGAAATTCCTGGTGATTGTGATAGTGAAAAATTAATTAATCGAACATGGATCGCAACGGATGATTGTGGTAATTCTGCGACCGCTGTTCAAGTAATCTCTATTGTAGACGATAATGATCCGGTCATCTCCGGTGTGCCAAACGATATCTCGGTAGACTGTGAAAATATCCCTGAACCAGCAGCAGTTACGGCTACTGATGAATGTAGTTCAAATATAACGATTACTCAGGTGAGTCTTCCTGATTCAGGAGTAGATACTGATAATTATAATGGTTCCCCCAATACTGGAATTACAAATACTGCTGCTGCTTTTACATTTGACTTGACTGGATATGATAACCTGGACGCTACTTACTTACAGGATATCACTATTGGTTTTCAAACACGTTTTGGAAAGGGTAGAGCAGAATTTTTGTTAATTGCTCCGAATGGAGAGGCAATTATTTTGGTCGGTGATCATTGTTCTACTGGAGAATGTTCCGACGGAGATGTTGGATTTGAAGTTTATAATCCTACTTTCTATGATTGTGCAAACAATCATCCTACTTGGAATAATGATGAATTTATTCCTGAAGGAGATGGTAATTTTACACCACACGGTGGTACAACTACCGGACATCCAGCGGCTACCAGTTTTGTAAATTGTTTTAGTGAATTCACGGGTGCGTTAAATGGTACCTGGACGATCTCCGCTCTTAGGGGTGGATCTGGTGGATTTACCTTCTTGGATTATGATGTAAATATTAATACTGCTTGTACCAACCCTAAATCTTTTACGAGGTATTATGTAGCTACGGATGACTGTGGAAATAGTTCTTCTGCCGGGCAACACATTACGGTAACTGATAGTGGTGGACCTACTTTTAACACCCAGCCAGCTTCTATACCTAATATTAACTGTGGTGATGACTTACCAATCCCGCAAGTACTCACTGCTAGTGATGGCTGTGGAAACGCAACGGTCACACAACGAGTTGATCCATTTGTAGAAAATAATTGTGCTGGATATACAATAACATATCGTTGGATTGCTACGGATAATTGTGATAATGAAACGGAGGTAACCCAAAGTTTTTCTGTGCTAGCGGACGGCGTAGCGCCAACGTTTGACAATACACCATCGACAATTAGTAATATCAGTTGTGGAGAGGTACTTCCTGTTCAGGAAAACTTAACGGCAAGTGACGCGTGTGGAACAGCGAAGGTTACACCAAGTGTAGATGCTTATACAGAAAATCAGTGTGGTGGTTATGCCATCACGTACCGCTGGACAGCGACAGACGCGTGTGGAAATTCCGCCGAAACAACGCAGACTTTCAATGTAGTTGCGGACAATGTAGGTCCTGCATTCGACGCACAACCTGCGACGATTTCTGATATTAGTTGTGAAGAAGATTTACCAACCCAACAAACTTTAACGGCAACGGATGCGTGTGGAACGGCAACGGTAATGCCGAGTGTAGATAGTTATACCGAAAACCAATGTGGTGGCTACGCAATCACTTACCGTTGGATCGCCACGGATGCTTGTGATAATACATCCGAAGTAACACAGACTTTCAATGTGTTAGCGGATGATGAAGGTCCAACCTTCGATACACAACCTGCTGCGATCACGGCAATCAACTGCGGAGATGATTTACCGATTCAAGAGGTGTTAACAGCAAGTGACGAATGTGGGACGGCCACGGTTACGCCAAGTATAGACAGTTACACGGAAGACAATTGTGCAGGCTATACAATCACGTATCGCTGGACAGCTACGGATGGTTGTAATAATACAACAGAGGTGACACAGACTTTCAATGTGTTAGCGGATGATACAGATCCTGTGTTTGATACCCAACCTGCAACAATTGCGGATATTAACTGTAGTGATAATCTTCCCTTGCAACAAACCTTAACAGCTAGCGATGGTTGTGGAAATGTTTTGGTAACAGAAAGTGTTGATCCTTTTACAGTAGATAACTGTATTGGTTATGAAATTACTTATCGTTGGATTGCTACCGATGATTGTGGAAATACTGCTCAGACTTCAAAAGTTTTCAACGTATTACCTGATATTCAGAAGCCTGTTTTTGAAAGTCAACCAAATCTTTTAGCAGATATTTCTTGTAATGGTACTTTCCCTGATCAGGAAATTTTAACAGCTCGAGATGACTGTGGTGCAGCAAGTGTAGTCGGAAGAGTAGATCCATATGTAGAAGATAATTGTAATGGTTATACTGTAACTTATCGTTGGATTGCATCAGACGACTGTGGAAATGAAACAGTCACTACGCAATCTTTTTCTGTATTACCAGATAGAGAAGCCCCAAAATTTAATGCTACACCTAATGCAATTTCAAATATAAACTGTAAGGATCCTTTACCACTTCAACAAAATCTAACAGCCACAGATGATTGTGGTGGGATATCAAATGTAACACCTAGTATTGATCCTTATTCAGAAAATCAGTGTGGTGGTTATATTGTAACGTATCGTTGGACGACTTCAGATGATTGTGGAAACTCAGCGGATGTAACGCAGACATTTAATGTGTTACCCGATAATCAGGCTCCAATATTTGATGCGCAGCCAAATGCTATATCGGACATCAGCTGTAACGACGCTTTACCAATCCAGCAAACCTTAACGGCCACGGACGACTGTGGAACAACGACGGTAACTGGTTCGGTAGACACGTATACAGCAGACAATTGCGCGGGTTACACCATCACGTACCGCTGGATAGCGACCGACGCGTGTAATAACACAACGGAGACGACGCAAACATTCAATGTTTTACCAGACAACGAAGGCCCCGTATTCGATGCACAACCTGCAGCGATTACGAATATAAATTGCCAGGACGGCTTACCCGTTCAGGAAACCTTAACGGCCACGGATGCCTGTGGCACGACCACGGTAACCCCAAGCGTTGATACTTACACCGAAGACAACTGCGCAGGATATACGATTACGTATCGTTGGACGGCCACGGACGATTGTGGCAACACAACGGAGACAACGCAGTCCTTCAATGTAGAATCAGACGATACCGATCCAACCTTCGATGCACAACCTTCGACGATTGCGAGTATCAGTTGTAATGATGCGTTACCAACG
>ENA-ORXT01002370-ORXT01002370.1-marine-metagenome-genome-assembly--contig:-NODE-2370-length-22726-cov-15.609828_pt1 | contig 22726 bp, 24 predicted proteins | sample MGYA00237868_ERZ511482 | MGnify/ENA metagenome assembly ERZ511482
GGTACCATAAGGGTCACCGACCATCGTCCAACCGCGAACCGCCAGTGGAGTCGGCGACGAGCATCACAGTCCAACAGGTTGGGGCCCGGCTCCCGCCGACCGCGGCGGGTGGCACCCGCGCGCAGCCGGCGACCACTCCGGGGACGGCGGGTGGACGTGCGGGGACCGCCGTACTGGCGGCCCGTCCGACGACCGAGGCTACCACGGTAGGGACTACCACCGCAGTGGCGGACACCGCGGCGGTGACGACCGCGGCGGCGACTACGGCGGCGAGTACCGCGGCGACAGCGGCGGCTGCGGCGGGAACTACGGCGGTGGCGAGTACCGCGGCGGCGGAAACCGCGACGACCGCGGGTACGACCGCCACGGCGGCGGGTAACGAGGCGGTGATGACCGCGGGTACGACAACTGCGGTTGCGGCTACCGCGGCGGTGACGGCCGCGGGTACGACTACCCTGGCGGCGGCTACCTCGGCGGTGACGACCGCGGGGAGGACTATCACGGCGGTAACTACCGCGGGGGCGGCCAGACCTGCGGGTGGAACCGAGGTGCTGGCGGTTACGGGACCGAAAGTGGCCGGGATGATGCACCCCGTCACGGGCATGGCAGTGGCAGCGGCGGTGGGGACCGCAAGTGGGTCTCGCCGCCGGCGCCGCTCCTTGACGGGCGTGATTACCCGCGGGGCGGCGGTGGGGAGGGCCCGCCGACACCGCGGCGTCAAGAGCCCACCCCCGCTGGGTCCCCCCACCCGTCGCCGCGCCGCGGAGGGGGCGAGGCGCCGTCGATGTCGCCCCGTCAGTCGCCCGCGCCCGCTACGCCTCTGCCGGTGCCGCCGTCACCTGGGCGTTCCCTTGCTCCCGCTGTGGCCGCCGTGTCCCCGGTCTTACCGCCCCTGGGGTTGCCGGATGCGGCGCCGCCGTCCCCGGCGCGGGGAGCCGTGGCGGTGGCCGCCGAGCGGGGCGATGCGCCGACGGCGCCGCCGTCTCCGGCTCGGGGAGCCGTGGCGGTGGCCGCCGAGCGGGGCGATGCGCCCGACCAGACCCGTGAGAGCGCGGGGCCCCGCGGCGGGCGTGACCTCCAGGGGTTGTCAGGATACGCATTTCAAGGCGAAATAGGATACGGATACACGCCGATGCGGTGTATCGGATTACGGATACATCGCTTAACTAAGATGCGGATGCGGATATCTGCCTCCGAAACCGGATTATTACGTAAATTATATCCGTATCCGAGTACGATTATCGTATCCGATTATATTCCTACAAGTCCGTCAGGACGCACAATTAGGGCCAGAGAAAGACGCCATTCAGACACTTGTTGAGTGCTAAATGGACGTCAATTATGATATGATATTCGCATTTGATGTGTGCGCCCCAACGGGCGCGGTCCAGGCAGTTCCCCGCCGTTCTTGTAAACGGTCGTCAGATAGACTGTTCTGAAACTCGTGTCACACTTTGCAGATATCGCAAGCGGGCCGAGTCGCGTGCTTGAACGGTTTCTTCCGGGTCTGGCGGGATTGCCGCTTGTCGCTGCAACATGCTTGCACATGAATCTCCCGATGGTCGGATTGGGAAAAGAGAGGTGGACTGCGTTGTACCGGAATTCTGTCGGCCCGAGAAGTTTAATAATCTTGTATATCCCTGTATCCTGCCTCTCATATCTGGAATACGGATCTGATATAATCTTGCAATTTTTGTCGGACAGGATAGATATATCCTCTCCTCTCTTTCTCATAATGCATTTAGAATATGCGTCCCCGGCGCGTATCCGACGTGGATACGGATATAATGCATGGATATATTCCTCAGGGATATATCCATGACAACCCCTGGTGCCCTATATTCCTTTCTGCCGCGCGGCAAGTGAGGCGGTGGTACCACACTGTCCACTGGGACCTTTGGCGCAGTATTTCAACCGTCGTGGTGGTCCTTTCTTCGCTTTCCGATCTGCTCTTGCTTGTTTTCCTAGTTTCACCTGCATCAAAGGGAAGAACAGGGCCGCCGCCCTACGAGTGGGTATACTCTCTCTTCGAGAAAGATCTTGAGTACGCAACCAGCACCTGCAGACCGCATGTCGTGCCGCTGCACCCCCCGCAGCGTCACGAATCTTCTTCCAAGCTGCCGATGTCGACCTTCCCGTCCCTCGCTGGAATATTTGTATCTGCGGAGGAAGCGCTCAATGGGGATGACCCAGTTGCTCTTTGCTCCCACATTGACAGCGGATCCTCTGTGCAGTGGCCCGACTCGCATAGCTCTGGCATACTCGATTTTTGTGCGTCAGTGGCTGCTGATGCGGTTCCTTCCGTGGTGCTCCCCGACGGCGCGGACGATGGAGGTGGGTCGGGGAGGGACGGGTGCGAGTCGGTTCCCGCTGCAAGCCAGCCCGAATCCAACAAGCGTCGTGGCGGTGGCGCGGCAGGAATGGGCGCGCGGCCCGAAGGTACTGGCATAAGAACCAGGGGTTGTCAGGATAAATATCCGATATCTTGGGCTACTGTAATTGCAAACAAAACGACAATATTCGACATCTATTTGCGCCAGCAGCTCGGGATAATGACATAGCGACGTCCAGAGCTTCCCGTAGGTGGTCTTTTTTTCTTCAATGGACAATCATGGACGAATATTCTGCGACATATTCCGGATTATATCCGTATTCTGGCCCGGATACGGCCAAAAAACCGTATTCTGACAACCCCTGCTCGCTACCCGGCACGGTCGGCCGCCCTGCTCCGCTCCCTGGCACGGTCGGCCACCCCGCTCCGCTGGCTGGTACGGTGGGCCGCCCCGCCCCGCTCCCCGGCGCGGTCGGCCGCCCCTCCACGCCCGCTGGTACGGTCGGACGCCCAGCACCGCTCCCCAGTACCGTCTCCCGCTCTGCACCCCTCGATGGTACTGTCGCCCGTCTCGCCCCGCGCCCCGGCACGGTCGGCCGCCCCTCCCCGCTCGCTGTCTCGCCATGTCAGATAATGATACGGTACCGGCCCGCTCAACGGCGCTACACTGCGGCTTCATCGAGGACGCACCCGTTTTCCTCGACCGTGCGGCCGATATCACCGACCCCGGAAGCGCGTCGCTGGCGGAGCTATTCGACTCGGCGCGTCATGCGTGGATGGATGCTGCAGCGGCGGGCGAGATGGACGAGAGTGACTGGCAGCAGGACCCGGACGAGACGGCGGACAACGACCAACAAGCCACCGACGACGAGCGGCGCGCCAGCGCATTCGCTGAAGACAGAGACGAGGAGGTCAGCAACCGCGCTCCGTCTCGGCCCACAACGACGCGACCAAGACGACGACCTGCAAATATGTTCGACAGCAACAACCACACCGACGCCGGGGACGCCCGCTCTAGTCGTGTGCCTCAGCTGGGGGCCGCTCCATTAACGGTCGAGGAGCTGCATGCGGACTTTACCGCCGAGCTCCGCGTGGCGCTCGGCCTGGCGGCAAGAATGGTGGGTGTCTCGGACGACCCGACTGTCGCCCCGCACTGCGTGAGCGGCGCTCGTGTGATCGTCTTCGTAGAATTGTTCGACCCCATGTGCGTGTGGTCGTCGACGGTGGCGGGCGCGTTGTTGACGTTTTGCTCCTGCGGAAGCATCCTCGGCAGCGGCAGACACACCTTCACCGGGGAGACGATTGAGCACGTCAACCTGCAAGTGGCACGCAACAAGTCGTCCACGTGCCGCCACGCGCGCGCTCTGCAGCTGGCGTACGAAGAGCTGGCCTCAGAGTATGAGGCGGTCGACATGAACGAGCTGCTCGGCCTCTTTCCCGATCTGGCCGGCGCCGAGGACGACGAGCAAGCGGCGAGGGACGAGGACACGGCCGTCCATCTGGCCTCGCACTCGGGCAAGAAGGGGGACGTACCCATCTTTGCTATCTTCTGCGAGGGCGTGTGGAGCCCTGCCATTGTCCGCCGCCGCAGCAACAAGCACTACCTAGCAACGAGCATCCTGTTGTCGTGCTCCAGCCAGCCATGGGGCTGTGTACACTCCCAAGCTGTCAACGAGTACAACAGGCTGGAGGCGGCAGCAGCGTCGGCTGCGGCGGCCGAGTTCAACGAGTCGCTGCAGTTTGGCCCCGCCGGTGACCTTAATGACGACGGGGAGGAGCAGCAGCCAAGTGATCCTGTGCCGCCGAGGATGGCTGCCGCCGCCACGCCTTTGCCCAGCCGGCTGCGCCGCGCGCGGAACATGTTCCCGTGCGCGAGCGAGGTGCGCAAGTGCGACCTGTACGCGGCGGTTATAGACGCGTGCAGGACGGCGGAGGAAGCCAAGATCCTCGACCACACGCACGCCGAGATCAAGTGCATGTACTGCGACACCATGCGAGGCGAAGAAACCGAGGTGCTGCCCGAGGAGGTGGTGCTCTACTGCATCCGCGGGCGCTTGACGATCTACATCGGCTCGTGGGTGTGCGTGTGCGAGCGCATGGTGGAGTACGACGGGTCCCCCGACGGGCTCTTTGTCTCGACGCGAGGGGGAGTCTACACGCGCACCTTCTTGGACGCGGTCCTGGAGCTGTGTGTAATTGCGCGCAGCACCATGGCGGCGGCGAGTGAGTTCTTGACGAGCTTGTTACGCAACACGGCGGCCTATTCGGAGTATGAGCCTGGGCAAGCGCGGCAGCTGCTGTCGGACGCCTGCGCAGAGTTCTCAAGCACGCTTGTCATCCCGGAAGCGGCCTTTAGGTGCCACCACTGCGGCGCGGAGGAGGGCATGGGCGGCCGCTTCCGCTGCTTCATTTGCGACGGTCAGGTGCTGTCGGTGCTTCAGGAGCACGGTGTTGAGATGCTGCGGCCTTCCATGAACGCCCCGCGGGTGGACTTCTCTCTCGTCTTTGCCTGCGCCATCCGCAGCGCCAAGGTGCGGCGGGTCGTACGGAATGGAGTGCGTGCCACCATGGAGGATGACACGGCGCTGACGAGTGCGGAAGGGACGGCGTGGCGCGTGTTTGAAGCCGCCCGGCTTGGCGCCCGCCCCACGGAGGGACGCGTCTCCATCTCCGCCCGCACCGGCCCCGCGAGGGCGGCCGCGCTGCTGTGGGCATCGTCCACTCTCTTCTCCTTCTTTTGGGAGGTGGTCGCGAGCAGCGGGGAGCAGCTGGGGGAGGCGGGTGCGCCGGCCGCAGCGGCAGGCGCCCCCGGCGCGGGACTCGGTCCGCCGGTGGTCGCGGGCGAAGCAGCTGCGGACTTTGCCGCCGCAGCCAGCGATGGTAGCGAAGCAGACGACTTGGCCCCCGGGGCGGCAAGCTCAGATGGGTCTACGGTTGACCTGGTGGCAGCAAGTGGCTCGCCCGACGGCAGCGCCGACGCTGTGGGTGCCGGTACGGGGGGCCTGATCGCTGAGACAAGGCACCTGTCGCTGGCCGTGACCGTCAACGACAGCATCGGGAGGGGGTTATCTGGCGTAGACCCTGGCGGGACTTGCGACGCCGCCCCCGTGCCTCCGGTCGCAGATGGGGATGCTGACGTGGAGAGGGATGACGATGGCGTGCGGTGCACGCCCGACACATGGAAGACCCCGCTGTCCTACATTTCGGAGGGCACGGCGCGTGGCGCTGACAGGTTGACGGTATGCGACCCCATGGATCCTTTGTTGCCCCTCACTCCCCACGCGGTGTCGGTCACCGCGCCGCTCAAGCCCTACCACGGTCGCACCGAGGCCGCGCCTGCTGACCAAGAGCCGCTTGTCGTCATTGACAACATCCCGCTGCGGCTGTGGGACTTGAGGAGGGTGCCGCCCACCGTGATGATGCATGACGAGGCGATGAACGCCTACATCTCCCTGCTCGTGCGGCGCGAGGCGACGTGGGCGGCGGTTGATCAGCGCCCGCTGCGCTTTCACTTCTTCAACACGTTCTTTTTCACCACCCTCACGTCGGGCAGGGACGAGGCGTACAACTACGAATCGGTCGCCCGCTGGTCGAGGGACATCGACTTCAAGAAGTACGAGACGGTCTTGATTCCCATCAACGTGGCCAACATCCACTGGCTGCTGGCTGTCGTGCACCCACAGCGGCGCGTCGTGGACACGTACGACTCGCTGGGATCCGCCAGCGACTGGATGCTTCAATGCATCGTGCAGTGGGGGCAGGATGACGCCCGGACGTACGGTCACCCCCGCGGCAGGTGGCGGAAGCACAAGGTGCGCTGCAGGAAGCAAGACAACGGCAAGGACTGTGGCGTTTTTGTGTTGAAGAGAATGGACTACATCTCACGTGGCATAGCGCCCGAGAGAATGACGGGTAGCATGAACTACTACCGGCGGCGGATTGCGGCCGAGCTCTTCGCGATGACCATCTTGTAGAGCGGTGCGATCCGTTGCTTCTCTGTCTTTTCATGCCTGATTGTCCTGCTTCTACTCTTGTATACGTTTTCTTATGTGGTCATTTTCTAGCGTGTGTCCTATGTATCCCCATGCTTCCCGTTTTCAAAGGCTGCATCTCATGGTTGAAGCGTGTCCGTCGCTCTTGTTGGTACCCAGCGTCCAGCAGCAAGCCACGACCTGCTAGGTTGTATTCCAAGATTTTTGGCTATGTCTTTGGCTTCCTCTGTTTCTTCATTCACAGTCAAAGCATCTTGCACAGGCAGCTGTCCGGCAACAGTGTCTTAGATGCAGTGTCGCTCTTGTCCCACACAAGTCGGCCGTTGCTTCCAGCGCGCCTCCTGGGGCCCTCGCCCGTAGTCACAGCGCTCCGTGTCAAGTTTGTGTCTGCTTGGTGTCTGACTGATGCCTTCTCACGTCCGTGAGAATGCATTGCACACTCAATTTGCGAAGATCACCGGTACTTCCTAATATCATAGCAGAAACTCCACTAATGATGATCGTTCAAGGCAATAGCCGTGACGGGTTGACGTCTGCCTCGACCACTTCCAGCCGGGGGGGGGAGAGGCGATGTCAGCGTGCCGACATGGGTGGCGGAAGCGCAGTTTGAGCGCACTTTGCATCCAGCAGATATTCCGGCTCCCGTGCTGCATGGGGACAGCGAAGGGGCACTGTTGCGCATCGCATGCAGGGGTCCTCTGGCAGCTTCCGTCTGTGCAGTGTGGCTGCTCTCGTGACAGTGGCTCGACCCTGGCTGCCAGGCGCAGCGGCAGTGCCCTTGTGGCTCCACCCGTCGGTAGCGTCCCCTCAGGGCGGATGCCCGGACAGGAGAGTGGGCGGGCGGGCGGGTGGTCGTTTGAGCGGCGAGCGGCTGCCGGAGTGAGTGGCTGGCGGGGCAACGCGGGACCGCAGCGCGCGGCGCGTCTGTGAAGGGTCCCCCTCCTGCCGCTCGACACGCAACTGACGGCCCCTGTCTCGCGGACTGCGACCCCGGCGACCCTTCCTGTCATGCTCCTCCCGCAGTGACTGTGGCTGCGCTCCTTTTGTGTCTGTGGCAACCATGACATCTGGGATCGCCGCGGTGGTTATCTATGGACCGCCGATGCCGTCGCCCTGGCCGCCATCGCGCGCAACCTGGGACCACTCGGACGGTGGACTGGCGCCAACCGCCGCACGGACTGAGCGGCAACCTTCCAGAGGCGCAGACGCTCCTGTGTCCGTAACTCCTCGGTGGCGATAGCTTGGCCGCTAGGTGTGTTCGCCGCTTTTCCTTGACCTGGTCATCCCAGCCGCGAGCTCTGCGCCCGTGGGCCCCTTCTTTGTTGGTATGTTTGCCTTTCTCCGGCTTCTGACAGTCTTCTCGCCGTGACGCCCGCTCCACCACCTTTCCCCTCGCTCGCTCTGTCGCCGACTCTTTTGGCATACCCTACTCTCCTCCACCGACGATCAGCCCCCGCCATTTACCCATTGCCTTTACGGCTCTTGGCCGCTCTCGCAGCTGTGTCTGCATGCCGCCGACGCGCACCACCAACTCCCTCTGCTGCCTATCTCCTTTATCGCTGCCGCCGTAAGCACAACCATGCCTTCGTCGGCGCAGCCCGCGGCCGTCGAGTCGCCGCCATCGTCTGCCCCCGCGGCCGTTGATGTCAGGACACCCGCTCTCCCTCTCCCCGCCGAGGCTGTGCATCCTCTTCCTCCTTCTAGTAGCGCGCCTCTACCTGGAATTCGTGGTCTCCCGCCCGGTGCTCCGGTGCCGCCTCCTCGCCGTGTCCCAGCGCGTGCTACGGGCCCATTTCGCCGTCCTCGTGGTGTCTCAGCCGGTGGTCCGGGTGTGGTGCCGCCTCCTCGCCGTCTCGCGTTTGGTGGTCCGGGTGTGGTGCCGCCTCCTCGCCGTGCCCCGGTGGGTACTCCGGGTGCGGCGCCACCTTCACCACCCCCCCCCGACAGCGACGAGGACAGCTCTTCCTCGTCCTCGTCCGACGACGGCGGCGTCGCCGCGCCCGCCGCCCCGCCCCGCCGCGGCATGCTCGTGTGCGTGGCCCTCGCCGACGCCTTCCCACCGACCACCAACGTGGTCGTTGAGAAAGACCGGTGGCGTAACGTGCGGCTGTTTGTGTCTGCAATGCTTGCAGAGCCAGCCTTCAACGTGTTCGCGGGGTGCAACACGAACGGCGTCAAGGAGCTGGCGCTGAAGATCATGGAGGGCGAGCGGAGCACGCAGTGGATGGGGCTGCTCGACCACATCCAGCCTGTGGTGTTCATCTGGGAGTTCTTGCTCCTCGCGCGGCGCGCCATGGACGGATCCCGCGACCTAGCGCGGGCGGTTGGCGAGCTCCTCTTCTTCTCTGTCGACACAGTCGCGGAGGCCCTCTCCAAATGGGAGGCGAAGGCTGGGGAAGACGCCAAGACGTTCCGCGACTACTGGAAGGAGACAAGCCCCGACAAGTACCAGGCCTGGCTACGCGAGCAGGGCGTGCTGCCGCCCGAGACCGACCTGTCGTGCGGGGACCAGTCTTTCGACCGGGTCGTAGTACAAGCGGACGAGGAGCGGACCGGCTAGGTCTGACCCGGGCGGGCGGCGTTGCGCGCGTGCATGGAGGACAAGACGAGCGAGCGGGATCGCAAGAAGGCGGCTACCAGGCGCAAAGACCAGAAGACCAAGAAGAAGCAGCCGAAGCCGTCCTGGGAAGAGGACGACTGCCGTCATTACTACCCCCCCGACGTGTTGCGGGCGCCTGGCGTCATGACGTACATGTGCGCGTGCGGCTACATCATGGGCTTTGAGATGCTGCGGGAGATTGAGAGTCCCGCGCACGTCGTCGCGTCCCTGGCGCAGCGGTTCAAGAACTTCCCCACCGTCATCTACTTCGACACTGCCTGCCAGGCGCAGCGGAATGCGCTCCGCCGCGTGCCGTGGATGCTTCACGAGGCTGTGACGGCGTGGTTCATCGACCGCTTCCACAGGTGCAACCACAAGTGCTCTCCAACGTTTGATGCGGACCAGTACCCGCAGCTAACGCGGGGCCACGACACGTCTGGCGCGGAGCGGCATCACTCAATAAAGAAGAAGTCAAAGAACTCGCTCTCCTACATGACGCAGGCGCACTTCATCGTGCGGTCCAGGTACATTGCGGCGCACAACAATGTGCGCGTGTCGCAGAGGCGGGAGGCGGCGCTGCTGGCCGGCGGGCGGCGGCGCGCCGGGGTGAAGAAAAAGCCCAAGGAGATCCAACACTACCCCGTCGAGACTTACTTCCACAAGGTGATTGTCTCCCACTGCGAGGTGCCCGGCTGTACCTGCCGAGAGTCGCTTCCTGTTGGGCCCGCACCGGGGCTGATGCAGAAGCTGTGACCCCACGTGGAGCGGGGGTGGTGTGTTGTGCTGGGAGCGCACGTGATAACGTAAAGATGAAGAATCAACACAAACATTCCCGCTGTGCATCATCCCTTGCGACTGCTTTTGAACGCTGTGGTTGCGGTCTTGTCAGGCATCTCACTTTCCCGCGTGTGTGTCGCCCCAGTTGATGCAAGAAGTATACTGAAGCTGCAGGTCCGACTAAGATGGTCGGACATGGAAATGCAAAAGATGTAAGGTACACAGCGCACAGGAATAGCACTACCAACTCGCCACAGGTACCCCCCGTTGTGACCGAGGCCGCAACCCGCCGTAGGACTCCTCTCACGCCGCCGTAAACGGCGCCTAAACGTGCCGCTCCACTGTCACAGCGCCTTGGATGCCGGCCGAGGTGTAGTTTGAACCTCCTGCGCAGGGCGGCAACCCCGCAAGCGGTCTTGTCTGTTGACCGCCGAGGGTAACCTGGGCTCGGACGGCACCAGTAGCGCACCACAACCGCCCCCTCGGCGCCGCCACACGCGCGCTACCCACTCTCTCGCACTAACGCGAAGACGCCCTGTCTCCGCCGAAAGCCCCAGATCCAGCCGTGCGGGCGGCGGCGTTCAAACCCTCCGCTGGCCTGGTCGACCACAACGGGACACGCTCCACCTACTGCCAGCGCCCGCAACAGCCCCGGCACAACGGGCGCGGCCAGGTTTTCGGCCTACCCCCCTCCTGCAAGTAGCACTGGCCGCAGGTAGGGCTGCCAGCACCCGCAGATGCGGGCGCCGCCCCACCGCAACCCGGATTTCGAGAAGGGTAGAGGCCGTTGGCTGCCGTCATGGTGGCGGCCACCGGCAGCGGGGGCGCCCGTCGCGCCGTCGCAGTCGTCCTGGTCGTCGTCGGGGCCCGCCTCCGTCTGCAGGGGCGGCGCCGCCGCCCCGCCCGCCCTCATCATCCCCTTCGTCGTCCGCCAGGATCCTCCACGGAGGCAGATGCCCCCGTCCACTGGGCAAGCCGCGGACGACCGGCCGCTTGCGGGCGAGAAGGGGGTCCTTCGCATCCTCCTCCCGAACCGGGTCTGCTGCGAGCTAGAACGGCAGCGTTGTCAGCGGCGAGGTGCCACTGAAAGGGGGGGCTGGGGTGGGGGGACGCCGCCGGCACCACCCACAGGGCGGTGGCACCACCCAATGGGCGTTGTCTGCGCTGTCGCCGTTCGGCTGCGGAGCCCGCTTCGCGGGCCCGGGAACCAGCGGATGCACTGGCTTCGCGGGTGCAGTGGCCTCAAGCCACGGCATTGGACGCTCATACTGCCCAACACGAAAAATCATCCGCAATTCACCACATTAATATGTACGTGGCTGGGCTGCCTCAATCATGCTCCTGGTCCACCGTCTGATCCAAGGTCATGCGGAGGGGCCCAGCGGAGTGTAAGTGATTGCGCAATGTCAATTGCTTTTCAAAGCCATATTGGCTTGTGAATGTGAGACGGGGGAGTACAGATCTTCGCTCCACTGTCAACGCCCGCACCCAAATGCTAGACTAAAAGATCTAAATAGGCTCGTGCGGGCGCTGACAGGCGATTCCACCTCTTTCCCCTAGATTGATATATTTTAACATATTTGAAAAACTGTATTCTGAAGGCGCACGAGAACCAAAAGAGGACATGGATAAAAAATAACATCTTCACCAGAAGTACCTGACCCGTGGCGGCACATCCTTTCTGTGATTTCCCAGTGCGGGATTCCATGCATGGCTTGAAATGTCCTTCTGAGGGGGGGTGACGAGAAGGCTTGTGGAAGGGAGCGGTGCCCTAGGTGTATCGGACTCTGTGGCCAGAAGAATAGGTACCACAGGGGGCACCTTTGCCAGCTACCGCAGCATGAGGGTGTTGGGTCTGGCGCCTTGCTGTTGGAGACGGCCGTCACGTCGCACTACCTTGTCTGTACGACGTCCGGGGCCAGTCAAGCGCCGACTCTGCAGCGGCCAGCATCAGGCCTCCCTACAGCTCGAACCAGGCAAAATTGTGGCATTAGAAACCGTCGCGGATATGCTATTAGTGCGTCTGCCGGGTCTACGGGAGAGACGAGGTGCGGTGCTGTCAACGCAGACCCCAACCGTGTCTCCCTTGAGGCTGACGGTGGTTGGGAAGTCTCGCAGGGTGGCAGTCCAGGCAGGCAGTGGGGGTCGGACCTGAACACATATCTGATGCATAGGACGTAACTCATGCTCAGTGATCATGGTCTCCGTTCCGAAGATTGGGAACAACAGAAGGTACCGGGCCGGGTGTTCAGAGGAACACTGTGTGTGTCGAACGCAAGACGCTGTATTGAGACTGCATCCTGCCAAGCAAGGCCTTGACGGCGGTCGGAAGGCGCCCGACCACCGAGCGGCGCGCGTGGGCACCGTTGTATGTACCGAGCACGCAGTGTGCACCCGCGCGCGGCATGCGACTGCCGCACACCTCAAATGATGCCACGGCCGCTGCACTCCCGGACGACAGTATGCGCCCCCACGCTGCGCCCTGGTGTGTGGCCGCACCCTTTCAGTGGTGTGCTCCAGGGCACGTCTGCGCTCGCATGCGAGCTACAGCGCATGCTAACGTGTGTCACCCGGTCACTTTTCCACATGTGTGACAGGTGGCCTGGCGCTATTCATGAGGCAATATGAAGCACACCCCTGTTCTACCATTGCGTGAGAACCGCCGCACCTCAGTGATTGCACGGCAAGAGGCGCGGAAGTTGCGCGCCGCAGAAGAATGCAGCGGCGGTCGCCTATGAACAGCGCCAACCGCGACTAGCGCCGCTCTTTCCGTTTCCCCACCCAGGGGTCTGCAACAGACCCCTCTGTCCCGTTGCCCGAACAGGAGTACCAGCCATTCCCATCGTTATCTTCTCTTTCGACTGCCACTGGCAGAAAGTGTCACCTGTTGTCTGTTTTCGTTTGACAATGCATGTCGACCAGTGTGGCTCCGAATGGATTGTGGAAGGGCGTGGTTTGTTGTGGTGCTGGGTTGTTTTGTCAGGCAGAGAGCGGTGTGCGAGCAGAGCGTGTATCTGTTCTACGAAACGCAAGTCATGTATTTTTATCAAGCCTTCTAACGCGGGAACGAAGAGAGAGAGAAGACAGGTACGGACAAGGTCGCCGCTGCCGCTCCTAACCAAGTATACATGCTGGGGCCATGCGAAAGGAGCCCGCCTCCGCCTCCTTACACCCACGTCAGCCGTGCCGACCAGACGCACCGCGATGCAAGCGACAATCGGCGCGGCGGTGGCGACCGCCAGCAGCAGGACGGCGGCGCCCACATGGGAGGAGGAGAGCTGCTAACGGGGATGTCGTCCACGGTAAACGGCGGGGGTGCGCTCCGATTGCCGCCACTGCCGGCCACCGCGCTAGCCGCCTTCGTGTCGCCTCCTGGCGGCGTGTTGCCACCGTCATCGTCGCCGACGCCGCCACCGCCACTGTCCAATCCCTCTCCGGCAGGGCGGCGGCAGCTACCACGTCTCCTCGAAGTCCTCCGCCTCGGACAGGAGGAGTTCGTGTCGATGAAGGTCCTCCTCCGCGCCCGGCACGCGGACGGCGCCGCTCGCGGCCGCCGTCGGCAAAGGTAGCGCAGCCGATGCTGTCGTCGCCGCACCCGCCGCCGCTCCCGTCGTACGTGGTCCACCTCCCGACGTCCCTGCCGCGGAGCGGTCCACCAGCTCGCTCGCGGCCGCGGAACCAGTTGTCACCCCCGTCAAGGCCCAAGACGCTGGCGTCACCGCCGTGCACAAAACCCATGAAGCCCCCGCCGACGACGAAGCCGCCAACGCCCGAGCCGAGGACGGTCCCGCTGGCGCCCCCTCCGTTGACAGACCAATTGGCTCCTTCGCTGCAGCCGCAGCCGCCGAAGAAAGAAGCTCTTGATGGAGGGGGGGAGACTCAATGGGGGCGTGGCGAGCGTGGCACGGGGGAGACGCGCACATCACGACACCGAGCGACATGGAGCAGTATCAAGGTGCCGCTCAGCGGCCACCTCAGTCGAGGCGCTGGGGGGACGGAGGGACAAATCATAGAGGGGAGGGGAAGCGGACGAGGCAAGCTCACGTTGGGAGTCGTCGGGACGGGAGCCACCAGGGCCACGACATGCGACCTCCTCATTGCAACTATCCATCGGGTCAGGGTGCCAGAACGATAGCTAAGTGCGGAGGGAAAAAAAGCGGAGCAAACACAGAGACGAGTGGCCTCGGAAGCAACGAGTGGCGAACACGGCACTGCCGTCGGAGCAGCTCAGCGTGAACAAAGTCGCGTGGCAGGCAGGTCGCGTGGCGCGATACACAATGCTTGTCGCAGGGGAGGTCCGGCGCTTGGATCAATCGGAAGCCCCACTGTATCCCCGACTGGAACGAAAAGTACATTCATTCTGGGACATCCCTTGGGCCAGCCGTTCGGGATCGAGTGGCTGGGGATCGCGATCATAATTTTCCAGTAGTCGGCATCTCCGACGCTGCTGCCGCGACTGTCCCAGGCGTCCCTAGAAAAGCCATACAGAGCCTGTTCTGTGACCAGCCCCAGACAGAACGTGAAACGCACTGTTTTCTCTCTGTAAATCCCAGGCTCCCAGAGGTCGCTGCCTCAGCACCCCTGGAGAGGATCCTGATCGACAGAAAGGGCCTTTCTGGGCGCGTTCAATAGGTGTGGCGGAGCACTCGAAGGCACACGTTCAGCGTCCATGGCCTGATATCGGCCTCTCGAAAGGGCCCCTCCCGCCTTGTGTCCCCCCCCCGCCCTTTCGAGAGTGTCACAAGACGCGCTGTCACCTTGCTTTCTGGCAGCCAACAGCGTCCGCAACGGCTTTGATGCAGATCGGCGCATCCGCATTTCCACCGTCCGCCACCACCATGATGATGTATTCCCCGCCGAGCCCGCGTGGCCCTGCCGCTGACAACGCCGCACGCGCGCACGAGATCGCGCGCCGATGCGAGTGCGGGCGTGGCTCGCCATCTCGCTTGGGGTCCCCTAGGGTGGGGTCAGCTCTCGAGTCGGCGGCGGTGGCGGCCCAGGCCCGCCAGTCTTCTGTGTGGACCACTGACGGCACGCCGCCTGGGCTCATACGCAGGCCGTTGTTACCTGGGTTCCTAGGACCTGCAATTCTTGCGTGAATCAACGATTCTTGCACGAACCCTCTGCCCCTCATTCACCCGCCATCCAGGAGGGCTGGCACTCACAGCGAAAGCAGCAGACAGTCTCAGTAAAGGCCCTGTCGGAAAGCAAGCGCGCCAACCATGGGGCGCGCAGCTCTTTGTCCCGCGACGCGCCAGCCGGTTGCGATGGCGGGGGGTCAGCCGGCGGCGCCAGCGGGGGGTCAGCCGGCGGCGCCAGCGGGGGAGCAGCTGGCGGCGCCAGCGGGGGAGCAGCCGGCGGCGCCAGCGGGGGAGCAGCCGGCGGCGCCAGCGGGGGAGCAGCCGGCGGTGACGGCGGGAGCACTGATGGCAGTGACGGAGGAGAGGCGGAGCGCGGTGCGGGTGAATGCACTGGTGGTGGGTCGGTTTCTTGTCCGCGTCGTTGTTGCTTTAGCAGAAGTGCAGGCGGTAGGTAGGCGGGCGGTAGTGACCGTGGCAGCTGGCCATCTCCGAGGCAGTAGTAGCAACTCCCCGGCTGTTCCGTGTGGTGACGGTGCGGGTGGACGCACTAGTGGTGGGTCGGTTTCTGGTCCGCGTCGTCGTTGCTTTGGCTGAAATGCCGGTGGTAGGTAGGCGGGCGGCAGTGACCGTGGCAGCTCGCCACCACCGAGGCAGCGTAACAACTCCCCGGCTGTTCCGGGTGGCGACCGCTGTCGCGAAGCAGGGCGGTCAGCGCTGGTACTACCGTGCAGCCGACACGGGACTACTCTTTGATTGCTGCCCTAGCAGTACGAATATGATGCAGGGGACTTGTTTCCTTGGTGTTCCTTTCTTTAGTTTGTTGGCTGGTCGTTCTTTCTGTGGGTGACACCCGAGCATAGGCGGCGGCGCGGCCCCGCCTGTCGTGCAGGTAGTCAGTGGTGCAAAGTGCTCTTCTCATTTCACATCGCCGCCGCGTCCTAGTTTCCCTTCTTTCGTCGCCCTGCGTCTTCTGGCTGATCGCACATTTGGCGGGACGTTGGGGTCCTTTGGTATCATAGGCACCTATGGCACAAGGCCACGCGTACGCGAAGTAAAGAAAGTCTGTTTCTTATACCATACTACTATAAAAGGCGGCGCTGCATCTGTCAACATCACCCAGTCCCCCTTACGTCGACAACTCAGCCGTGCAGCATTGAAGACGCGCCTCCGGCACTGCCCGTCACACTGCACCCCCAATCACACTGCAGTGCTCAGTGACACCAAGCGCCCCAACGCTCCCCGCATTTGGAGCTACACGGGCTCCGGAAGCGCACACCGCAGCAGTTCGGCCCAGTGAACAACCCACTACGCCAGTCCCGCCTTGCCGTCGCCACTTGACGTGCGTCCACGCGTCACTCGCGGACTTGCCCTCCCTCGTTACCCGATGCGCCGGGGGGGGGGCGAGCAGCCCCAGCAGCATGCGCGTCAATAATCGACTGCGGGATGGGAAGAGCCCGGGGTGTGAAGTTGACGTCGTCAGCGACGCGAAAGATGGCGTTGGCCCATGTCAGGCTGCCGGCCGACGCCGTCGCCCGGGTCCTCGCCAAGCTCGCGGCTCCTGCCGCCGCCAACGCGACGACGGCTTCACTCTCGTGGAACGACCCCGACAAAGCGGTCGACAGGTTGCCATACGACTCTGCGGTCTTGTCCGCCATGCACGCGGCGTGGGTTGCGGCAGCAGCTGCCTTGAGGAAAGCGTCGATCGCCAGCAGCGCCGAGGCGGAGGCCTCCTCCGACGCTTGTTGCACAGAGATGTTAAAATTGGTGGGGGGACGTGGCAGCGTCAGGTAGGGGTAGGGCGGATTGACCGCCGCCGCAGGGGCAGCCGGCACCACACCAGGTGCGGGAGCGGTGACTGCGGTGGATGTTGGCGCGGTGGGAGGGGGTGTCCGCGGGGGGGTTGTCAGAGGGGCGGGGGCCACGAGCACAGACACAGGGACGGGTGCCATGCGAGCGTGCAGCGGGGAATAGGGGCAAGAGCAGGGAAGCGGATGTCGACTTGGCAGGGAAGCGGATGTCGACTTGGCAGTGAAGCGGGAGTCTGGAAAGGCAACCTGGCCGACGATGCGGGCAGGCACGCCGCCGACGCACCGGGGCACGCCAAGACTGCCTGACTGGCGACAGATACAGGAGATGCAAAGACGCCAAATGCATCTACCTAGAGCATTTGTTTCCGTATCATCAGATTGCCCATCCAGTTTGTCCGAACCTCGTCGAGAACACGCCATATGGGCCCGTAACAGATCATGATTGATTCACAAAAACATTCTCATTACCGGATATGCAGGGCTACTTTGGACTTCTCGAGCCGTTCTTCGTGATGCAAACCGTCACCATGGAATTCATTGTGCACGCTGTGCGCGCCCTTTTTCTGGAGCCGGAACCGTCTCCCGCTTCCCGTTGCGTGGCCAGCCAGGCGGCCAGGCGGCCTTCTCATTATCTGGCCAGAGCAGGCGGACATCATGAGAGGCCCGGGTGTCCTGCGGCCTGGCATCGGGGCAGCAAGCTCGTCACTGACCCCACGGCACCGCGGATTGGGCTGCCACTGCCGCTCCTTGATTCACATGGGACAGAGTGTGTACCCGGTTGACTCCTGGAACTTCTCAAGCGACAGTCTCCGAGAAAGCCTTCCGCTCCGGCCCATCCCTCGCGCACTGTAACCGCTTTCTGTCATAGACCGCGGCGGCTGCAGCCGCACGTCGGACAACCCACGGACCAAGCCAACTGTTTAACTGTAAAATTAGACTACCCCAATGTACTTGACACGTACAGGTGTGCAATACTCATGACCTGGAGTTGCACATCTGTTGATTGACCGACAGTGAGAAAATCTGCAATCGTGACCTGTGAACCGTGAAATCGCGGGCTTGGCAGGGAGCTGCAGCCACGCCCGAAAGGACAGTGACGCAAAGTCGAGGGTATGAGGAACACGACGCACAACAACACAAGGAGAGAGATATGCTCAACAAGATATATGTACCACACGCTACGAAGCGAACGCGATATGCTCGCAGGACCACACAACCTCGCTCCCAAGCAGGTCTGCCAGGCGCTTCGTTCTGCGCCACCGACCGGGTAGAGCATACCGACTCTGTGAAGGATACTTGTACAATGCATCAGACATGGCATGGACAGAAACAACAACAACATCAGGATCTACAGGAATGCCGTGAAAAACCTTTCTGCTTTTCACGAGCCTCGCCTTGGCCACCACCTTGCCGGCCGACGACAAAAGGTCGCACTCAGAGGAGTCGGGGCGACCAGCGACCGACACCGCCAACCGTACGACGGGCTCCGCCTCCCCCGCGTCGCCTTCCTCGTCGGCAGCGTTCTCGATGCGGCTCCGAAGCCGCTCGCTCAGGCGGCGCTGCCTCTTCGACGCGGGCGGCCTGTCAGCCGCGCCTACGGGCGCGCCCCGCGTGGTCGCGACACGTTTGCGACCCTTCCCCGGCGGGGATAATTCGCCGGCCGACATTGGGGAGTGTGCCATGTGCTCCGTGACGACCGGTAAGCCTGTCGTTGGCGAGGAGAAGAACGACACGCTGCGGGTATTGTACCCACTCCGTCGCGTCGACGCCGAGGCCGTGGACGGTTCCCCGCTATCAGCCGCCTCGAGCGGGCGCGGCTCACATGCGCCGGTGGGACTGGGTGGCGGTGGCGTGTCCGTCAGGGGAGGTTGTAAGAGGGCGGCCAATGGGGCGGATGCCTTGTCGACCGACGGGGACGGCGGCTTGGGCGCAGAGGCAGAGGCGACCGTCAGTGGGGGAGTTCGCGCCTTGAACGGGTTTTTCCTCCGGGCGCGGCCGCTCATCGCCGCTGCCGCGGGTCCTTCCGAAGAGAGCTTGCCCGTCCGAGTCGGCGTCGACGTCGCGGAGGTGACCAAGGGAGCTGCCTCATCAGCAACCGTCGGCACTGGTGGAACCGGCGTCACGTTCACGCCTGGTGTTGATGGCGGCGGTGCCATCCCCAGCGCCGCCGCAGCCACGGCTGTTAACGTGGCACAAGAAAAAGGCGCCGCCGGTGTCGTCCATGGAGCATCTTGCTCCAGCTGCCCCCGTGCGGACAGCGTCACGACCGGCGTGGACGATGGTAGAAGTGTAGTCAGCAGCGCGGAAGGTGGTTGAGGTGGAGCGGGCGGCGCAAACGGTGGTGCCGCTGCCTTGGCAGGAGCCGGCGGTGGTGCCGGTGCCTCGGAGGGAGACGACACTTGTGGCGGAGCCTGAGAGCTTGGCGGCGTTGATCGACGTGCTTGAGACGGACGCGAAGATGGCGATGGTGCCTCGGGCGCAGCGGAAAGTGAGTGTGCCTTCACCACAGTAGGCTGTTGCGGCGACGCCAGCCGTGTGGTCGGCGCCGACGCCGACGCTGACTGCGGCAGGGACGCAACCACCGACGCTCGGGGTGCGAGTGGTACAGCCGGCTGCACGGGTCGCGGTGGTGGTTTGGCCGCTGATGCTTGCTGCCGTGGCTGCACGACCGCCGACGCAGGCGTCGGGGGTGGTAGGGCCGCCAACGCGGGCGGCGGTGGTGGTGCGAGAGGTACAGCCGGCGGCACGGGCCGCGGGGGTGGTTTGGCCGCTGGTACTTGCTGCCGTGGCTGCACGACCGCGGACGCAGGCGTCGGTAGTGGTAGGGCCGCCAACGCGGGCGGCGTTGATGGTGCGACGCGAGCCGTTCTGGAAGTTCCTGGAGCCGCGGCCCGTGGTGAAGCAGCAGTTGCGGCTGACGCCGCTGAAGCAGCCCGCACCGGTTTGCGAGCAGGTGCCTTCCCGCGACCGCTCTCGGTGGATCTAAGAGCGTAAGGTGTTTCCTTACCGTCACCTCGCCCGGTTGGGGGGAGCTCAGACGTGGTTGCCTTGCTGGCGGCGCGGCCTGTGGCCGGGGGTGCCAGGGGTGGCAGAGGTGCAAGCAATGGGGGAGGGGGAATGCGAGTGAGGTGAGTAGGGGGGTTGGATCCTTTGAACACGTGGTCGCGCGGACGAATCGGAGTGTTGGAGAAGGTTGCATCTTCGGGCAACGGAACGACTTGGAGCGCAGCGAACGCCGATGCGGAGGGCGCCACCCGCGGTGCCGCTCGAAGCGCTCTTAAGGATTCCAGGGAGGGCGCTTGTTGACGCCGACCGCCAACGAGCTCCTTGGGCTTGTGCTTGGATAGATAAACGTCAAACGCCACCCGCGCCGAGTCCTCCATCTGCAGCATCACAACGAGGTGTGCGAGGAGAATGTCTGTCGTGACCTTGTCCCTCGGGCAGAAGAAGCCCGGTAACGACACCGTCGTCGGTCGCGCGAACGCGTCCACGCGCGTGCGGTTGTCGGCCTTCTTCCGCATCTCGTACGAAAGCTGAATGCGCAGCGACCACACCTCCTTGTCCGCCTTGCGCGGCCACCACTCGAGCCTTGTTCTGGCCAGGGGCACGCTCAAGCCAAGGGCATCCGCAATGGCATTGCCCAGCACGGGCATCAGGTTGCGCAGGTGCGTCTTCACGTTGCCCATGTCGATGAGCTTTTTCACCCTCGCGAGGGTGTCCCGCGATGGCGCAATCTCCGCCGGCTGGCGCGCGACAATGGGCGCCTTGCTTTGCGTTGACCGCCAAATACCGGGGCCACCAGCGCGTAATGAGGGCACCACTGCTCCGCGGAGAGCCTCCTCCTGCCCCCCCGCCGCCGTACTTGCTGCCCAGGAAGAGGTACGGGCGGCAGCCCCAGAAACAGCAGCGGAGGAAGACCCGTTGTTGTTGACAGCAGCCCGTCTGACGGCTTGGTCTCTAGCTCCTAGTCCGGCGGCACCGGGTGCGGCGGCAGTGGTCGCCGCAGGTGTGAGCGTGCCGTCGGTGAGAAAAGAAATGGGCGTCCGGCCGGCTACAGCGGCACGGATGATGGCGTCGGCCAACTCGTCATCGTCGTCGCCCTCGTCGTCCGTGGCGTCGTCAACAACCGCAGCGGCAGCGGCCGCGGCGCGGGCCTCGGCGTCCTCCTCCCCAGGCCCATGTCCTTCGTCTGGCGTTGTTGGCAGAGCGGTGCTCGGCGAGGCTCGTTGGACCGCCGCGCCACTGTCGGACCTCACGAATGTCCCGTCCCGGAGGTCGGACGCACTTGTCGGGTCGTACATGCTCCTCCGTCGCTCCTCGCCACCCAAAGATCTTGCGCGTCTTGAGCCGCCCGCACTTACTTCCCCATCGTCCAACCCCCCACGTGGGTCACTCGTTGCCGCGCGTCGACGCCGAGCGCCGTGGGAGCTCGGGAGTTCGAAGGCGGCGCCGGATAGCATTGCACTCCCCGACTCCACAAAGCGGTAAACCATGTGCAACACCCGCTTTGCGGAGCTCTTGAGCACTTGCTTGTCCTCAAACACCGGGAGCCAGAACACGTCGCCCTTGGTGTCATGGCCGAAAACGTGCACGTGCCAGCTGAAGTTGGGGTAGTCTGCCGTCAACGCCTGGAGCAGGGTCATGATCTGGACGATGCGCCGGACGCCGGCCTGTGTGATGGGCCGCCGCCGGGTAGATCTGGCGTGCAGCTTGCAGGCCAGGTCCGCAGCCAAATTGGAAATGGAGGGGGGCTTGGTGGAGGCGGGTGGGTCCGTAGCGGGTCGGTCGGGGCCAGGTTGCGTGGGGTCGGGTCCGGCGTGGGCAGGAGTGGCGGCCGCCGGTCGGGTAGGGCAGGGAGTGGGGGCGGCTCTTTGGACAGGCGCGGGAGTGGCGGCGGCTGGCGAGACGGGGGTGGGTCGGGCGGAGGCCGGTCGAGCACTAGTGGTAGGTGCGGGGTCGGCCGACGAGTTGGCCATGATGAAGGGGGTCCGGTTCCAGCCCGATGTGGAGAACAGAGGGGGGGGATGGCCGCGGGGAGAAGGAACCGAGCAGCAGCAGCAAGCTGCGTATGCACGGCAGGAAGGGGAGACCGGGCGGAGGCGGGTGTGGGGAAGCGGGTTGCGAAGCACGAGGAGGGTCAAACATACACCATACAACACACGATTGCACGCATGCGTGCAGCCGACCAACAACCGTTGTGCACGCACTGTGCAGAGGCCATTGCTCCACCGGTCCAAGTGCGTGGTGATCGGCAGAGGGCGGCCGGTCGGTCGCCGGGGCGGCGCCAGCGCGTGGGCTGCGGCGGTGCGGCGGGTGGCCCGCTCCCAGTGCCCCTGTTGCTGTCTACCGAGCCATGCCGACAGCGCGGCCTCGACCGCAGGATCTCGCTTGCACCGCGCCGGAACGCGCGCGCGCGCGCGCTGACAAGCAATCGCGCAAGCCTGGCGATTGGACGACGTGGCATGGCCTGAATATCGGGCCGGGGTCGAATCTGACCCCATTTGGTCCCATAGAATTGCTGGCGGCGGGTAGAGAATCAAGGATGATGCCAGCAAATGAATGGTCAAGGGCGAAGGGATCTGGCGCCGGGTAGCCAATCAAAGCCGTGGGCAGCTGCCCGGCGGCAGCTGGACCAGCTGTGTACGGAGAAATGGTGGCCACCCGTTTTTGGCACGCCGTGGAGCAGAATTTGGCATGTCGAGGTCACAACTAGTGGGTACCAGAGATGGGACGCCGAGAGGATCAGGCAGGAATCGTGAGCCCCGACCGGGCCACAGAAGGAGCAGGTAGGGGGGGAATACTGGCACGTCATTGGTTGATACTATTGGCACGGCAAAAATGGCACGCCAAAGCGCGTGCCAAAGTACATCTGGAGGCCGTATGGGCGTCCAATGCCGCGTCTGAAGGCCACTGCACCTGCGAAGCCAGTGGATCCACTGAGTTCCTGGGCCTCAAAGTGTAGTGATGCACACATATACTTAGATAACGGGACTTGCTCTCCGTTCAGAGGTGGCAGTCTGCATTCGTGTCCTCAGGGATCTGAGGGCGTATTAGTGTTGAAAGGGTCGCGATGACGCTAAAAGCGAATGGAGTTACGTGGCTGAGAAGGACTGTCCTGCCACAGGGGTCACTGGGCC
>ENA-ORXT01002371-ORXT01002371.1-marine-metagenome-genome-assembly--contig:-NODE-2371-length-22724-cov-6.761116_pt1 | contig 22724 bp, 22 predicted proteins | sample MGYA00237868_ERZ511482 | MGnify/ENA metagenome assembly ERZ511482
GAGCGGCGGCGCTTTCTCGACCGCATGACCCTGTCGCTGCTGCCCGACCACGCCGAAACCGCCACCCGCTACGACCGGGCCATGCGCGAGCGCAACCGCGTGCTGAAGGACGGCGGCGACCCCCGCTGGCTGACGGCGCTGGAAACGCAGATGGCCGAGCACGGCGTCGCGCTGGCCCGGGGCCGCGCCCATGCCCTCGCCGCCCTGCTGGCCGCCCAGGCCGATCCGTCGGGCGAGCCGGGCGCCTTCCCCCGCGCCGAGGCCGAGATCGCGGGCGCGTTCGACGCGCAGGCCGCGCCGGAGGATTTCGCCGCGACCCTCCACGATGCCCGCCCCCGCGATGCGCAGGCCGGCCGCGCCCTGACCGGTCCCCACCGCAGCGATCTGGCCGTGCGCTACGCCGAGAAGGACGCCCCCGCCGCCGAGTGCTCGACGGGCGAACAGAAGGCCCTGCTCGTCAGCCTCATCCTCGCCAATGCCCGCGCCCTGTACGCCGAGACCGGGGCCGCGCCCATCCTGCTGCTGGACGAGATCGCCGCCCATTTCGACCGGACCCGCCGCGCCTCCCTCTTCGCCGAAATCGCCGCCCTGGGCGCACAGGCGTGGATGACCGGCACCGAACCGGGCCTGTTCGACGCGATGGGCGAGGGGGCGCAGTGCCTGGCGGTGCGCGACGGGGCGGAGGGGTCGGAAGTGGTGGGTTAGGATGCGTCCGGTTGGAGTATGACGTCGATAGCATGTGCCATCGGGCCGCGTACATCCGAGGGGAGCGAGCCGATAAATGCACGGATATCGCCTTCTGCCGCGCGGATGAACTCGATACTCCGTTCGCTCAATTCAAGTTGGGTTTCGAGATCGACGCCGACCTGTGCCAGCGCACCGGTTGCAACCGCCCCGGCTCCCGCCGCACCCAATAGGGCGATGCGCTTGAGGAGGTTGCTTTTCGTAGCATCCAGCGCATTCGCCGCCTTGGCCGATTGGCTCGTTGCGGCCTGCGCGATCTGGGCAAGGGCAAGCAGGATATCGGCATCGGCCTTGAGCAGGATATCATGCTTCACACTCGATTCGATCAGCGCGACGGTCAGCGTGTGGCGGTTCTCGATGTTGCGGTGCAGCCGGTTTTCGCTGTCCATCGCGCGTACGGCGGGGAAAAGGCGCACGAAATTGGCCGATGTCGCGAGGAAGATATCGACGGCGGCGCGCTGATCGGCGGTCAGTAATTCGCCCTCGCGCTTGCGTTCCTCCGTATCGCGTTCGAAAGCGGATCCGAACCCGATGGAGATATTCCAGAGATTGCGGGCTTCTTTCGCAATGGCCTCGTAATCGCCCTCGATGATGGCGATGAAATCACGGATATCCTCGGCGCAATCCTGTTGCAGCGGGTAGTTAGCGTGTTCGAAGGCGCGCAGCATCCGCGCAGCCCGCTTTCGCATCATGGGTAGATCGGTTTCGACTTGATCGCGCTCGGCAGTGGCCGAATGGTCGAGGACGAAGACGCCATCCTGATAGGCGACCGCAAAGCCCCGGTCATCGCGTTCGGCCAGCGCGAGAGCTTCTTCGATGGTCAGGCGAGGGCGGCGTTTCGATTTCGGTGCATGAACCCCCATCAACCGCCGGATTTCCGCATTTACAGTTGTTGGACCTTCGATCCAAATCTCGTCCGGTATCAGCAGAATTGCTTCTTCGAGCGCAACGTTGGGTGCTGCCCCAGACAACCGCGCTTCGTACCATTCGACCCAAACATTCCACCCTTCACTCTCAGTGGCAAGAAGGATAGCACGCAAGGCATGCCAGTTTTTAATCGCCCAATCAGGGATATCACTCAGCCAAATAGGTGAGCGGATCAGTGTAGCGATTTCTTTGCCGTTAGATAAAGCCGATACTTCAGTTTCGATCACCGACCATATATTATTCCGAACAGGTAAATCATGGTTTGGATCGGTAGCGATTTCCATAGAATAAAGTGCTGCAGAATCAACTGAATTTGATAACGCTATGTAGTGTTCTTCGGATGGAGTGTCAAAATCTGATGGTATAACAGCAAAGGCGACAGAATATATTGCAGATGTGGCTGCTAAAAATTCCCCATGTCTGATAAATGAGGGGATTGCTATTGTTGTAGCATGCGCTGTGTTCTGCTGTTCGTCGTGAAAGATTTCCGAGCAGTTCATCCACGCAGTATTCAAGGCGCGGAATACCGGCAATAAAATCGTCTCGCGTATTTCAGCTGAATCTAGTTCAGGAAGGGTAACGACATTCGGAAATGTACGTAATGCGGACCGGCAGACTATAACAGAACAAGCAGCTTGTCCTTGTTCTTCGAGCCATGCTCGTAGGGCTTCGTGATTATCACCCATCCCCACAAACCCCGCATCCCGCATCCCGCCGCACCCTCAGCGTCCGTGTCTCCGCCGACAGCGCGTCGTACATCAGCAGCCGCCCGGCCAGCGTCTCGCCCGCCCCGCACAGATGCTTGATCACCTCCATCGCCATCAGCGACCCGATCACCCCCGGCAAGGCCCCCACCACCCCCGCTTCGGCGCAATTCGGGGCCAGCCCGTCCGCCGGGCGCTCCGGAAAGACGCAGGCGTAGCAGGGGGTGCCGCGTGCGGGGTCGTAGAGCGACACCTGCCCGTCCCACTGCCCGATGGCCCCGGCCACCAGCGGGATGCCCGCCGCCGCGCAGGTCGCGTTCACCAGATACCGCGTGTCGAAATTGTCCGATCCGTCGCACACCAGGTCATAGCCGCCGATGATCGGGGCGGCGTTCCCGGGCGTCAGGCGCAGGGTGTGGCGCACGACCTCGACCCCCGGATTCACCCCGGCCAGGGTCGCCGCCGCGCTCTCAGTCTTGGGCATCCCGACGGCCCCGGTCGCGTGGATGACCTGCCGTTGCAGGTTCGACAGGTCGACCGTATCGTCATCCACGATCCCCAGCGTCCCCACGCCGGCGGCGGCCAGATACATCAGCACCGGCGCGCCCAGGCCCCCCGCGCCGATGCTCAGCACCCGCGCGCGGCGCAGCTTCGCCTGCCCCGGCCCGCCGATCTCGCGCAGCACGATGTGCCGGGCATAGCGGTCGAGGTCGTCGTCGCTCATCATGCGCCGATCCTCGGGATATCCATCAGCAACCGCACGAGCCTGTCGTTCACGAAGTACCTGTCCCGCCCGACCTTGAAGGATCTGAGGATGTCCAGTTTTTCGAGGGCTTCGAGGTATTTGCGGGCCGTCACGGGACTGACGCCCAATTCGGATTCCACGAAACCGATCCGTGTATAGGGGTGCCGGAAGATATTGTTGATCAGGTCCTGACTGTAGATTCTGGATTCCTCGTTTCGAATAATGCGCTTCGTATCGCGCATGAGATCGCGCATTGCGGTCACGAAGCCCACCGCATGTTCGGCGGTGCGCGCGACACCTTCGAGAATGTACAACAGCCAGGGCTCCCAGTTTCCGTCCTCGCGCACTTGCTGAAGCAGGGCGTAATAATCGGCCTTGGTCGACGTGATGTATCGGCTGAGATAGAGAACCGGCAGGTCGAGCAACCCCGATTGCACGAGCATCAGGACGTTGACGATTCGCCCCGTGCGCCCGTTGCCATCCGGGAAGGGATGGATCGTTTCGAATTGATGATGCGCGATGGCCATGCGGGTCAGAGGGTCGAGCGCGGTATCGTCCGTCTCGTTCATGAAGCGCTCCAGATTGCTCATCAGGTCCAGCACGGCATCGGGGTGCTGGGGCGGGACATGGACGATCTCGCCCGTGGCGTCGTTCTTCAGCGTCGTCCCCGGCGCACGGCGAAAACCGATTTCCGCCCCGCTCAGGGCCGCATGGACGTCGGCGATGGTGCGGCAGGTCAGCAGCCCCGTCTCGCGCACCGCACCATGCCCGAGGCTCAGGCCCTCCGTGTACCGCACCACTTCCTTCTGCGCGCCGTTCAGGCTTCGGGGGTCGGGGCCGGCACGGAACAGGTCATCATGGGTCGTGACGATGTTCTCGATTTCGGAACTGTCCTTCGCTTCCTGAAGACCGAGCGTGCTGATCAGGATGGAAGGGTTCGGAATGCTTTGTACCAGCCCCTTCAATTCCCCCAAGGGACGATGCGCACGGCTCAACGCGCGCAGGACGTCCGGTGTCTCGACATCCTGATCGGGAGGGAGCGGTGCGGGGATGAATTCGGCATTTTCCATGAAGAGGCTATAGGCAAAGAAATTTTGCATGTCACGGCAACAGCGATAGAAAACACGCTTTTCTATCGCTATCTATCCCGATAGCGATAGAGTATTGCTGTTTGTATCCCGCTTCAGCGCTCAGCCCAGACCGTCGAACAGGGCGGTGGACAGGTAGCGTTCGGCGAAGCTGGGGATGATCACGACGATCTTCCTGCCGGCCATTTCGGGCTGCCTGCCCAGTTCCGCCGCCGCCGCCAATGCCGCGCCGGAGGAGATGCCGACCGGCAGTCCTTCGATCCGGGCCACCTCGCGCGCCGTGTCGAACGCGGTGGCGTTGGCGACGGCCATGGTGCGGGTGATCAGGCTGGTGTCGAGGTTCGCGGGGATGAACCCCGCCCCGATGCCCTGGATCGCGTGGGGGCCGGGGTCGCCGCCCGCGATGACGGGGCTGTCCTCCGGCTCGACCGCGATGATCGCCGCGCGGTGGCCATGCTCCTTGAACACCCGCGCGCAACCGGTGATCGTGCCGCCCGTACCGACCCCGGCGACGAAGGCATCGAAATCGCCGCCCGTGTCCTCCAGGATCTCCAGCGCCGTCGTGCGCACGTGAACGGCGGGGTTGGCGGGGTTCTGGAACTGCTGCGGGATGATCGCGCCGGGGGTCGCGGCGAGCAGTTCCTCGGCCTTGGCGATGGCGCCCTTCATGCCCTTTTCCTTGGGCGTCAGTTCGAGGGTCGCCCCCATCAGCGCCAGCATCTTGCGCCGCTCGATCGACATGCTCTCGGGCATGCACAGGATCAGCGGATAGCCCCGCGCGGCGCAGACGAAGGCCAGCCCCACGCCGGTATTGCCCGAGGTCGGCTCGATCACCGTGCCGCCGGGTTTCAGGTCGCCCGACGCCTCCAGCGCGTCGATCATCGAGACGCCGATGCGGTCCTTCACGCTGGCCAGCGGGTTGAAGAATTCGAGTTTCGCGAGGATCTCCGCCCCGCATTCATGCGCTTCGGCAAACCGCGACAACCGCACCAGCGGGGTGCCGCCGATGGTGTCGGTGACGGTGTCGTAGATGCGGCCCCGGGCGAAGGGGGCTTTTTCGGTCGTGGCCATGGGTGGCGCTCCTGATATGTCCGCACGTTGCGCGCGATAATGGGGCGCGGGGTGTGCGCTGTCCAGTATCGCCGGGGCGCGGGCGCTCGATACGGCATGATTGACAGCGCCCCGGCCGCCCGGCATGGGAAGGGGGATGACCGATACCGCCCTCATGACCCGCGCCGCCCTGCCCGATGCCCTTCGCGTGCTGGTCGAGGAAATCCCGCCCGAGGCATGGCGGGCGCATCCGAATTTCGGCGGCACGGTGCAGTTCTGGATGCAGCGGCACCTGATGTTCCGCGACCTGCTCGGGCGGCTGCGCAGCGATGCGGAGGCGGTGGTGGACGGGGCGATGGGCATCGACGCCCATGCCCCGCGCCTGTCGCGGATGGGCGGGGCGTTCTTCAGCGACCTGCACGGGCATCACCATATCGAGGATTCGCATTACTTTCCGCAGTTGATCAGGCTGGATGGCCGGGTCGCGCGGGCGTTCGACATTCTGGATGCGGATCATGCGGCGCTGGACGGGTTGCTGAGCCGCTTCGCCGAGGGTGCGAACGGCGTGCTGGCCGCCCCGCCCGATGCCGCGCGCGAGGCGGTGGCGCGCTTCCATGGCGAGGTGACGGTGCTGGAAGGCTTCCTGAACCGCCACCTGATCGACGAGGAGGAAATCGTCGTCCCGGTGATCCTGAAATCGGGCTTCGACGGGTAGTCACGGCACCTGCGCCCCCGACCGGTTCAGCACGATGGCGTAGACCGAGGTGGTCGCGGTGATGAACAGGCGCTTCCTTGCCCGGTCGCCGAAGCACACGTTCGATACCAGTTCCGGCACCAGAATCTTCCCCAGCAGCGCCCCCCCCGGATCGATGCAATGCACCCCGTCCGCCGCCGAGGTCCAGATATTGCCGTCGGTATCGCAGCGGAAGCCGTCCGCCTTGCCCGGCGCGACATCGTGGAAGACATCGCCCCCGCCCAGCGCCCCGTCGCCGCCCACGTCGAAGGCGCGGATGTGGCTGGGGTCGTCCCGGAAGATGCGGCCCGTATCGGCGACGTAGAGGCGGCGCTCATCGGGGCTGAAGGCCAGGCCGTTCGGGCAGTTGAAATCCGTCAACACCGCCTCTACCGTCCCGCGCGCCGGATCGATGCGATAGACGTTGCAGGGCAGTTCCTGCTCGGATCGATAGCCCTCGTAATCGGTCATGATCCCGTAATGCGGATCGGTGAACCAGATCGTGCCGTCGGATTTGACCACCACGTCGTTCGGCGAGTTCAGCGGCTTGCCGTCGAACCGGTCCGCCAGCACCGTGATCGTGCCGTCATGCTCGGTGCGGGTGACGCGGCGGGTGCCGTGCTCGCAACTGACCAGCCGCCCCTGCCGGTCGCGGGTGTGGCCGTTGGCATAGTTCGACGGCGCGCGGTATGTCGACAGCGTGCCGTCCAGCGTCAGGCGCAGGATGCGGTCGTTCGGAATGTCCGAGAACAGCAGGCATCCGGCATCCCCGAACCAGACCGGTCCCTCGACCCAGTCGAACCCGGTCGCCAGCCGCTTCACCGGCGCATTGCCGAGGACATAGGTATCGAAGATCGGCTCGACGGTTTCGAAAAAGCTCATTCATTTCTCCCAGGGTCGGCGTCTGACGCCCCAGCCGATGGGCGGGCGGCGGTTGCCGGGCAGGTCGAGGCTCGGCCCCCAGATCGCCTGATACGTGTCGATGGCCAGGCCCCGCGATTGCAGGATGAAGAACACCACGATCAGCATCCCCCACCAGACCAGGATGCCGGTCCACATCCAGACCGGCGCATTCGCCCCCCACATGCCCAGCAGGACCGTGTACCACGAGATCAGGATCAGGCTGTAGCCGATCGTCTTGTGGAACCGCTCGAACAGGCAGCGCCGCCAGCTCATGTCGTAATGGTCGCCGCCGGGGCGCTTGTCGGTCGGCCCGCCCTTGGACCCGCGCAGCCACCCGGACAGCAGTTGCAGCGCGCAGATGGTGACGATGATCCAGCCGATCCGCGCATGCACCGGCGCGGCCTCGCCCCCGCCGCCGTCGAGCAGGATCAGCGCGATGCCCACGGCCATCATCACGCTGGCCCCCTGTTGCAGGCCCAGATGCGTCCAGTACCAGGTCTTGTTGTCCAGCTCGACCGGCCAGTTCTGGCTGGGCATGATCTTGTAGAACCGGGCGATCAGCACGCCGACCGGGATCATGAACCCCCAGGCCACCGTCATCACCCGCCCGTGCCACGACAGCAGGGCCGTCAGGTCGTGGGGCCGGGTCGGATCGATGGGACCGAAGAACCATTCCATGGCATTCTCACCCCTTGACCGCCCCGGCCGTCATGCCGGTGATGATCTGGCGCGAGGCGACGAAGGTGAAGATGATCGGCGGTATCGCCAGCAGCGTGCCGGTCGCCATGATCACGCCCCAGTCGATATCGTACTCGGTCAGCGAGTTGACGATGGTGACCGGCACCGTGCGCGTGTCGCGGTTGGACAGGGCGTTCGCCAGCAGGAACTCGTTCCACGCGATGCGGAAGGTGAAGATCGACGCGGCGGCCAGCCCCGGCTTGATGATCGGCAGCACGATCAGGAAGAAGACCTGCATCGGCCCCGCCCCGTCGATCCGCGCGCTTTCCTCCAGCTGGATCGGCACCTGCACGATGAAGCTCTGGAGTATCCAGATCACGAAGGGCAGGTTCATGGCGACGTAGACCAGCACGATCCCCGAATAGGTCGCATCCAGCCCGAACTGGAAGGTCCAGATGCCGAAGACCGGCACCAGCAGCACGGCGGGCGGCACCATGCGCATCATCAGCGTCGTCAGCGAGATCGCCCCCCGCCCCCGAAAGCGGAACCGCACCAGCGCATAGGCGGCCATGCAGCCCAGCACCAGCGTGATGGCGGTCGAGGTCAGCGAGATGACCAGCGAGTTGCCCAGCGCCCGCCCGAACGTCTTGTCGCAATACCCCACATGCTCGGGCGCATACCAAAGCACGTTGCACAGCACGGTCTCGTAGTTGCGCAGGGTCGGCGTGAACAGCAGGCTGCCCGCATCGTCCATGATATCGACGTTCAGCTTCAGCGACGTCGCGATCATCAGCAGGATCGGCCCCGCCGACATGATGACGAGGGCGACGAGCAGGGCGTAGAAGGCCGGGTTCTGCTTCTGCGAAGTCGTCGCGCTCATGCTTCCGCCTCCCGGGCCGAGGCGGCGGCCAGCCGGGCGGCCCGCGCCTCCGCCGCCTTGGTGTACACGAACATCGCCAGCGTCAGGACCATCAGCAGCATCAGCAGCACGTTCGACATCGCCGCCGCCTCGCCCAGTTCGCGGAATTCGGAAGCCGTGCGCGAGATGCGCAGGGCCAGGATCTCGGTCGACAGCCCCGGCCCGCCATTGGTCATGACCAGGATCACCTCCAGCACCTTGAACGCATCGATCAGGCGCAGCAGGCCCGTGACGATCAGCACGGGCATCATCAGAGGCAGCTTGATGTGCCACACCTGCTGCCACCCGCTCGCCCCGTCGATGCGCGACGCTTCCAGCGCGGACTGGGGCAGGGATTGCAGGGCCGCGAGCGAGAGAATGAAGATGAAGGGCGTCCACTGCCACACGTCGGCGATGATCACCGAGGTCAGCGCCCAGTCCGAACTCGACAGCCACGGGATCGGGTCGAAGCCCCAGTCCTTGAGCGTCCGGTTGAAGATGCCGACGGTGGGGTGATACATGTACCGCCACATCATCCCCACCACGATGGGCGCGATCATCATGGGCAGGATGAAGATGGTGCGCAGCGCCGACATGCCGCGAATATTCCGGTCGAGCAGCAGCGCCAGCCCCACGCCCAGCAGCATCTCCAGACCCACGACGATGACGGCGAATTTCAGGGTGACGACAAAGCTTTCGTGAAACGCCGCGTCGCCCAGCAGGTTGACGTAGTTGCGCAGGCCGATCCAGTCCGCCTCGCCGATCCGCTGGCTGGGGTTCCAGTCCAGGAAGCTGGCATAGATCATGTACCCGATGGGGTAGAGCAGCGCGACCGCCAGCACGATTCCCGCCGGGGCGAGGAACAGGTAGGGGGTCAGCCTGTCGGTGCGCGCTGCGCTCATGTCTGGTGCCTTGTGGGGGATTGACCTGCCCCGGACACTTGGTCCGGGGCCTGTTCGAGCGGCGAGAGACCCCGGATCGACCGCTGCACGGCATGTCCGGGGCAGGGCGACGCCCTTACTGCCAGGTGTAGTACCCGGCCTCGTCCATGATATCCCGCGCCCGCTCGGCCACGCCGTCCAGCGCTTCCTGCGGGTCCAGATCCTCGGTCAGCACCTTCGACATGCTCGTGCCGATATCGGCGTTGATCTTGCCCCAGGTGGGGATGATCGGGCGCCAGTCGGGATCGGCATATTTCAGCGCCTCGCCGAAGGTGGCGGAGTACGGAAACTTCTCGTTCAGCGCCTCGTTCTCGTAGGTCGAGAAGCGCGAGGGGTTCCCGCCCTCCATCGCCACCATCAGGTCGCCCTGCTTGGAGGTCAGCCACTGCATCAGCAGGAAGGCCGCTTCCTTGTTCTCGGCATTGCGCGGAATGGCGATGCCGAAGCCGCCCGTCTGCGACCCGCGACGCACGCCCTCGGGGTGCAGGGCGTAACCGACCTTGCCGGCGACCTTGCTCTGGGAGGGGTCCTCGAAGCCGGCAGCAAAGGCGATCGAGTCCATGAACATGGCCGACCGGCCCTGCTTGAACGAGGCCGCCGCTTCCGCCGGGCCGAACGTCTCGGACCCTTCGGGGCCGCAATCCACGATCGTCTTCAGCGCATTGGCCGCCGCGATGCCCGCCTCGTTGTTGATGATCGGGTTCCACTTGTCGTCGAACACCCGACCCCCCAGCGGCGCGAGGTGCAGCAGGAAGGCGTGGCTTGCCTGATGCCCCGATGCCGCGCGGGAGGCCATGCCGCCCATGCCGTCCTCGACCTCGGGGATCTTGCAGGCCGCGTCGAGCAGTTCGTCGTAGGTTTCCGGCACGTCGATGCCGTGCTTCTCGAAAATGTCCTTGCGATAGGCGAGGACCGAGGTTTCCGACCCGAACGGGATGCCGAACAGCGAGCCGGTCGGCCCGGGCAGATAGCCCTTGGTCCCGCCCGCCACGCCGATATTCTGCACGTACCCGTCGATCAGGTCGTCCGCATCGTATTCGGGATTGGCCAGCTTCGGGTCCATGAAGAACCGCGCGAGGTTCTCCAGCTGGTCCGCGAAGACGTAATCGGCCTTCGAGAACACGACATAGGCGATCAGGTCGTAATCGCCCTCGTCCTTCGTCAGCTCCAGCGTCTGGCGCTCGCGCATCTTCAGGTACTGGAGCTGATCGACCTCGACCTCGATGCCCGTTTCCTTGGTGAATTCCGGCAGCACCTTCATCACGGCGTTGTAATGGGGATGCGCGGGAAAGTTCACGACCAGCGTGGTGCCCTCGTACGGCTCGTAGGGGTTGGCCAGCGCGGTCGTGGCGAACAGCGTCGCCATCGCCGTCATCATGAATCGTCTCATCGAAGTTCCTCCCGGTTTTTGTATTCTTTTAAAGTGTTCTGCCGCTCTGGGCGTCGAACAGCAGGATATCGTCCGCCTCCACCCCGAACGTCATGACCGTACCCGCGCGGATCGGCGTCGCGCTGCTCAGTTCCACCTGAACCTCCGCCCCGCCACACCGCGTGACCAGCACCGAATTCGATCCCAGATATTCCGAGACGGCGACATTCAGGTCGATGGTATTGGTCGCGTCGGGGTCGCGGGTGAACGAGGTCGGCCGCACGCCGAGCGACACGTCCTTGCCCCGGTGCCCCTCCAGCCGCGCGCGCTGGGCCTGCGATACCGCCAGGTCGAAGCCGTCGCCCCGCACCCGCAGCATCCCGCCCTCGTCGACCAGCGTGCCGTCCAGAAAGTTCATCGTCGGCGTCCCGATGAAGCCCGCGACGAACTTGTTGACCGGGCGCTTGAACAGGTCTTCGGGCGTCCCCTCCTGCTGCACCAGCCCCTCGTTCATCACGACGATCCGGTCGCCCAGCGTCATCGCCTCGATCTGGTCGTGGGTGACGTAGACCATGTTCTTGTCGATCCGGTCGCGCATCTCGGCCAGTTCGGTGCGCATCTTGGCGCGCAGCTTGGCGTCGAGATTCGAGAGCGGCTCGTCGAACAGGAATGTCGAGGCATCGCGCACCAGCGCCCGCCCCATCGCCACGCGCTGCCGCTGTCCGCCGCTCAGTTCCGCCGGTTTGCGGTCCAGCAGATGCCCGATATTGAGCATGTCGGCGACCCGCTGCACCTTCTCGCGGATGTCCCGCCTCGGCACCCGCGCCAGCCGCAGCGCGAACGACATGTTCCGCGCGATGTTCATGTGCGGATACAGCGCGTAGTCCTGGAACACCATCGCGATGTCGCGGTCCTTGGGTTCCAGCCCGCTGATCGGCTTGCCGTCGAAGAAGATCTCCCCGCCGCTCAACTCCTCTAGCCCCGCCAGCAACCGCAGCGTCGTGGACTTGCCGCAGCCCGACGGCCCGACCAGCACCGTGAATTCGCCGTCATCGAATGCCAGGTCGAGGGGCGGCAGAACCCGCACGGGGCCATAGCTCTTCTCGACCTGTTCGAAGGTGATTCTGGGCAAATCCGTCGCTCCGGTGAAATGGCGTTCCCGACCCTTCTCGCTGTGCCGGTATTGCGCAACAGCCATGCGGTTAATTCAACGTTAGCGTTAACGTTCCGTCCACCCTAGGATAGTGCCGGAACACCGGACGGAGCCGATGAGAACACCCCCCGCCAGCCTTGCCAGACCCGCCAGGCCCGCCAGAATCGAGGATGTCGCCCGGGCGACGGGGGTGTCGATCATGTCCGTCTCGCGCGCCATGCGGGGGGTCGAGGGGGTCTCGCCCGGGACACGGCAACGGATACTGGAGACGGCGGCGACCCTGGGCTACGTGCCGAACCGCGTCGCCGGGGCGCTGGCCACCGCCGGATCGAATCTGGTCGGCATCTCGGTCCCGACCCTGTTCGACGGCGTGTTCGCCGAGATGATCGAGGGGATGCGCGCCCCCCTGCTGCGCGCCGGGCTGGAAACGATCATCGAGACCTCCGATTATTCCCATCGCCGCGTGGATGCCTGGATCGACCGGATGCTGACCTGGTCCCCCACCGCCATCGTCCTGTGCGGCACCGATCACAGCCCGAGGGCGCGCCAGCGCCTCGCCGCGTCGACCATCCCGGTGCTGGAGTTCTGGGACGTCACCGACGACCCGATCAACCTGTGCGTCGGCATCGACCACCGGGCGGCGGGCCGCGCGATGGGCGCGCATCTGATACGGCTGGGTTATCGCAGGCCGGGCTATGTCGGCATCGCCACCGGCCGCGATCCCCGGGCCGAAAAGCGGTTTCAGGGCCTCGCGGAGGCATTCGCCGCCGCCGGAACCGGCTTCGTCGCCGATATCCGCCGCGCCGAAGCGCCGACCTTCGTGGCGGGGCGGGGCGGATGCGCCGATATCCTCGACCTGCCGGGCGACGCGCCGGATGTCCTGTGCTTCCTCAACGACCACCTCGCATTCGGCGGATTGATGGAATGCGCGGCGCGGGGCCTGTCGGTACCGGGCGGCATCGGCATCGTCGGCTTCAACGATCTGGCCATCAACGCGGTCCTGCCCGTCCGCCTGACCACATCCGCCACCCCCCGCGAACTGATCGGACGAACCGCCGCCCGGACCCTGATCGGCGCGCTGCGCGGGGTCCGGCAACAGGCCGTGACCGTCATCCCCGTCGAGATCGACCCCGGCGGCACGACACGACCGGTGCGGGACGGTTCTTCGTGACGACGAATTCTCTGGACAGTGCGCTGGCTTTCCCCCTATCCGTAAAAGTGAACGAAAAAAGAACAAACGTTAAGTCCGCACCGACCGCTTCCCCGGCCGCTTCCCCGATCGCACCCCGCACCACCCCCATCCCCCGAAAGAGCAAGGTCGGTGTTGACAGCCCATCCGGCTACCAGTAAGGCTCCCCCAGCAGTCTTCGATGCCCGGACCCGGCACCTTCGGCGTTAATGCCGTGGTAATGTCGGCGGGTTAGAAGTCTGGTATGCCGGGAAAGACGGATGCAGCGACTGCGGTCGCTCGTCTCGACGGACTGGTGGGGAATAGTTTAACGGTAGAACAGCGGTCTCTGACACCGTCGGTCCTGGTTCGAATCCAGGTTCCCCAGCCACAGCGTCACCGCACGCCACCACCCTTTCGACGAAATCTCCGCATCGCCCCGTCTTTCCGGTCCGCATCCGCCGATCGGACAGGCGATGGCGGCGGCTGGACGGTTTCCGAATGCTCTCCGGTATCATGCCGACGACCTTCATTGCCGAGCGTTCCGGAAGAACACCCCCGCCCCGCCGGACACCGACCCGGGATCTCGCGAAGCGATGCACTGCGCCGCCCGTCAAGGCCCTGCGCTACGCCGGGCAGGGCGACGCTCCTGCGCCGGCCTTCCCCGTCCCGCCCCCGCCCGATCCCCCCGAAATTCAGATATCGCACCGCATCCGTGGCGATGCCCCGCGCGCCGTGCGAAAACGGAAAGCCAATACTCGATGAACACCCCCAATCTCGACCTCGAACCGCTGGTCTCGGCCCAGGCCCAGAAGCACGTCACCGTCAACGAGGCGCTCGCGCGGATCGATGCCGCCACCCAGCTCGCCGTCCTCGACCGCGATGCTCCCGATCCCCCCGCCTCGCCCGCCGACGGCGACCGCTACCTGCTCCCCACCGGCGCGACCGGCGCCTGGAACGGCCGGGACGGCACGATCGCGGCATGGGAGGGCGCAACCGGCGGCTGGATGTTCCTGACCCCCCGTGCCGGATGGCGGCTCTGGGTGATCGACGAGGGCAAGCTCGTGGTCTTCACGGATACCGGGTGGCAGGAAGCGGGCGGCGGCACCGCATCGGCGAATCCCGTCATCGACGGGCTGGTCGGGGTGAACACCACCGCAGACACGACCAACCGCCTCGCCGTGAAATCCGATGCGGTGCTGTTCTCCCATGACGATGTCACCCCCGGCACCGGCGACATGCAGCTGAAGTTCAACAAGGCGACCGCCACGGATACCGCCTCGCTCCTGTACCAGACGGGGTTCTCGGGCCGGGCGGAATTCGGCCTGGCCGGGTCGGACAGCTTCTCCATCAAGGTCTCGGCGGACGGAGCGGCATTCTCGACGGCCCTGACCATCGACCCGGCCACTGCCGCCGTCTCCTTTCCCGAAACCTCGTTCGAGACCATCCTGCGGGCCGAGACCGGGCCTGCGGTCGTCGCGCGTCGGCATGTGGCGGAGGCGGCCTGGCTTTCGAGCGCCAGCGCCGTCGACAACGACTGGCGCAGCCTGTGCTGGTCTCCCGCTCTCGGCCTGTTCTGCGCCGTGGCCAATTCCGGCACGGGCGACCGGGTCATGACCTCGCCGGACGGTATCGCGTGGACGGCCCGCGCCAGCGCCGCCGACAATGCGTGGCGTAGCGTCTGCTGGTCCCCCGATCTCGGCCTGTTCTGCGCCGTGGCCAATTCCGGTGCGGGAAACCGGGTCATGACCTCGCCGGACGGCATCGCATGGACGACCCGCCCCAGCGCCGTCGACAACGATTGGCTCTCCGTCTGCTGGTCCCCCGCTCTCGGCCTGTTCTGCGCGGTGGCCAATACCGGCACGGGCGACCGGGTCATGACCTCGCCGGACGGCATCGCATGGACGGCCCGCACCAGTGCCGTCGATAACGGGTGGCGCAGCGTCTGCTGGTCCCCCGATGCCGGTCTGTTCTGCGCCGTGGCCTATACCGGCGCGGGGGATCGCGTCATGACCTCGCCGGACGGCATCGCATGGACGGCCCGCGCCAGTGCCGTCGATAACGGATGGCTTTCCGTCTGCTGGTCGCCCGATCTCGGCCTGTTCTGCGCCGTGGCCCTCACCGGCATAGGGAATCGCGTCATGACCTCGCCGGACGGCATCGCATGGACCGCCCGCACCAGTCCCGCCAACAACCTGTGGTACTCCGTCTGCTGGTCCTCCGCCCTCGGCCTGTTCTGCGCGGTCGCCTATACCGGCGCGGGAAACCGGGTCATGACCTCGCCGGACGGCATCACGTGGACGACCCGCGCCAGTGCTGCGGATAACGGATGGCTCTCCGTCTGCTGGTCCCCGGCTCTCGGCCTGTTCTGTGCCGTGGCCTATACCGGCACGGCGGATCGGGTCATGACCTCCGTTTCCGCCCACAGCTATCCCTACAGAAGTTGACGACCCCCTTTCCCCCCTTCCTCCAACCGAAAGTCTCCCCCATGAAAACCGATTCCATCCTGAAGACTCCCCTGCGCGGCGACATCGTCCTCGAACGCACCATCACCCCGGGCGGGGCTGTCCGCATCGCCATCACCGGCCCGGAGGACGAGGTGCTGTTCTCCGAGGATATCGCCGCGCCCGGCGGGGTCGATGCGGCGCAGGATACCGGGCCTGTCCTGTGACGGTCCGGATAGCGCTGGCGTGGCTGCTGTCCCTGTCCCGCCGGACCCTGGCCGGGGCGGGGCTGGTCGCCCTGTTCGGCTCCGGTGCCGCCGCCTACCGACTGGGCGGCTCCCATCAGTTCGCGGCGGGGTTCGAGGCGGGGCGCGGTTCCGCCATCGCCGAAATCCGCGCCGCCCGTGCCGAAGGAACCCTTCACCATGAACGCGACGACCTGCACGCCGAGCGCCGGGTCCGTGCGGCTGATCCCGCTGGCGATCCTGCTGCTGTCGAGCGCCTGTGCGCCGAAGACCCCGCCTGTCCTGATCGCTGATCCCGCCGCCCGCTGCGCCGCCCTGCGCGGGGCCGGGCCGGAGGGCCAGATCCAGTGGCGCCTCGGCGATACCGATGCCACCCGCACCCAGAACCGCGTGCTGGAGGACCGCCGCCGCCGCGCCTGTGGAGGTGCAGCCCCTTGACCGAACCCGTCACGCAGAAAATACGCAAGGCGGGCGGGATCGCGGATGCCCTCCTGAAAATCTGCGGCGCGCTGGCGCTGGCCGCCACGACCGCCGCCTTCCTGCTGTTCAACGAGCTGACGCAAGTGATCGCGCGGGACTGGCTGGGCATCACGGATCTGGGCCTTCGCATGGATGCGCAGGAATCTCGCCTCGACGGCTTCGACCAGCGCCTGCCCCTCGCCCGGATCGCCCGCTTCGACCCGACCTATTCGCGGATGATCGGCGAGTGCCGGATCGGCGAGGTCTGCAAGGTCCGCTTCCGCGTCCGCCGCACCCCCTACGGTGCGCGCTGCGACAAGCCCTCCGTCACCCCCTACGTCGTCAATCACGGCGGCATCCGCCATCCGTCCGAGTTCCTCGGCGGGGCCGTGCGCGCCAGCGAGAGCGAATGGGACAACGTCCTCATCAGTTTCCGCGCCCCCGTCTCCGCCCAGCCCGGACAGGCGATCTACTGGAGCGAGCAGAAATACGACTGCCCCTTCGGCACCGCCGACGAACCCTCCGACAAGATCCCCTTCATCCTCCTTCCCCGAAGGGAATGACCCCCGGTATCGTACCGGCGGCCCTGAGTGCCGACCGTTCCGGAAGGATGCCCCTGCCCCGGACACCGATCCGGGGCCTCTCGGAGCGGTGCCCGATTCGTCAAGGCCCGGATTGGGTCCGGGGCAGGGCGGTCCCCGACCCGGGCCGTCGGTATCAGTGAAGCCGGTCCGTCCGCAGGGCGAACAGTTTCGCAGGATCGTCCCGCGCGTCCCGGCCCGTCGGCACCGATCCGATCGCGTCGCAGGGGTGATGGTCCGGAGGCGACATCCGGTCGTTCATCGCGATCGGGGCGACCCAGACCAGGAAGCGGTCGGTCTTGTGCGGGTCGTCGGCGCAGCAGGGCAGCACCATGCGCTCCAGGCACCCCGATTTTCCCCTCTGCAAGGAACGCCGCTGGATCGAATAGCAGGGCAACCGGCTCTCGGTGCTGAAATCGTAGGGCGCGACCGTGTCCCGCAGGGCGGAGGGCGGCACCGCATCCTCCAGATACCGCTTGTGGAAATTCGGGCCGAGATGCCACGCGACGTTCTCCCCGTGGAGGGAGACATACAGGCGTCTCGGTCCCTCGTGCAGGTGCACGATGCTGATATCGGCGATCCAGCGCCTCAGTTTCAGCGGATCGATGAACGTGCGGGGCGGCAGCGGATGCGCGCCCCGCGCCTCGTACCATAGCGCCAGCAGGGCCTCGGCCTCTCCATGAAGGATGAATTCACCCATGAGTCGCAATCTCCACTCGGCGGTACCGATCGTTGCACCGTGTTTGTGATGGCGACATCATGGACGAGTTTGATTGCCGGGGCTTTAACCGTCAGACCATTTGTCCCGTGTCCCGGTCCAGCCGGATCGAGAAGGCGGCACGCACGGCGGCGTCGATCTCGGCGGACAGCAGCGCGCGGGACGGTTCGCCCAGAATCTCGCGCTTGCGGGCGATGGCGGTCTCGATCAGCACGGGCTTGTTCCGCTCGATCCATTCCTTGGGCGAGGATCTGTCGCCGATATCGGGGTAGAAGTAATCCGTCTGCATCAGGCTCAGCGTCTGGTCCGACCCCAGGTAATGCCCCGGCCCGCCCAGACACGCCGCCTTCATCTCCGCGATCGACAGCTTCTCGTCCGTCACCTCGATCCCCCGCACGCAGCGCAGGCATTGCCCCAGCACGTCGTTGTCGATGATCAGCCCCTCCAGCGAGAACCCCAGCAGGGATGCGTACATTCCGGCGGCCTCGTAGACCATGTTCAGCCCCGCCAGCCCGGCCATCACGTTCGTCACCCCGTGTTCGGCCCCCGATTGCTGATCGGGGTACTTCGCGTCCGACATGCCCCCCGCGCTGCCCGTCGGCAGGTCGTAGAACCGCCCCATCTGCGCACAGGCCGAAGTCAGCAGCGCCTGCTCGCCCGAGCCTGCGCACATCGCCCCCGTGCGGAGATCCGAGACGAAGGGCCATGTGCCGAAGATGGCCGGATGCCCCGGCGCGATGGACTGGACGTAGACCAGCCCGGCGAGGCACTCGGCCACCGCCTGCGTCACCGTCCCGGCCAGCGCGGCGGGCGCGGTGGCCCCCGCCTGTCCGGCGGAGAGGAGGAGGACCGGCATCCCGCCCCGGATGCAGACTTCCATCACCTCGCAGCTTTCGGTCGCGAATTTCAGGGGCGGGACGACAAAGCAGTTGGAATTGGACAGGAAGGGCCGCTCGCGCCACGCCGCCTCGCCCCCCGCCATCATGTGCAGCATCTTGAGCGCATCGCGGGCGAAACCGGGTTCCGTGAAGGACGTGCCGATATGCTTGGTCGTGCCGTTCACGCTTGCGTAGATCGTGTTGAGATCCATCTCGCGATTGTCGACGATATCGCGCGCCACCATGCATCGCTGGAAGAAATGCACGTTGTCGAGGGCGTCGGTGATGCGCGCGGCGGAGAAGAGATCGCCCAGAGTGCTCTCGTCGTATTCGCCCGTCTCGATATTGGCGAGGTGCACGGCGGCCCCGGCGGTGCCGTAGTGGACCTTGTGCCCCGACAGGTGCAGGTCGTGCCGGGGGTCGCGCCCGTGCAGGGTGATGTCGCGGGCGGCATCGCGCAGGGCCTTGTCGATGACCGCCGCCGGAAAGCGCACGCGCCCGTCATCGGAATAGGTCGCGCCATAGGCGGTCATCGCGTCGATGCCGCTCTGCGGGGCAAGGCTGATGCCGATCTCTTCGAGTACCTGATAGGCCGCCGAGTGGATGCGCTGCACCTGATCGTCGGTCAGCGGCTTGTAGCGCCCGCCCTCCATCCCCCCGCGGATCGGGCGCTGGGCTTCGGTCAGGGGAGCGGATCGCGCGGCGACGCGGGCGGCGCGGCCTCCGGCGCGGCTGGCGCGGCGCGATGCGGGCGGGGCGGCGGGGTCGAGGATATCGGTCATGGATCGTCTCCGGCGTGCTGAAAGGGCGGGATCGCTTCAGCGCGGGGAGGGCGGGGCCTGACGGGGATGCGACGGGGCGAGCGCGGAAAGCGTCGGGCGGGGTTCGGCCTCCCGCCGTCCTGCTGCCGTGGTCAGGATCGCATCGCGTCTCATAGCCAAAGCGTCGCACGCGCACCCCGCCCCGCGCGCCGGAATGCGACAGGAAGGGCCGTTTGCGACATCGAAATATGGGCATCCCGGCGTTTTGCGAAAAACGCCTCAGCCCCGTTCGTCGACCCGCATCCGCCGTTCCAGCCGCCGGACGAGGGCCGAGACGATCAGGATCAGCACGAGGTATTCGAGGACGAGGATCGTGTAGATTTCCAGCGGGCGATACTCCGTCACCACCAGTTCGTTGGCCCGGCGCGTCAGCTCCGGCATCCCGATGACCGAGACGAGCGACGACATCTTGAGCATGTAGACCAACTGGTTGCCGAGCGCGGGCAGGATGCGCCGGATCGCCTGCGGCAGGATCACGTAGCGCATCGTATCGCGGTAGTTCAGCGACACGGACTGGGCCGCTTCGTACTGCCCCCGGTCGATGGACTGGATGCCCGCGCGGAAGATCTCCGCCTGGAACGCCGAATCCGACAGGGCCAGCGCGATCACCCCGGCCCAGAAGACGCCGATAGTCAGGCCCGACACCTGCGGCAATCCGTAATACACCCACAGGATCAGCACGAGAATCGGCACCGCGCGCACGATCTCGACATAGACCCGGTTGATCGCCCGAACCCACGGATTGGGCGACAGGCCGGGCAGGGCGACCAGCAACCCGACGACGACCGAAATCGAGATCGCCGTCAGGGACAGGAGGATCGTGTAGTAGAGACCCCCGAGCAGGAACTTGAGGTTCACCAGCCCCGACGCCTTGGTCGGGTCGACCACGTACCAGCCCCAGTCGGCGGAGCAGCCGGACAGGGTCAGGGCGAGGACGGCGAGAACTGAGAAGCGTGTCATGGCACTGTTCCGGTGACTGGTACCGGGAACGGCATCTATACGCTCCGGTTCACCATACCCTTACAGAAGGGGGGGCGGCGGCGCGAGGGGGAGAGGGCGTCAGACGGCACAATCGTTCGCTTCCTGCGCCCTCAGGATCGCCTCGTACTCACCCTTGAGACGCCCCAACTCCTCCGCATCGTCACCCTGCATCAGCAGGAGCAGCGCGGGGAGGAAGATGACCGCGCCCACGCCGGTCGTCACCGCATCGCGGGTCGCCCGCTCGTCCTGATCGCCCGACAGGGTCTGGACCCGTGTCGCCAGCGTTGCCAGATCGCGGTCGAGGTCGGCGCAGGTCATGCCCTTGTAGGACTGGGAGGACGTGTAGGTCGGGGCGATGTCCTGGCTCTTCTTGGCGCAACCGGCGAATACGAGGCATGCGAGCGACACGGCGACGAGGATCTTCATTATATGCAACCTGTAAGGATGAATCGGGAAATCCATCTATACGGGCATGTATCGACGTAGCAACCGGTATTCGTCAGTGGTGCAGGATCTTCTGCAGGAACTCGCGGCATCGCTCCGTCTCGGGCGCCTCGAAGAATGTCTCGGGCGGGGCCGTCTCGACGATGCGGCCGTGATCCATGAAGACCATCGTATCGGCCACCCGGCGCGCGAAGCCCATCTCGTGGGTCACGCAGATCATGGTCATCCCGCTCGATGCCAGCTCGGCCATCACGTCGAGAACCTCGCCGATCATCTCGGGGTCGAGGGCAGAGGTCGGCTCGTCGAACAGCATGATCTTCGGTTCCATGCACAGCGCCCGGGCGATGGCGACGCGCTGCTGCTGACCGCCCGACAGCTGACGCGGGTACTTGTCCGCCTGTTCGGGGATGTGCACGCGGGTCAGGTAGCGCATGGCGAGCGCGCGCGCCTCCTCCGCGCCCATGCCCCGCGCGCGCAGGGGGCCGAGGGTCAGGTTGTCGATCACGCTCAGATGCGGGAAGAGGTTGAACTGCTGGAAGACCATGCCGGTGGCGGCGCGCAGGGCCTCGCGGCTGCGGCGGCTGCCGTCCACCGCCGTCTCGCCGACCCGTATCTCGCCCGCGTCGTGGGTCTCCAGCCGGGCGATGCAGCGGATGAGCGTCGACTTGCCGGACCCCGACGGCCCGCACACGACCACCCGCTCGCCATGGCGCACGTCGAGCGACACGTCGTCCAGCGCCCGGAAGTCGCCGAACGACTTGGAGACGTTCCGAACGGATATCGCCGTTCCGGTCTGCATGGCGCGCTCCTCCCCTGCGTCGAGGGGCCTCGTCTAGCATCATCGCGGGGGGTGCGGCGAGAAAAGAACCGGTTTCAACCCGCGCGCGACCGGAACCCGTGTTCTGGCACGCCTCTTGAACTATCTCAGTACCACGTAAACCATGATCCTCGAACGCCGGGAGGCCGATGTTGATATCGTTGACTATATGCGCGGCGCCGCAGGGTTCGGGCGATTCTGGCCACAGGCCGCGCTTCAAAGCGAGTCGCATTTCGCGAACGGGCGTGTTGCACGGCTTCCGTAATCGCCTGCGGAATCATCCGTATGGCTACAATCAAGAGGTGACTCGATGACCCTTTCCCTTCGCGCGGGCTTCGCCCTGCTGACCACCGCCGCCGTGCTGGCCGGGTGCTCCACCACCGCGCCGACGATCACGGTCCCCAATCCGCTCGCCGCGCTGAACGGCGCGTTCGCCGCCCCGCGCATCGCCGCCAGCGCGCCGACCTACCGGGCCGCGCCCGGCATGTACCAGCAGGTCGGCACGCTCGATCGGGGCTATTCTGTGCCGTCCGTGAATACGGGTTCCTACGCGCTCGCCCCCGTCGCTCCGTCGTATAGCCAGGGCGCCTACACGCTCGGCAGCGTTGCCTCGGCTCCGATGCCGTCCTATTCGACCGGCATGCCGACGCTCGGGACGCTGGCCACCGCAGCCCCGTCCTATTCGATGTCCGCTCCCGCGATGGAGACGGCATCCTACGCGTCGACCGTTCCGATGCTCGGCGGTCAGACGATGGCGGCGCCGTCCTATTCGATGTCCGCTCCCGCGATGGAGACGGCATCTTACGTCTCGCCCATGCCGATGCAGAGCGAGCCGATGATGATGGCGCCGCAATCCTACGGCCAGAGCTACGGCGCGGTGCAGGCGGCGGGGACGTCCTACGATCTGACGTCGCCCTCGACGATGGAGACGGTGGACCCGGCCGCCGGGCTGACGATCGAGACGGTCGATTCGAGCTACGCGGCGCCGAGCGTGTCGATGGGCGGATCGTTCCAGGTCATGAATCCCGCCATGTCCACAGGTGTCGCGACCTATTCGCAGACCCCCGCCACGACGGGCGGCGGCACGTTCACCTACTGAACCCCGCCGCATGACGAGGCGCCGGGCGGGGAGACCCTGCCCGGTCGCCCCTTTCAGATCTTGCCGCGCAGCACGTCGGCGCGGATCAGGACGCGGCGCACGTAATCCTGCGTCTCGCGGATATGCGGGATGCGCC
>ENA-ORXT01002373-ORXT01002373.1-marine-metagenome-genome-assembly--contig:-NODE-2373-length-22718-cov-11.141911_pt1 | contig 22718 bp, 12 predicted proteins | sample MGYA00237868_ERZ511482 | MGnify/ENA metagenome assembly ERZ511482
AGAGGTGCCTCACCAGCATCATCATTATTGGTGTCGGCAGTGACAGAACCAGAGATGGAACCAGGTTGCTCATCAACGAAGTCATTATCGATGCTATCCTGACCAGCACTCAAACTGACGGAGATAGTATTGTCGTTGGCACCATCGGTATCGCTGACATCATCGTAGCCAGGGAGGTTAGTCTGAACGACGGTGTAGTTGCCAGGAGTAACACCAGTAAAGGAGTAGTCACCATTACCATCAGTAGTGGTGGAGGCAACTAGAGTCGTGCCATCGAAGAGTTCAACAGTGACAGGAGATAGAGGTGCCTCACCAGCATCATCATTATTGGTGTCGGCAGTGACAGAACCAGAGATGGAACCAGGTTGCTCATCAACAAAATTGTTGCCAGTACTCGATTGACCCGCATTGAGGGTAACAGCAATACTGTTGTCGTTAGCTCCATCGGTATCGCTGACATTATCGTAGTTATTTAGATTGGTTTGAACGACGGTGTAGTTGCCAGGCGAGACATTGCTAAAACTATAGCTGCCACTACCATCAGTAGTGGTGGTATCGATGACGGTTGCACCATCACGTAGCTCGACGGTAACGCTAGGGATAGGAGCATCGCCGATCGCATCGCTGTTGGAATCTTCGAGAACAGTACCGCTAATCGAGCCTACCTGTTCATCTACAAAATCATTGCCACTATCTGTTTCACCTTCTGCAAGGTTAATAGTTAAACTGTTGTCATTAGTTGCTGTAGTTTCATTATCGGTGTCGGCAGCAGAGTCTATTACACGATCAAATTCGTGAACATCATTATAGTTAGCAAGATTTGTTTGCTCTACTGTATAGGTGTTGGCTAAAAGATTTTCAAAACTGTAATTACCAGAAGCATCAGTAGGTGCTGTTGCTATAACATTGCCTCCCTGTAGAAGAGTGACCGTTACTCCTGAAAGATTGGTATCACCAATATCATCATTATTAGTATCTGACTTGACGTTACCGCTAATCGTGCCACTTAGATCGTCATTGATAATAGTCCCAACACCTTGAGCATCGTTGATGCTGCCATTGACAGGATTGCTTAGATTAACAAATAGTGTTTCATCTGCTTCTGGCGGGATATCCCCATTGATAGTGATAGAGACAGTTTGACTGCTTTCTCCGTCAGCAAAAGTCATGGTTCCGTTACTACTAACGTAATCATTATCAGCAAGAGTGGCTACATCATCAGCAGTAGCAAAATCTACGCTTGCCGTTCCACTGGTATTACCACCGCGAGTAACAGTAAAGATTAAAGTACTAGTACCACTGTCTCCTTCAACAACAACAGCATCGTTAATCGAGAAAACAGAAGTTTGGTCGTCATCGAGGATAGTCCCTGTTCCTGAAGAGTCAGAAATTAGAGTATTGCTCGGATTGGAAAGATCGACGGTAAAAGTTTCATTTGGCTCAATGTCAGTATCGCCAACTGCATTGACAGTAACGGTTTTACTCGTTTCTCCTGGAGCAAAGGTAATCGTACCATTTTTGGCAACATAATCATTGTTGGCAACAGTTCCAGAACCATCGTTAGTAGCGTAATCTACAGTAACTGTTTGACCACTTGGGTTATCTAGAGTGACGGTAAAAGTCAAGGCTGTTTGCCCTGTATCTCCTTCAACGATAGTGACATCATCAATAGAAACGCTAGGAAGAGCGTCATCATCAGTAATCGTTCCAGTACCTATGTCGCTAGTATCGCCGACATTACCGCTGACTACGCTATTAACGCCTAGAGTGAAAGTCTCATCTAGTTCGTTAGCAGGATCTGAAATAGAATCAATCCTAACTTGGATACCCGTACTGAGAGCTGGAATAGTGACTTGAGTACCGTTAACGCCAGCAGCAGAAATCCAAGTAGTACCGCCATCAGTACTATATTCAAAGTTTATGGTTTCATAGTCAGTAGTTCCTGTTGCCGTACCATCTGTAGTAAAGAGGTCGAGAGTAATGTCAGTGGTACTAGCAAGAGAGAGAGAGACATCGAAGATTAGTTGGTTGCCTTCAACAACCGTACTATCGCCAATAGTTACATCAGGAACAGTACCATCGTTAACCGTAATAGTTGTGTTATCAGTATCGGTAACTCGAACTGTTTCTTGACCCTCATAAGCGGTAACATCGATCTGATAGTCACCAGTTGTTGCCGTAATTCCTGGTTGCCAAGCAAATTCATAGGTTTTGGTATTATCGCCTGGAGTTTCATTAACTAAACTACCGTCAGTGAGAGTAACATTTTCAACTTGATTACTGTTTGGATTGGTAATCGTTAAATCTAGTTCATTAATGTCATAGTCACCAAAAGGATCGGTAACTTCAACACGTACATAAACGGTGTCAGTATTGCCAATAGAGTTGACTAGATTACCTCCACCAGAAGCATCATAAACTCCCAAAGATGAGATATCAATGAATGAGACAGTATCAAAATCAATTTTTGAAGGATAGGTGCTGCTATCGTAGAGAACCTTAAAGCCAAGATTGTATTCTGAGTTTTCAATTGCTAAACTGACATCTTCCCCAGCGGGAATAGTAAAAGTATCATCAACTTCTGCTTGCCAGGTGACTTCGTAGACAGTTCCCCCTAGAGAAGTTATGGAATTTGGGTTATCAATGCTGGCGATATTGCCAGAGTCGTAGGTAAGAGTGGCAGCAAGATTGTTATTTGCGGGATTTACATCATCTATTGTGCCGCTAGTGACATCAAGATAAGACGTAACGGTAACTTGTTTGCCAGACTGGACTACAAAGTCGTCAGTCATAGAGATTGACTGATTGAAGCTAGTGGCATTGTCACTAACTACAGGTTCGATGGCTAGACCCGCAACGCCAATGTAAGGTTGAGCACTACCGACATCGTTACCTACAATGTCTACGATAATTTCACCAGCAGCATTTGGGGTAATTGACTCGGCAAAGCTATCTAATGAAGAGTAATTATTTCCCTCACTTTGATTGACATACAGCGTGCTGCCCACTGTATTTTGAGTGAAAGTAAGAGGGGTACCACTTCCCGTAATAGTTACATTTTGGCTAAATGGTATGCTCAATAAGCCAAGAACATAAATTTTATAGTCAGTGTTTGGATCGAGACCATTCCAGGTGGCGGTTAATCCAGAGTTATCGAATGCAAAGTCATCAATGCGACTCAGATCGTTGTCATTTATTGGTACATTATTGGGAGCGGTATTGAGCGTACCGCCATTAGTCAGAAAATTAAGCTGAAGATTTACCCCCGTACCGTTACCACCTTCATCGGTAAGATCAGTTAGCGTAGTGTTGCTACGGCTAACAGCATTCCAATTTACCGGACTCTGTGGATTAGTAGTATTGTTAGGGTCATTCTCAAAATCTAACCCGATTAAGCTAGAGGGGGGGGCTACTATAACCTCTGAAGTGCTTGCATCTCCAGTATTTACAGGATCTATACGGTCTAAATCTGTAGCTGAACCGCTATTACTAGAATCATCGGATAAATAAAGAGTTTTAATAGCGTTAGGAATTTCAACTTGAGTTGTTACTGCAATATTGAGACTTTCATCATCAGAGTCAATAGTTGCCGAGTTTTTAATTCCTTCTAAAGGTCCGTCATAGGGGTCGTTTATTAATAGCTGATAAGTAACATCTAGATCTTCACCAACATTGACGTTACCTACGTTATAGCCACCATCAATACCATTGAAAATACCGTCATCATCGAAAGGAAAAGGTGTTCCAGACGTATCATCGCCAATGGCTACACCATCGATCGCAGAACTACCAGGTACATAGGTGGTTCCTTGGGGAATAATATCATTGACGTTAACGTTACCAAGAATGACAACTCCATCATTGCGAACGTTGATGGTGTACTCTAGGGTGTCTCCTGGATCTAATACTTGAAGATTTTTATTATCAACAGCTATGTCTGCTGTCTTTGAAGCATAGGCAATAGGTAAAGGTAAGATTGCTGTTCCGACATCAATTGAAGGGCGACCTCGGACGGCGCTATCAGGATCTTGTCCCCATGCCCCACTAATATTTGTACCATCGGTAGTATAGACTCGTGCCCCAGTCATATCATTATCGGAGGAGTCGAAAATTTTGACTGATTCTAATTCTTCAAGGTCATAATGAACATCATATTTGTTGCCGTTGGGATCGGTTAGAGCACCTTGATTTACATCGCCACTGTAGTTTACGTAAACACGGGTAGAAGCTACTGGTGTTATCCAAATAGGACTGTAGTTTGCTTGATCTGGTTCGCCATCATTATCTACATCTTCACTTCCAGGAGAATAGTCAATCGCAATTACTGGATTGAGATTGGTATCAGAAATTAGATTATGACCCCAATCGTAAGTGGAATTAAGCCCATTTTGCTGTCCTACTGGAGAGGCACTGACGGCAGATGTTGCGGCAAATTTATCGTTAACATCATTAGTGTAGAAGCGATATCCTGATTCTGATTCTAAGACATGGCGATATACTTCTCCTGCTGGAATATTGAAGCTTCCAGTAACTAAAGTATTGGTATTGTCACGATAGTCATAATTAACCGTAATCGGCGAGCTATTGTGGTTGTAGACAAAAACGTTAGTATCAGCATTATTAGCTGTACCAACGGGACTATAGTAAACATTACTCCGCTGCTCATCAGGATAGAGGGTATACCAGCGAGAAGCATAATAAGTACTAAGATCGGTATTGGTATCTCTTTCGGAAATATTCCCAGTAAATAGATGAGCCTGAATTGGTTTAGTACCAGAATCAATTGTTGCTCCAGACTGAATTCCTCCATCAACAAAATGGGTTTCACCTTCATCGAGAGTTACGGTAGTAACACTACTGCCATCATTAAGGTCAATGTCAATGCTAGTAGCATCTTCAGAAGCTGTAATAGTTAAGCCGACATATTCAAATAGCTCACTAATACTCCCACTGGGATCGGTATCAACATCTTCGCCAATCGGAACTGTGTAGTTAGTGCCAAATTTGCTCGTATCAAAAACTTCCCAGGCACCTGCTAATAAAGTTTCGGGTCCTTCTGCCCAAGCAGTACGAGTTACGACTATTGCTTTTGATGCACCAATTTTATCCTTGGCATCAAATAAATCGTTGTTGGGATCGCGAGGAAAGGGTACATCATTTTCTAAGGTAATAACCTGACCTGCATTGAGTAGATCGACTGTGAAACCTGGAGCTATGCCATTACTAGGATCATTGTCTCCCCAAATCTCCGTACTATTTTGAGTTGGATTGCTGAGGTCTGTTTCATATCCATCTTCCCAGTGATCGTAGTAGACAATACTGTTGTTGGTTGAGGTAGTAAGTGAAGTGATACTATTAATGGGACTCGTGGGTACTCCTCCAGTTCCGATATCTGCCAACGCATTAGGAGTCAAGGAGGTTAGTACGCTTAAGATATCTTCTTCTTCGCCAGGAACATAGAAAAATTGAATCGCAGGATCGGAGTCGGTAAAGTAATGGGTCGCAAGCTTACCAGAGGTAAGACCCGTAGCGGTTAAGTCAAAAGAAGAGTTAAGAGAATCATCTGGATTAACAAACCAAGTTGTAATAATGGTGCCGTTAACTGCACCATCTAAATCTCCAGTCCCACCGTCCGTGACTTGCCACGGTTCGTGTCCACCACCTGTGTTAGGCGTACCGTCGTTGTGCAGCACCTGCAACTCTACAGTTTCACCTGGCTGAAAGTTTTCTCCCGTAATTGTCGCCGTGCTACCTGGTGGATAATCTTGCTTATCTGTGGTTACAGTGGATAAATCTTCGCTTAGATCCTCACTCAATTCCTCTACTAACTCTGGCGCAAGGGGATCTTCTTCTTCTCCAAAAATACCAGCATAACTACTATATATTTCCTTGGTAAAAGCTAGGTCTGTGTCGATCTTGCATAGATGGTATTCTAATTCCCAATTACCTCCCTCGTTCGCGTTCCCAGTTAGGGTAGTAGAAGCAGCGATCGCATTACCAGTAAGCTTATTGAGCTTGGTGATAAATTCATCACCAGCATCACCAGCAGCAACATTGCAGCCATAAATAAGCAATTCGCAATTAGACCATGACTGCAATTGTGTTTGATAACTACTTAATGTATTTAAACTTAGTTGACTATTTCCCAGATAAAGGCAGCCAGGAGAACCATGAGAAACAATATGTATCGAGGTCAAATTACTTCGTTGTCTTAAAACTTGAGTAATTTGCTCGATGCCGTCGCGATCGCGATCGAGAATCACTGTCTCTAAACCCGATCTAACACCATCTATAAGAACTGAAATATCATCTAACTGAGAATCGATGAAGATAACTTCTTTAGTTGATGTCCAGTTATTTACAGAAACAATAGTATTGCTAATCATAGATTTTTGGCTGCTAATTGTATTAGCGATTATTTAAGATAGAGAAATAAGACGTTTGCTTTCTGAAATATTCAGAATTTGGTTGAGTCAAAGAAAGCTTGACATCAATCTTCAGGTCTTTTATGGGAATGTATTTTTAACAGGAAAAATAAAATATTGATAGTATCTATATTGGTAAGAAAATCATGGGTGATTTGGATCGGGCAACTTTTGTAATTTAAATCACTATTTACAAATTATCAGTATATAAATACATACGGCATCAGTAAAAATATCATAAAGCTATTAACTACAAATGCTTTAGATTTCTTTCCGTATCTTTGTAGACTTCAAAATGCGTGCTTTTACAGAGTGAAAATAGTTGATATCACTGATAACAAAAACAATATTTAAACTAAATAGAAAATTTAATTTATGGAATAGGTATTGATACTAATAGCAAAATAGCCTATGAGAAAATGCGAGATTATTGTTATTTTTTTCTAGCTGTAGGATGCAAAAATAAAATAAGATTTTTATAATGAATATTTGTATTTTTTCCTCAACGGGACGTTTTGATTTATCAGGATCTCTACTAAATCTTGGTAACTTATTTCTCATCAGAATCTTTGACTGATGCACAAGTTCGAGCAGAATTTTTCTGATATATGTTTTGACCGTATAGCGTAACTGTGAGAAATAAGTGGCGTAATATTTTTAGTGTTACTCAATGCAATGCAAATAAACTGCTGTGATTTTTTCATTTCCGATGTCGCCCTAAAGGATTAGCTAGCGCGTCGCAAAAGTTTCAAGTTTTGCGACAAATCCCGCGATCGCGGTTTTATTGGGTTATACCTGTTGCAAATGTTAGTGGTAAAAGTAGATGATTTATGCACTATGTTTTGCCACAATATTCCAGGCTGAGGAGTCAAAATTGAAAATCGGTTACGCTCGCGTTAGTACAAATGACCAAAGTCTATCAAATCAAATTTCTTTGCTAATTGAAAATGGCTGCGAAGATATTTTTAAAGAGAAAATTTCAGGAGCGAAAAAAACTCGTCCCGAATTAGAAAAGCTCCTGAGTCAAATTCGCAAAGATGATACTTTAGTAGTTTGTAAATTAGATCGTCTTGCCCGTTCAACTCATCATCTATTAGAAATCGTCGAAACTCTACGAGAAAAAAAAGCAGCCTTTTATTCCTTGGGCGAACCTTGGGCAGATACTACGAGCCATGCAGGGAAAATGATTATGACCGTCTTTGCTGGTATTGCCGAGTTTGAGCGCGATTTAATTCGCGAACGTACCAGTGTGGGGCGAGAAGCTGCCATGAAGAGAGGGGTAAGGTTTGGTCGTCCGAAAAAACTATCCCCCGAACAAAAAGAATTGATTCTCAAGTTGAGAGAAGAAGGTAAGTCAGCAAGTGAATTGGCTAAAACCTTTAACGTAGACCGTTCCACCATTTATCGTTTATAAAATGTTTGAATCAAAGAGTGATTCATTCCCAAATTTGATAGTCAGCCTCAGTCAACTTAGCTATTTAACATGACGATGGCAGATATCACAATCTACAAGACGACGGTTACACCTACAAGAATACGAAAATGTATGTTTTCGTAAACCCACCCCCCCCCCCCCATTCATTTCGCTTTAGACACTAAACACATAATCGATTATCCGATTATGTAGATAATTGATTATTTGAATAATCAATTACTCGATGGAAGCAAAACTACTCTTAAATCTTGTTCTATCTGTCTACAATCTTGGTTCTGATATTCTTTGTAGTAGTTTTGAATAGGCTACTTCGATCTAAACAGCTAATGTCTCACCTAGATTTCGGTTGCGATCGCTTCTTTATTTGGTGTAGACCATAATTCTGGATCGTTTATTAGAAGAGTGTAGCGATGGAAATTCGACATGTCTATTATCAACTAGGCCTTTGTATAGCAACGGAGAAATTTTGGTCGCTAAGGAAATTTAGTCTGACCAAAACTCTTTAAAGCAATCAGCCGAAAGCGTTGTATAGCGTACAGTATGCTGAATATTCTTATGACCAAGATATTGTTGAATCATTCGTACATCATGCCCATCATTCACTAATTTGTAGCCACAAGCGTGTCGAAGCATATGCGGATGGATAGGAAAAGAGATTGAGGAACACTCAGCTACACGAGTAAAAAGCTTACGAAAACCAGCAGCCGTCATGGGACTTCCTCGTTCTGTGACAAACAGATAGGATGAAGGTGGAGATTTTCGCTTGAGTTTTCTCAATGCTCGCAATTCTGGTCCTCTTAAAGGATGAACGCTGGGAATACCCCGTTTAAGTCGTCGAACATGAAATAAACCCGTATTAAAATCTATTTGCTCCCATCGCAAAGCACATAATTCTGATACTCTGAGACCATGACGATAAGCCAATAAAATCATCGTGGCATCTCGATGTCCGTAGCGACCACGTTTTTTGGCCACAGCGATTAACTCTTCAACTTCATGCTCCACTAAATATTCACGAGGTCTTTTCTCCTTGTAAGAAACAAAGGTCGGTGGAACTGTCCCACTTTTGATGTCTGGCATTGTTTGAGCAAGAAACGCGATCGAGAGTGTTCGAGCAAATTTTGGTGCTAAAACTGTCCCATTTACAGTTTATAGTAAGACAGTTTGACCATGTAAATAATGCCCGTACAATTTCTCTCTGAGGCAGAACATAAATCTCTCAATCGTTTTCCATCTGAAATTAGTTCAGAAGATTTGAATCGCTTTTTCTTACTCTCTGATCGAGAGTTAATCCTATTAAAACAACAACTTCGAGCCGAACATAATCGCCTTGGCTTTGCTCTACAGCTATGTTGTCTAAGGTATCTAGGATTTTTTCCTGAAGAACTTCAACTACCAGAACGAGTCACTAATTACGTAGCTCAACAGCTCAACCTTATTCCAGAGTTACTAGCCTTCTACGGCAAGCGTTCTAGCACTCAAAGAAATCATCAACGAAAAATACAAGCATTACTGAGGTATCGTCGTACATCCGCTACAGATACGTTGAATTTAGAACAATGGCTAGTAGAGCGAGCGTTAGAACATAATCAACCATTGCTCTTATTTCGCATGGCTAGTGAATATCTGTATCAGCAAAAAATTATCCGTATTGGCACAACTATTCTGGCTAAGATGGTTTCTACGGCTAGAATTAAAGCCCAAGAAATTAATTACCAGAGTCTGCAAAATTTATTAACCACAGAACGAAGTGCTTGGCTAGATAGTTTGTTAGAAGTGGAGCAAGATGAGACTAGAACTCGTTTGTCCTGGTTACAGAGAACCCCAACAGGTAATAACCCCAAACAGATTTTAGAGACGCTAGATAAGATATCGTTCCTACAGCAAAATCAAATTAATACTTGGGATTTGAGTCAGCTTAACCCTAACCGTATCAATTATTTATCCAAAATTGGGATGAGGGCCACTAATCAGTATCTTCAACGAGCCAATAAAGTTAGACGTTATCCAATCCTGATTTGTTTTCTAAAGCAGTCACTATATAACTTTACCGACGATTTAATTGAAATGGTCGATCAGCGTTTGTGGGAGTTATACAACCAAGCCAAACGTAACTTTGACAGCGATCGCTTAATGGCTAGTAAAACTATCGACGAGAAGTTGAAGACATTACAAGATATTAGTCAAATTCTTTTAGACCAAGATATTGAAGATAATTCGGTTCGAGTTAAAACATTTGAATATATTACTCCTGACGATTTAAAGGCATCACTAGAAGAAACCCAACAGCTAATTCGGCCAGAAAATGATGCTTATGTTGATTACTTTGGAAAATCATATAACCGCGTTCGACGTTTCTCCAGTAAACTTCTGAACACACTTAAGTTTCAAGCTAGAGGTAACGATACGGGGTTACTAACAGCACTGAATTTAGTCCATGAAATTCATCTTGGGCAAAGACGCAAACTGCCCAGTGATGCTCCCACTGATTTTATTCCAGAGCCTTGGCTACCTTATGTCTTGGAGGAGCAGGAAATAAATCGACGCTACTATGAGCTAGCAGCTTTGTGGTTATTGCGACAGCAGCTACGTTCAGGAGATATTTATATCCTTCAAAGCCGTCGTTTTAGTGAATTGGAAACTTATTTCATTCCGAAAAAGGAGTGGTCATCATGTCGAGATGAGGTGGTCAATTTAACTGGTACGCCTATTGATGCCAAGATTCGCCTAGCCGAACGAAAGAAGGAACTCATTAATTTGATGGGAAAGGTTGAAGGGCTTCTAAAACAATCAGATAGTGACTTGAGAGAAGAACGAGGTTCGCTGGTTCTCAGCCCGATTAAGGCAGATGAAAAAACTCTGGAGTTAAAGCGTTTGACTTTAGATATTACTGCTCGTCTGCCCAGAATTGAGATTACCGATCTCTTAGTGGAGGTAGATAGTTGGACAAATTTTAGCAACGCATTTGAACATCTCAATCTAGCCCAAGATAAGGATCGCAATTCAATGTTGAGTCTTTATAGTTGTCTATTGGCCCAAGCTTGTAATTTGGATTTTCAACAAATGGCCATCTCAACGGGTTTATCCTACAGAAGTTTATGCTGGTTCAATAATTGGTATATCCGAGACGAGACTTTGCGTTCGGCTAACAACATCTTGGTCGATCATCATTACGATTTGCCCCTTTCTCATTTATGGGGAGGTGGGATGTTATCTTCCTCTGATGGACAAAGATTTCCCGCCAAAGGCTCTCTGCGTCAAGCCCGTTCTCTACCTCGTTATTTTGGTTATGGAAAAGGAGTGACGTTTTATAGTTGGACCAGCGATCAACTTTCCCAATATGGTTCTAAACCAATTCCCTCTACTGTTAGGGATGCCACTTACGTTCTAGACGAGATTTATAATAATGAAACCGAGCTATCAATCGTAGAACATACAACGGATACAGCAGGATATACGGAGGTGATTTTTGCCCTGTTTGATTTGTCAGGATTGCGTTTTTCTCCTCGTATTCGAGATTTAGCAGACCAAAAACTGTATCGAACCAGTGACATTGACCTTGATGTTTATCCACAACTCAAAGAACATATTCAGGGAATTATCAATCAAGAGTTAATTTGTGATGATTGGGACGAAATGCTGCGATTAGTTGGCTCTCTCAAGATGGGTTGGGTAACGGCATCATTAGTCATACAGAAGCTTCAGGCTTTTCCGCGCAAACATCCTTTGATGCGCGCTCTCCAAGAGTACGGCAGACTGATTAAGACTATTCATCTTCTTCGTTGGTATGCGGATGAAAATAATCGACGCAGACTTAAACGACAACTCAACAAAGGGCGAAAGCGAAGCTTTCTAGTCGTCGAAGACGACGATCTGAGCCGAATGGCTCTGCGCCTTGCACAGCCTTCGTTCTCAACTTTTTTATGCCAATCAAGGAGAACTAAAAACTCAACAAGACGATCGATTACTGAATCAGGTTGGATGTCTCAATCTAGTTACCAATGCCATTATTGTTTGGAACACAGTTTACATCGATCAAGTTGTACAGCAGCTTCGACGGGAAGGGTATTCTATCGATGATGAGGATTTAAAGCATATTTGGCCCACGCGCCATGCACATATTAATGTTTACGGACAGTATCATTTTGATCGTCAACGATTTGGCAAAAATCATCCTCTGAGAAGCTTACGCAATAAGCCTCTCACACCTTAGCGACCAAAATTTCTCCGTTGCTATACAAAGGCCAACTAGGTTTTTTTGAGGCAGTATCGATCGACACTAGAAAATAATCCATCTACTCGAACTCAACATTATTCTCAAATAACTACTGCATAATCGCCTAGCTACATAATCGATTATCCGAATAATCAGATAACCAGCTAATCGCATAATCAATTGTCTAGTGTCACCATCGTCAATGACTATTTGAATAATTGGATAATCGCCTAGTCACATAATCGATTGTTTAAATAACTGCATAATCAGATAACCGCATAATCACATAATCGATTGTTTAAATAATTGGATAATCGACTAGCCGAATAATCAACTAGTTGTTAAAATCGGCTAGCCAAATAATGGATTATCCGACTTTGCCCATGATTATTACTATTGCCTCTTTTAAAGGGGGAGTTGGAAAGACAACTACCGCCTTCCACTTAGCTGCTTCACTTGCCGATTTGGGTGAAACTTTATTAGTGGATGGAGATCCAAATTTGAGTGCTTCTGGTTGGGCAGAGCGTCGAAACGTAGCTGAATCTCTCAACTTCAAAATTATTAATGAGAGACAGTTGGCTAAATATGCCCGTCAAGCCAGACATATTGTTATCGATACTAAAGCTCGCCCCGAAGATGAGGATCTAGAAGCCATAGTCGATAACTGCGATCGGTTGATTATTCCCTGCACGCCCGATGCTCTGAGCTTGGATGCCATGATCAAAACTGTTAAATCTTTGAAAATACTAAAAAGTAGTCAGTACAAGATTTTGCTGACCAAAATTCCACCGCCACCTTCTAAGGAAGGGCCAGAAGCAAGAGAACTTCTTAATGATGCTGGACTGCCAGTTATGGAGAGTGAAATTCGACTCTACGCTGTTTATCGCAAGGCAGCCAAAGAAGGTAAGACCGTCTACGAAGTCAGCGATCGCAAGAGCAAAATTGCTTGGTCTGATTGTAAGGACATGTTTAAAGAGATAACTAGCAGTCAATAATTCTGGGAGTAGTAACAATGAGTCTAAAAGATGCCTTCTCTGGGTTAAAAGAAGAACTGGGCAAGGATTTGAAGTCTGAAAGCAACGCTTTGGGGAGTAAGGTTAAAGCAAGTGCAGCTAAAGGCAGTAAACCACCAAAGAAGGTCAGTACATTATCTAAACCAAGCGTAGAACAGCCAACTCCACCTCAAAAAGCCAAACGAAAACTAGGGAAACGCAGCAATCCAGAATTTACTCAAGCACCAGCATTTATTAGAAAATCTACGCACCGTGCCGTCAAAGTGAAATTAATTATGGATACTGAATTTGACGACTATAGCGAGCTGGTTGAGGCTTTGTTAGCTCAATGGTTAGAGCAAGATAAATAGCAATATGATAATCGCATAAACGAGTATGTGCATAATCGATTATTCAGATAATCGCATAATCAGATAATCAAATTAACTGGGAAGCTTTCTATTCAAAGATAGAAATAATCTCCAACTTCTTCTGCTGCTATAATGGACATTAATTGCACAAGTGTTCGGCATAGAGGCAGGCAAAATTATGGCTTCAGGAACTATTACAAGATCGCTTGATATCCCCCGTCAAAAGATTTCTCCAGGGGATAAGCTGCTCTCTGTTTTTCAAACTCTGCTCGATGAGGAATCTCCTACTGTCTTAGAGGCGATCGCTGATAGTCTCCATTATGTTCCTGAACCTGAAGTTGATGATGATGAGTTTGTTAGTCTATTAACGGATAAGGAGTATTCGATCCCAGAACGTAAAAGACTTCGCATCCTTAATACAATCAATTCTTTTCACTACAGAAGAGAGCTATTGAAGGATACGGTAGATGTCAATCAGGTGATGGAGATTCTAGGCTATGACTCCAGACAAGCTCCTCTGAATCGACTCAAGGCTCACAGTTTGATTGCTGTTAAGGATAACCAAAAATGGTGGTTCCCTCTCTGGCAGTTTGATGCTGAAAAGAGTGACGGCGTTGTTGAGGGTTTAAGTCGGGTTCTCAAAGCTCTAAACTGCTCGAATTTAGGCAAGGTTAGCTGGTTGGTTAATCCCAATCCCTATTTTGCTGGTTCTACACCTCTTTCTGTACTAAAGGCAGGCGAGGTGGAGCGAGTTGTAGAATCCGCTCAATCTGTAGGTGTAGTTCTTTAATAGCTAAAACATGGTTTTGATTCTGCCTCCACCACCTAACGTTACTCCTCGTCCTTTGTATGAGACAGTCGAACCCGAAACACCCCTAATTAGAATTTTTAATCCTGCCAGTCGTTATAAAACCCAGGCTGATACTTACCGTTTCTTTGGACCTTTATTACGCTTCGATCATCAGCCACCTCTAAACAAAGCAGAAGCAGCGCAAACCTCTGATTTGCCCATGCCTACAGCATGGAACGAGCAAAGCTCGTTGAAAGGTAAGGACGATCCCAATCGGGGTATTACTTATTGGGGGTATTCTCTTTCATGCTGTCTAGTCGAGCTTTTTGGCGATACTAAGATCGTCGAATTTAAAGAGTATGAAGTTGCGATCGCGATTGTTAAACAACCCCTACTGTTGCTGGATATTAGAGGTAAAGGTGCAATGGCAGCGGGTTCAGTATTAGCATTATCTTCTGTCGGCGATCGGCATGTTTCTCAAGCCTGGTCGCGTTATTTTTACGAACAGACCGATATTTACTCTCAGGTTGATGGCATCCTCTACAGTAATGCTCATAACGGAGAAGCTGCGCTTGCTCTGTATGAACGTAGCGAACCAATTATCTCGAACGCCAAGATACAAACTAGACCTTTAAAGGACAAGAGTATTCGTCATCTGATTGATGCAGCCGTAGCTGAGAATAATATGAACTGTTTTGAACCTTATGGTTAGTAATGAGGAAGACTGAAAGTATCACTCGTTAGCTTCAGTTTTCGACCGTAGAAGCAACAAGATCGAACGTTTTGGTTAACTTTAATGGGATAATCTCAATTAAGACCTATGGGGATTATTCTATGTCCGATCTAACGAGTTCTATAACTCGTTTAGAAACCTCTCTCTCTACTCGGATTGGTTCGTCATTTGACCTCGACGAAGCACCAGATGTTGTCGAGCTGATGCTGGGAGAAAAGCGATCGCCTGCTACCCGTCGCGAGTACCGCAAAGACATCAACAAGTTTTTTCAGGCGGTGGCCCATTCACTGCCAAATCGCGATCTGGTTCTCGAATTTCTACATCTGGAGCAGGCAGTTGCAGTTCGCTTGGTCCTTGGCTACAAGTCTCAGTTAATTGAGCGCGGATTAGCTAAAGCTACAGTCAATCGTCGTTTGTCTGCTATCAAAGCTCTCACCGCGCAGGGTCGTAAAGTTGGCGTATGTAACTATACTCTCGAAGATGTTAAGCCCGAACAAACCAAAGCCTATCGCGATACTAGCGGAGTAGGTAAGGATGATTTTGCCCGTGTCCTCTCGATTCCCGATACTCTCAAGGATGCGGTCTATTCTCAACGTTCTCAAACTAAAGCAGTTAGGGACTATGCCTTACTTCGACTGCTTTGGAGTAATGCCCTGCGTCGGGAAGAAATTTCTCTGACTAATGTTAGTGACTTTGATGCCCAAAGAAAAACTCTCTCGATTAGGCGTTGCGACAGCAAACGGACAAAAAACAACGCTGGACGTATAATCAGAATTATTCAACTTAATTTGGCGAAGATTAAACTGTGTGTATAAGTAGACTTGTACGTCGAGTTTTGGCTAACTAAGCGTATAATCAAGGAGAATTAGCGCGATTATCGACCCAAAAACTCAGCGTATAATTACAAGCGCATGAAATCTACATCTGAAGTTTTGGTTAGTACAGAAGACTCGATTAATTATCGAGAGAATTTCGCGCAGTTTTTAACCGAATCAGAACGAAGTGCTTACACGATCAAAAATTATCTCTGCGATTTAGATGGTTTTGCTGTTTGGTTAAAATCCAAGGGAAATACAGAATTTGCTCCTGAATTAATTACTCCTACTGAGGGCGCGAGAATACAAGCACTATTTAGACGAGACATTACAACTAAAGCCTAAAACTATTAATCGTAAACTTTCTAGCCTCCGTAGCTTTCTTAATTGGGCGGGGATTGAAGGCTACTTTTCAGATAATCGTTTGCCCCATGTTCCTCAACCCATCAAAGAACAAGCTTTATCCCCTAAATGGTTAGATAGACTGGAGCAACACTCTCTATGCCGAATCGTCGAGAAAAATAGGAAAATTAGAGACATTGCGATCGTCAAATTACTACTCAATACAGGATTGAGAGTTTCCGAACTCTGTGCCTTGACTTGGAAAGATATTAAGATTAGTCCTAAAAAAGGATGCTTGAACGTTAATCATGGAAAAGGCTCAAAAAGACGAGTAGTTCCCCTGAACAAAGATGCACGGTCTGTATTAGTAGAACTGGGATATAACCAAAACAAAGGCTCTGAGCAACAAGTGTTTATCGGTCAAAGAGGAGCGATGACTCCCAGGGGAATTGAAAGCACCTTGAGAAAATACGTTAAACAAACCGATTTAGAAGAAGTTTCACCCCATCAACTGCGACATACATTCTGTAAAAATCTCATCAATGCAGGAGTAGGCTTAGAAAAAGTTGCAGCTTTAGCGGAACATGACAACCTAGAAACCACACGCCGTTACTGTACTCCCAGCGAACAAGGCGGCGCAAATGCGCCAGTGCCGTTGCTTTGCAACGGTCAGAACGCGAACGCGTTCGCGCAGCAGCAGTAGAACTAATTGGGGAGGAGGATTGACAGTGAAGGATGCTGGGGTTTCCTCAGCTTATCCAATCACGGTGTTGAAACCATAACTAATGCCAGGACAATTCCTTTCTCAAGTAGAACGAGAACGCCTCCAATCCTTCCCTGATGAAATTACTCCCAATGAAATCATCATCTTTTTCACGCTCTCAAATAAAGATTTAACTCTGGTCAAAAAACGTAGTGGAGAACATAATCTATTAGGATTTGCTCTTCAATTGGGAACGCTTAGATACCTTAGTTTTATCCCTGATAATTTCGATCAGCTACCATCAGTTGTAGTTGAATATGTCGCCCAACAGTTAGAGGTTTCACCCAAAGTTCTCACCGACTATGGCGAACGTGACCAAACCAGAACCAGCCAACTACGAGAAATTCAAGATTATCTAGGATTTCGCAAATCTAACAAAAAAGACTATCAACAGTTAAGGACATGGTTATTAGAACGGGCAATGGAACATGACCGTCCTTTACTCTTGTTTCAACTGCTGATTAAGAAACTAGAAATCTCAAAAATCATTCGTCCAGGGCTAACTATTCTAGAAAGAATGGTAGTTACAGCCCGTAATGAAGCTTGGACAGAAACAGCTCTTCGTTTACAACCTATTTTGACGGAAGAACGAGAAAAATTCTTAGATAGTTTACTAGAGGTAGAAATAGATAAGCAGCGTACTCCTTTAGCTTGGCTGCGAACTGGAGCTGTAAGTAATTCTCCCAAAGCTATCAAGAATGCCTTAGCCAAAATAGACTTTTTGAACCAACAAAGGGTTAAAGATTGGGATGTAAGCATTCTCAATCCCAATCGCTTGAAGTTTCTCGCCAAATTAGGCAAAAAATCCCCAACTCAGGCACTTTCTAGAACTCCTAAAGCTCGTCGCTACTCCATACTTATTGCCTGCATGCGGCTTAAGCCTTTGCGTAGTCAAATTTATACCGAAATTATAGATGAAACCATTGACCTGTATATCAGCACCCTAGCCAATACTTATGCTCGTTCCAAGAAAGATCGAGATGTTTTTCAGCGTAAAATTGCTCAATCTCTTAATCAAAAAATTAAGCTGCTCTCTAAAATCGGTCAGGTAATTCTGGATGAAGAGATTCAGGACGAACAGTTGAGGGGGAAGATATACGACCGAGTAACTCCTGAAGAGTTATCAACCGCTATGGCTGAGTGTAAATCTTTAATCCGTCCCCATGCAGACGATTACTTTGATTTCTTTGCCCTACGCTATAGTTATCTGCGTCAATTTGTTCCCACTTTTTTAGCAGCTTTTAATTTTAGTTCCAATCGACAGCCTGATGATTTGATTGAAGCAATCAATACTATCCGTAATCTTGATATCCAAGGTAAAAGGAAAGTTCCAGCAAATGCGGGAATTAATTTTGTGCCTCAGCGATGGTCGGAATATGTAATTAACCAAGAGGGTAAAATAGTCCGTAAATATTATGAACTCTGCGCTCTGTGGGAATTAAGAATTGCCCTACGTTCGGGAAATATTTGGCTCGGTAATAGTCGCAGATATGCCAATCCTGAAAGTTATCTAATTCCCAAAAATCAGTGGCTAAAGCTTAAATCAGAAGTCTTGAGGCAAATACAGGTTTCTGAAGTAGCCATGAACACCATAGAGCTTAAAAAGCAGGAATTATCTCAGCTTTTATCTGAATTTGATGCCACATTTCAAGATAACGAGCAAGTTCGTATTGAAAAGGATAAGTTAGTAGTCTCGCCTCTTAAAGCAGAGGAAGTCCCCGACAGTACCAAGCAACTAAGAAAACAGATTCGAGAACGCTTACCTTGGATTGAATTAACTAATCTGATCATTGAAATTGATAATTTGACGGGGTTTAGTCAGGCTTTAGTTCACGCAGCAGATGCAGAAAACCGCATCCCTGACATCAAACGTTATTTGTATGCTGCCATCATTGCTCAAGGCTGTAACATTGGTTTGGAAAGGATGGCGCGGTTAGCTAGTCTGTCCTATCATCAGCTTGCTTGGTGTAACAATTGGTATCTCAGAGAATCTACTCTTAAGGCTGCCAATACCAAGATTGTTAACTTTCAGTATCATCTTCCCCTAAGTCAAATTTGGGGTAGTGGAACTCTTTCTTCTTCTGACGGACAACGATTTCCTGTCTCGGTTAAAAACCGTATGGCTGTTTCTCTACCTCGTTATTTTGGCTACGGTCAAGGGGTGAGTTTTTACAGTTGGACGAGCGACCAGTTTTCTCAATACGGTAGCAAGCCAACTATTTCTACCATGCGTGACTCGACTTATGTTCTAGATGAGATTCTTGATAATGAAACGGAATTGCCCATTATGGAACACACTACAGATACAGCAGGGTATACGGAATTAGTATTTGCCATGTTTGATTTATTGGGTTTGCAGTTTTCTCCTCGAATCAAAGATTTGGGCAGTCAGCGTTTATATCGTGCCGATCGTGACTCGGAATATCAACACATAGAGTCTTTGCTCTCAGGCGCAATCAAGACTAATAAGATTCTCCCTCGATGGGATGATATGCTGCGAGTAGCTGGTTCGCTAAAGCTAGGCTGGGTAACGGCTTCCTTATTTATCAGCAAACTTAAATCTTTTCCCCAACAGAATGAACTAACTAGTTCATTTACTGAATATGGGCGCATGATTAAAACTATTTTTATTCTGCGCTATCTGATGAATCAGCCCTATCGTCGAAAAATAAATAGTCAGCTAAATAAAGGTGAAAGACTACACGATTTACGTCGGTTTCTCTTTTTTGCTCATCAAGGTGCTATCCGACAGCGACATGAAGAGGAATTGACTAATCAAGCAAGTTGTTTGAATTTAATCACCAATGCGGTCGTAACTTGGAACACCATTTACATGGAAGCTGCTATCAATCAACTGCGAAGTGAAGGATATCAAATAAGTGATGAGGATATTAATCGCTTGTCTCCTACTCGCTACGGACACGTTAATCCTTATGGCATCTATCCCTTTGATATTGAGAAAGAATCAAACAGGGAAAGTCTTAGACCTCTTCGTAAACCATCAAAAAATAAAGTTAAATAATTCTAATTATACGTCTAGCGTTGTTTTCTGTCCGTTTGCTGTCGCAACGCCGTTTTTTCCAAAATGTGAATTGCTGGTTTAAGCCTTGGACTACTAGTAAAATCACTTATTGTAAATCTGTGTTTATCAAGTTTTTGTATTTGCTATTTTTGAATAATAAGACTTTTAAGCTAAAGCTATACCTATATTATCTTTCAATTTATTGTATTTAAAATACTGTACCTTAGGTGATAACTTTTCAAAGTTAATGTAAAGATATCGATTGGTTTATTTTTGCTTGATACGTAGATATTCAGATGTCTTAGGCTTAAAACAAAGTTAGTATTGACGAGTATTATTAAATCGCTTTTTGAGAAAAGATTGTTTAATAATCAAATCTATGACTATAAAAATCACTTTAATAGTTGGTAAAACACTCTAGTCATATTTCAATATTACTTCCTGTATTTTTTTTGAACTTTTTCTAATGAATTATTTAAAGCAGATAACCTTATTCTCTATTTCGTTGTTAGGAACATTATTTGTCAGCAACCTTTTTGATGTTCCTGTTCTAGCCCAAGATCCTATTATTAATGTTGAGGGAAATGAGACAGGTATTTTTGATTGGTCTGAAGCGATAAGTGTAGATTCTAACGGTTGGAATAATGGTACCCAAAAAGGCATTCGCGATGATTTGTTTCGTGTTTATTATCATCAGCCTTCTGGAAAATATGTGAAAGTTTCTGTAAAGGCACAATTTGGATGGGGAGGAGGAACAAATGATGATCATCCATATGCTCCCAAAATTGTTAACGAAGCAAAAGAAGGTATGGGTGGTTTTAATCAGACAGACATGTTTCTTTTTAATTCGATAATCAGAGGTGGTGTCAATCAAAACAATGTTTTAACCATTGAATTTTTTGAAGATGCGAACTTAACGCAAAAAGCAAGTGTTTCCAATTTAAATTTTACTCTTACCGATCTTGATTCTGGACGCAGAGTTATTGATAATGTGACAGTAACTGGTAGGGAAAAAATAAATGTCAATGCGGTTGGTCTATCTGGAGAAGAAATTCCCGTTCAATTTGATCGACCAGAAGGTAGCTTGATTCAAAGTAGCTGGATTAATGGTGGAAGTGTTTTAGGATATGAAAGCGGAACTGATACCGCGCTTGGAAACATCGCACCAATCTTAGTTGGTGAAACTCATAAGTTTGAAATTGCCTATTCAGTTAAAGTTAGTCCTGCCAATAATTCTTACAGTAACACCAGGAATATGTATATTAGCGATCTAGCTTGGGGTGGCTATACAGTAGACATTACTCCCGATGAAAAAATTGATTTGCCCGAACCACCAAAAGCAGATCCTACTCCTAATAATGCACCTACTCCTGCCGATGATTATGTTTCTTCTCTTCCCTCGAAAGATTTTATGATTGACGTTCTGGCAAATGATACTGATCCAGATAATATAGATGAAGTTTTAACCATTTCTCAAATCAATGGGAATGTTGTGGGAATAGGCGAAGAAATTAACGTTGATGGTGGAAAGGTCGTTGTCAACAATGATAACAAAATTGAGTATTATTCAAATAATATTTCTGGCAATTACACTTTTAAATATAGTGTTGCTGACAGTGAAGGTGCAACTGGAACAGCAACTGTAACTGTATTTTTAAAAGATTATTATCCTGACTAAGAACTGGTTGCGAGTTTTATTCCTGGGGTGAATTTATCTGAAAGCCTCTATCTAACTAGCCTGGATTATTCATGAAAGGTTCACGTCCAGTTTTGCAGACGAGTCGAAGGGGTGACTCTTCGGCTTACTTTAACTATACGCCAATATGACAGGCTAAACGATCTAAGGTGCTGAAGGCTGGTAACTCGTAGCGTTGTCTTACCAGCTCTTCAATGGCGACGTTAAATAGGTCAAGTGTAAAAGGTCAAGTGTAAAAGCCGTTGCTGAAGTTTGATATAACCCTATAAATAACCCGTTAATAGCTAAAGAATAAAAGCCCAGCTTAATAAATTTCATTTTTATACTTCCCAGTAACAATAATTGTTCACTTTAGATAGTAGTATTAGCAAACTATTTCAAAGTAAAGCGATCAGTGAATCTAATGTGTTTTAGATTACACAAACTTTTTTATCATATTTTTTACAATTAATTTTCAATTATGAAAAGATTCTTAGGCTTTGCAGTCATCGTATTGACATTGGCGAGTTGTCAAAAACAAGAAGCAGTTGTTTCCGAAATCAATATAGAAAAATTGAACATTCTTAGCCCTGCCGTTATCAATCAAACGATTTACGACATATTGGAAACCACCCCTGTCTTTGATTGGGAAATGGTGGATAATCACACTTTATTTAGTGCAGGGATGCAGAGTGACCGTGTTTTTGAAATTGGCTATCAACCCGCTGATTTTCAAAATTTACCAGAAAGAATTCACGAAATTGATATTCATGCACCAGATTGGAAGAACGTGCAAGCTAAGATTTTGACTATTATTTTAAATGGTGAAAAAGAACTCAACCCTAAAGCTGAATTAACGGATTTGCTTGCCTTCGGTTACCCAAAAGTATTGCCAAATATGGCAGTATTAATTTCAAATGAAAAAACCATATCGACTTTACGGAATCTTCCCGAAGTTCGCTTTTTAGAAGCAATGGGTTACTCATTACCTTTGCAAAATGTCGAATCCCGCAATGTTTTTGGATGTAATGGGGCGGGACCAAATTTTGATATTGATGAAAATGACTACACTACGATTACACCAGATGCCAAACAATCTTGGCATCACGAATCCTCTAAAATTACCGAAGCATGGGCGC
>ENA-ORXT01002374-ORXT01002374.1-marine-metagenome-genome-assembly--contig:-NODE-2374-length-22712-cov-6.450055_pt1 | contig 22712 bp, 18 predicted proteins | sample MGYA00237868_ERZ511482 | MGnify/ENA metagenome assembly ERZ511482
CGGAACTATTTTTTGTGTTTTTTAGAAGGGAAAAGAACAAGCATAATGGGGCAAGTTATTTATTTTCTTTCACTTATCGCATTTCATCATTTAAGCATTATAGTATTGTCACCTACGCGACTGCGAGATTTTGATTGAGGACTTCTTTTGCGAGATTGAGGAAATTGACCGTTCCTTTACAATCTGCATCGTATAAAATGACGGGTTTGCCCATCCCGGGGGCTTCGCCGAGTCGTGCATTTCGGTGTATAATGGTGTCAAAAACTTTGTCTTGAAAATGGCTACGGACTTCCGAAACGACTTCTTTTGCAAGGCGCAAACGCCCGTCGTACATAGAAAGTAGAATACCTTCGATGACCAACTCAGGATTGAGATTTTGGCGCACAAGACTGATAGTGTTTTTCAATTTGCCCAAACCTTCGAGTGCAAAAAACTCACATTGCATGGGGATGATTACCGAGTCGGCAGCCGTTAGTGCATTGATAGTCACAAAGCCCAAAGATGGCAGACAATCAATCAAAATGAAGTCATAATCGTCTCGAATCGGCTCCAAAATATCTTGCAGAACACGCTCGCGTTGGTCGCGATCGACCAATTCGACCTCTGCACCAACCAAATCGACATGCGAGGGCAATAAGTGCAAATTTGGTGTATCTGTCTCTACGATAGCATCATACGGGTCAAGTTCATTTATCATGCAATCGTACAAACTGTATTCGATTTGCTGTTGCATGATACCCACGCCCGAACTCGAATTTGCCTGTGGATCGGCATCAATGAGTAAGACCCTGTTTTCGAGTACGGCAAGGCTGGCAGCAAGATTAATGGCTGTGGTCGTTTTACCGACACCTCCTTTTTGATTGGCTATTGCAATGATTTTTCCCATGATTTTTTATTCGTTGACTCGTGACTCGTTTATCCGTAGACTCGTTTTATAAAAAACATGAGTCATTATTTTATCATAAAATTCCAATTCAAAAGAAGCGCTGAATTGTACTTTATTAGAATTTCTTTTTTGAGATTTTAATACGGATTGCAAATTTACAATAATTCAAGCAAAGTTATCCATTTCATTATGATTTAAATTATGAAAATTTATGCACAGACTAATGTTTATAAAATGTTGATAACGTGCTGATGTGCTGACGTATTTTTTTCGTCTTCCCTTAGCACGCTAATAAACTTTCTATGTACTACCAACGTTATCAAAAAAGCGTATATTCGCATCGGTATAAAAATTCCAAAAAATAAGTACCTATTTTGGAATTTGAAATTTGTTTTTTGGAATTTGGTACTACCGTACCTATTTTGGAATTTGAAACATCAATTATGGGATTTTTTAGTAAACTAACAGGAAAAGACGACACGACAAAAAAAACAGGTATTCAATGGCATCAATTAACAACTGAAGCAGAATTGGAAGCTATTATAGAACGCTCAAATACAGTACCTTGCGCGATTTTCAAACATAGTACAAGGTGTTCGATTAGTTCGATGGCATTGAGTCGTTTTGAGCGTCAGTGGGACTTGGATAGTACAGAAATTGAACCGTACTATTTGGATTTGATTGCTCACCGTTCGGTATCTGATAAAATTGCGGAGGTACTCTTCATCCAACACCAATCTCCGCAAATCATCCTCCTAAAAGATGGTAAAGCCATATACGATACGTCGCACAACGATATTACCGTAGAAGGACTAAAGGCAATTTTAAAGGCGTAAATTACGAATAAAGCAACTCGTACTCAACAACTCGCAACCCGTAACTCATAATATGATATTTCCAATAGGCGACGACAATGTAAAAGGCGGTTTCAAACCGATTTTTAGCTATATTTTTATCGGACTAAATGTATTGGTCTTTTTGTATCAATTTTCAATCGGTCCTGAGGCTGACAGGCTTTTTGTTCGCAAATTTGGCACGATACCTTCGGAAATTATCAACGGGCAGTATTATTTCACACTCTTAACCAGTATGTTTTTGCATGGCGGTTGGATGCACTTGATTGGCAACATGCTGTTTCTATGGGTATTTGCCGATAATATCGAGGCAAAGATTGGTAATATCCGCTTCGTACTCTTTTATATCATGGGCGGTTTGGCGGCATCAGCAGCGCACATCTTTTTCAATATGGAAAGTGTCATCCCCGCAGTAGGTGCGAGTGGCGCGATTTCAGCAGTTTTAGGTGCGTATATGGTCATGTTTCCGAAGTCTCGGATTAAGGTTCTGGTGGTCTATATCTTCTCCTCATTCCATATGGCAGCCGTTTGGTTTCTCGGTCTATGGATTGGTCAGCAACTCATTAGCGGCATCGGTACTATACTGCCACAAGGCGAAGTCGTAGGCTCAGGGGGCGGCGTGGCTTGGTGGGCGCATATCGGCGGATTTGCATTTGGCGTATTGGCGGGCTTCCTATTTAAAAGTACACGTCTGATGATTGAGAATAATTATGATTATGCTTGACGTAAAACAGACATTCCTGTCTGTGTTACGAATAAAACCACAACACAACATTACCACAACACTAATATATCATGGAAGAATTAACACCAACAGAAGGTCGCGATTACCAACCCGGACAAACACCTATCACGCCAGCGGCAGAAGACATGCCCCGGGCGCAAGAACTCGCCCCTGTTACAGATGAAGCGGCACAATGGGGCAAAAATCGCCTCAATGTAGCACCCATCAGCGGTGCCGTTGACCGTATCAAAGACGAGATTCACAAGGTCGTCGTGGGGCAGGAAAATATGCTGGACTTGCTCGTTGTAGCCTTACTTTCGGGCGGACACGTACTGCTCGAAGGCGTACCCGGTATCGCCAAAACTTTGACTGCCAAATTGCTCGCACAGACCATTGATACGGATTTTTCGCGTGTTCAGTTTACGCCCGACCTCATGCCGAGCGATGTGGTGGGTACGACGGTTTTTAATATGAAAACGGCTGAATTTACGTTCAACGAAGGACCGATTTTTTCCAATATCGTCCTCGTCGATGAAATCAATCGCGCACCTGCCAAGACACAATCTGCGCTATTTGAGGTCATGGAAGAACAGCAAGTCACCGTCGATGGTACGACCCACAAAATGAGTTTCCCCTTCATGGTACTCGCCACACAAAATCCTATCGAACAGGAAGGTACGTACAAATTGCCCGAAGCGCAACTAGACCGTTTTCTATTTCGCGTCATTCTTTCTTACCCCTCATTGGAGGAAGAAATTGGAATACTCGAACTCTTCAAAGACGACTTTGCAGGCAAGGTGAGTGCCGACGTAAAAACCGCCGTCACCGCCACCCAACTCGCCGAGTATCGCCAACTCATCGAGCAAGTCCACATACGCCCGGAGTTGCTAAAATATATCGCCGAAATCATCCACAACACGCGCAATAATGGCGACTTGTTCTTAGGTGCATCACCACGCGCCTCACTCGCCATCATGCGTACCTCCAAAACAAAAGCCGCCATGAGTGGACGTGATTTTGTGACGCCCGACGACATTCGTTTCGTAGTGTCGCCCGTGCTGAATCACCGTATCATCCTCACACCCGAACGCGAAATGGAAGGTTTTACAGTGGAGGACGTGATTGGGGATATTTTGGAAAAGATTGAGGTGCCACGTTAAAAAAAATGTAGGGGCAGAAATGTAGGGGCAGGGTATGCCCTGCCCCTACATTTCTGCCCATACACTATAGCATCGCAAAAGAAAATATCGTATCTTTATCAAAAAAAATGGAATATGGTACAACAAAATAAAGCACTTACCAATCTTCAGTTAGAGTTATTGAAAATATATAGTTTTAATATTTCTGACGAACAATTATCAGAGATTCGAGGGATTTTAACTGAATATTTTGCTGATAAAGCTACGGCAGAAATGGATAGACTGTGGGATGAAAACGGTTGGACGAATGACACGATGGATGAATGGCTTAAGGGGCTATAAACACAGGATTTTTTGGAAATAGCCTTAGATAGCGAGTAATTCAAGTACAAGTTTAAATTCTAATATAAAAAAAACTCCTCACATACTGCCTTTTACTAACGATTATTTTTTCTGTAAAATGCGGAAAAACATCCAAATAAAAGAAAGTAAATCAAAACACTTTTAACCCATTCCTAAACTTCGTATCTTTATCGAAAATACAAGCACAGGTATTTGAATAAATCTATAGCGAATAATTATCGGAAATTAAAGAAATTTTAAGCCAGTATTTTGCTGATAAAAAGAATAACGCAAGCAAAAAATGAATATCAAATTAGAATTATTAGAATATCAGGAAACGGCAATCAAATCTGTTGTCGGTGTATTTGAAGGAAACGACAAAAACACCTTTGACAATGCTTGTGTAGATGGTATTCGGTCAAACATAAGCTCGCTTTCTACCGAACAATTAACGGAAAATATAAGATCCGTTTTAGCTCAAAACAACATCAATAATGAAGTCGCAAAACTGACTAACGAACAAGAATTGACCATTGAAATGGAAACCGGAACGGGAAAAACACTCGTTTACATCAAATCCATTTACGAACTTTTCAAACATTACGGATTTACAAAATTCATTATCCTTGTGCCTTCGGTGGCGATTCGTCAGGGTGTTTTGAGTACGCTTTCTACTTTTGAAAAACAACTGGAAGATATTTATGGATTTACCCCAAAAGCATTTGAATATAATAGTAAAAAACTAAGCAAAGTCACCAATTTTATCGAAGAACAACACCCGCAAATCATGGTCATGACTTTGGCTTCTTTCAATTCGGAAGATAAAATTTTGAATCAAGCCAAAAGAGAAGACCTTTTTGCCAATATTCCTTTTATTGAAGCCATCGGGCGCACCAACCCGATCATCATAATGGACGAACCGCAGGAAGGCATGGACACCGAAAATTCCATCAACCAAATTGCTAAACTCAATCCACTTTTTAAAATCAGATATTCTGCCACACACAAAGTCGCAAAAAATAAACTCTACCGCCTTACGCCTTACGACAGTTACAAACAAGGCTTGGTCAAAAAGATTGAGGTATTGACCGTGACCGAAAAAAATGATGAAGCGACCCTCAAACTCGAACTTTCAGAAACTGCAAATGGCAAAGGTCCGATAAAAGCAAAAATCAGAGCTTGGCATCAATCGAAAAGTGGAAAAACCCAATTTAAAGATACAAAATGGCTAAAAGACGGTGACAATCTCGCAAAAGCCACCAATAATCGAAGCTACCTCAACTACAAAATTCAACGGATAAATAAGAGCCTGAGAACCGGAAAGTGGTCGGTTACTTTTTCCAACGGAACAGAAATATTCGAAAAACAAACTGCCGGAAACATTCAAAATATCTGGAAGCTACAACTCGAATGGCTCATCATTCGACATTTTACCAAAAAACAAAAATTACAAGAAAAAGGTATTAAATGTCTTTCACTTATTTTCATTGACAAAGTAGCGAATTACGTCAGTGAAGACCCGATTATTAAAAATATTTTCATAGAAAAATACAAAGAAATTTACCCTGAATTTCACGAAAATAGAACACCCACAGCCGAACATATCGAAGCCATACAAGGCTCGTATTTTGCCAAAACAGGCAAAAATGAATTTACGGACAACCTTAATTCCATGCGAAAAAACAAAGACGTTTTTGATGCTATTTTAAAGGACAAAGTAGGTTTATTGACTTATGGAGATTCGGTTGCCAATAAAATTGAATTTATCTTTTCGCACTCTGCGCTCGGCGTAGGTTGGGACAATCCCAATATTTTCAACATTGCCACCTTGAGCAATTCGTATTCCGAAATCAAGAAACGACAAGAAATTGGGCGCGGCTTGCGTATATGCGTCAACACAGACGGGCAGCGTGTGTACGACGAACTGAACGTAGCCGACGACGATAGAATCAACCAATTGACTGTCATTCCCAACGAAAGTTATGAGGCTTTTGTAACGCAATATCAGGAAGAAATCAGGGAGGTTTACGGCACTACGAGCGCGGGCGCAGGCATGACGCATACACATAAAGACGAAAAACAAAACCAAGTCCAATTCAAACGCAGCGAAAACGAAACCATCAATCAAGCCTTTAAGCGATTCTGGAAAGCACTCGCTAAAAAAACGGATTATTCCGTAGCTTTTGACGAACAAACTCTAATCGACAGAAGCAAGGCAGCCTTGAATGCCATCGAAATCCCAGATTATAAAGCAGAAGTCAGCAGCCGTACTATTCATGGCATTACCGAAGAAGGTATTGAAGATGAATTTGGCGGAACAGCAAGTTACAAATTGACGGCGCAGTTTTCAACCTTAGATTTGGTCGAGGAAATTAGCGAAAACACTGGATTGAGTTATAGCACAACCTTTAAAATTGTACAAGACATACGGAAAGATGATTTTGTAAAAAATCCGCCTCAATTTATTCACATCGCATCCGAACAGATTAGAAATATAGAATTGGAAGAAATGTTGCGCGGCTTAGACTATCATTTGACCGACGAAACCTTTCCCTTTGAGTTTAATGACTTCCCAAAACAAGTAGAAAAAAATAAGTACAGAGATACGCCCAACAGAGGCTTTTTTAACCGTATGCTTGTCGATAGTGATATCGAAAGTCATTTTGCATACAACGCTGATATAGATGATAACGTCGTATGTTTTATGAAACTGCCTTCTTACTATAAAATCCCAACTCCGATTGGCAATTACGAACCCGATTTTGGAATAGTCATGAAGCGTAAACAACTGCGGAACGGACAAGAAAGTGAGTTCTATTTTGTCGTTGAAACCAAAGGGACTAACAACATCAACGACAAAAAAGCACTCCGAGAAAGCGAAGTTTATAAAATAAAATGTGCCTTGAAGCATTTTGCTACTTTGGGCGTAGAAGTACAGTACAAAGCTCCCGTAAGAGATTACCAATATTTCAAAACCGAAGCGAATAATACCATTAATAAACTAACTGAAAATCCATAATGAGCGACGATAAACAAGATATATCAAACCCAATCGAAAATGTACAATCGCACGATTGGAACAAAGAACGCTTGGCGCAACTCAAGCAACTCATGCCCGATATTTTTACCAATGAAGGCAAACTAAATATCAACGAACTCAAAAAAGTCATCGACCCGCAAAGCGTCAACGAAGTAGAACGCTACGAATTTCGCTGGTTTGGAAAAAGCAATGCCAAGCGCGAAGCATTCACCCCCACCGATGCCACCCTCATCTATGACGAACATCGAAGCCTAAATCCTACGGAAAGCCAAAACCTCATCATCGAAGGCGAAAACCTCGCCGTACTCAAACTCCTAAGCAAAAGCTACCGCGAACAGATAAAGTGCATCTACATTGACCCACCTTATAACACCGGAAAAGACTTTGTATATTCCGACAAATTTAACCAAGACAAAAAACAATATTGGGAAGATGCACAAATCACCGAAAATGGCTACAAAATAGACACCAACACCGAAACAGACGGACGTTTTCATAGCAACTGGCTCAATATGATGTACAGCCGACTACTCATCGCAAGGCAATTGCTACGTGAAGATGGCGTTATTTTTATTTCGATTGATGATAAGGAGGTGCATCATTTGCGGAAACTTTGTGATGAGGTTTTTGGGGCGGAAAATTTTACGGGTCAAATTGTCTGGAAGAAAAAGACTAATGGAAATAACATGGGTTATATTCCCCCTGTCCATGATTATATAATGGTTTATGCTAAATCACTAGAAAATGTTGTTGAAGATGAATTTGGGTTTCCAATTACAGAAGAATATATAAAGAAAAATTACTCAAACCCTGATAACCATCCGAAAGGACTTTGGACTACTATGGATTTATCAGCAAACCATAAAGGTCCACATTTTGCTATAGAAAATCCAGAAACTGGAGCAACACACTACCCTTCTTCTGGTAGATACTGGGTTTTTAACGAGAACGAAGTAATAAAACGTATTAAAGATGGACGAATAATTTTTGGTAAAAATGGCAATACTAGACCAGTACAAAGAGTTTTTTTATCTGATAGAATTAATAATCGATTTAAAGCTGAAACATGGTGGGATAAGCATGGGATGAATTCAGATGGAACAAAAGAATTGAATGAAATTTTAGATAAAATTACTTCAAATAAAATTACTGCTTGGTATGTAAAGCCTGGAACGAAAGCTGAACTTTGGGATGAGGTGTTTCATTCTAATTTATTTAGATTTGGATTTGATGAAGTCACAAAGAAATTATCAAATATATCATACGCTGATCCTCTTGAAATTAAAAGAATTTATCAAGAAGTGTATGATATTCAAAAGGGAGAAAAGAGCCATATAATTGATAAATTCTTAAACAAAATACTAGAAGGAGATGCATTTATTGCCGTCAAAGGAGTGAAGGAAATTATAGGTATTGGGATTGTCAAGTCAGAAGTTATGCGAACGAACAAATCAAAGTACTGTACTCAAAGAAAAGTGAAATGGATAGCCTCCTATGCAAATAATCCAATTAGATTGGATGGAAAACTGAGTGGTAATACAATTGCAAAGGTTAAAGTAAATGAAAAATGGTATAGAATAAAAGAGAAAGCCTATGCCTAATAAATAGTTAGGTGGCGTAAAAATATAAGATGAATCTGTAGCCTTACGTAAAAATAGGACAGTTTAAAAATTAACTAAATTTAAACTGAAATGAAGAAATCAAAATTCACAGAGAGTCAAATAATAAAGGCTTTAAAAGAGAACGAAGCTGGCCGTTCAGTAGAAGAGATCAGCCGAGAGTTAGGTATCAATAAGGGTACATTTTATAATTGGCGCAAGAAATATGGCGGGATGGAAGTCAGCCATTTAAAGCGGCTGAAAGAATTAGAGGCTGAGAACCACAAGCTAAAGAGGATGTTTGCGGATGTATCTTTAGATCTCCAAATGGCAAAAGATGTATTGTCAAAAAAGTGGTAGAGCCTTCCGTTAAAAAGAAAGCGATTGAATTTCTAAAGATTCGCTATACAGCAGGTCTTAAACGCATAGCGAGCATATTTGGAATGAGTCGATCTAGTTGTTATTATCAAAGCAAGTTAGATGATTCAGAGGTTGTCGAGAAATTCAAGGAGTTAATCAAATTGAAGCCAAATAGAGGATTTGATTACTACTATCGCAGAAGTAGACGAGAAGGCTGTAACTGGTCAAGGAGTAGAATGCTAAGGGTATATCGTGCTGAAGGCTTAGTACGAAGACCTAAGAAACGTAAGAAGTTACCAGAAGAGCTAAGAAAACCACTCTATCAGCCTGAATCAGTCAATGAAGTCTGGAGTATGGACTTCATGAGTGACAGCTTAGAAGATGGAAGAACATTTAGAGTTTTAAATGTGATAGATGATCACAATAGAGAATGCTTGTTGAGTCAGGGAAGTATAAGCTTTCCATCACAACGCGTAATCAGACATTTAGAAGAACTGATAGAATACTATGGGAAACCAAAGTATGTACGAACAGATAATGGCCCCGAGTTTACCTCAAATGAATATAAAGCGTGGAGTAGAAAACACGAAATCATAAGAGTTTATTCTGAGCCAGGAAAGCCTATGCAAAATGGATATGTTGAAAGATTTAATAGGACATTTAGAGAAGATGTTTTGGATATATATCTGTTCAATAGCATAAGTCACTTTCAAGTATTAGCAGATAAGATTATGGAAGATTATAACGACAATCATCCACATGGATCATTAGGAGGAAAAAGCCCAAGGGAATTTGGAAAACGAAGCCACCATACTGTGGGTTTAAACCCACAGTATGGTGAGTAAAATCTATATATTTAAATTATAGACTGTCTTAAGAAACGTAAGTTTACAGTTGACAATGATTTGATTTTGAACATACTAGAATTTACGGACAAAGAAATTGAAAACTTGGAAAAGGAATTTAAACCACTTTTAAATCAATTATTTTCAAAATGGTGCTTACACTTAGGGGAGTCAATTGAATTAAATAATGTGGAATTTATATTCGTTGGAATATGGATAAAAGTATGCATACTTTCAATTCTCAATTTGAATTAGTTTACTATTTAGATGGCAAAACCAAGCATCCGTATTTGGATATAACAGGTAAGTGGTTAATCAATTTTTCCGGCTCAATTAACAATTGGATAATATCAGGAGTAAATAGGATTGGATAAATTGCTTTTCAATTTTCAGATAGATTTATAGCTTCAACATTTTTATTAATTTTTAAGCCTCCTTTGCAAGTCTCGCTGAGTACAACATGAACATCTAGAATTCAGCTGGCACCTAACGCCCCTTGCATGCGCTGTGTTCTTGCTCACTTGTCTAACTAAGATCACAAGAATTAAACTGCTAACGTTTAACGACAAAGGCTTACTAAAAGTGATAAGAGAACATGGCGTCATCTGCATATTGTTATGAGTCTACCATGTCTGATCGGGAACAAATCATACTTAGATATAATTGTCGATTATCCACAAGGACATTGTCAACATCTCAGAAGCGAACTCTTTTTTATATATTGCTACATAAAATATATTTGAGCCCGTGGATTCAAAGAATCTTATATGCATACTAATTTATATTTGTACACTGACAGTACTTTTTCAATCACCAGTGCTTTGTCAAGAAGTTGAAAGCAATAAGCAAACACTCATTATACAAGGTGGATTTTTTGATGCAAAAAAAACACCCTCAATTCGTGGTTGGCAAACATTAAACATTGGATACATAATGGGGTTTGACAAAAAATACTCATGGGGTGTAGAGCTATTAACAAACAAAGGAGCAAATAATAAAATAATTACAAAAGAAGCTTTTGGCTTAGACACCACTACAGTATTGATAGGAGGAAATCAATCCTATTTTGAACTGGAAGTCAATGTATTATTGACTCAAAAGTTGCTAAGCAAAAATAAATTCTCGTTTGGGCTTATGTACACTCTAGGTTTTAACACGGAATTCATAAATGCTGATCCAGATCCTTATGGATTTGAAAGAAAAGACAAAATTTCAAGTAGTCGAGTGGGGATAAATAGCTTTTTAAACTTTGACCTCTCTCAACGCATTTCTCTGCTCTTTGATTTGAATCTTTTACAATACTATGTTGGACAAGAGGAAATAAAATCCACCAGTTTACAATTTGGAGACTCAGACATCAGAGTGGGTCTAGTCGATGGTTATCTTCTTAATCATCTGCATTTTGGCTTAGCATTCAAACTATGAAATTAAAACCTAGATATTTTCTTGTATTTAGTTTAATATTTTTTTCCATTTCGTTGAGCCAAAGATGCTATTGTATTGATAACGATTGCGGGGAACTTATGACTGGATTGATAATTCTTTTAACAGGGCTATTTGGGTTGTCAGTAGGTGGTGCATGCTTAACTTGGTTAGCTAACCCACTTCTTCTAGTTTCTTGGATAACATATCAAAAATATCCTAAAATTTCACTAGCGACAAGTTTACTTGCAATGATTGTAGGATTGAGCTTTTTAACTTTTAAAGAAATTATAATTAACGAAGCCGGCCATTTTGGTCAAATCACAGGATATGCTTTAGGATATTGGTTTTGGATCTTGAGCATACTATTACTAGTTCTTGGCAATATTTACCTACGAATTAAGGAAAGAATTTAAGACTAAACCTATTGATATTTACCTCGACTCAATCCAGCTTGAACATCTAGTGATGCGGTGACTCATAACGACCCTGACATGTGCCGTATGCTTGCTCACTTGTCTAACTGAGACAACAAGAATTATACAGCTCTCTCCTATCGATAACTAAATCAGAAGTAAAAAAAGCATATGGTCATCATGTCTATTGTTATGAGCTGGCACTCTAGCATATATAACGTGCTGGATTCTTGTCTTCTTTTTTTATGATCTCAATAATGACTAATCACAAGTTCGAATAACAATTTGAATATATGCATGTATTCATATTGCCCAATACATTCCAGATTGCCTTGAAACTCTTATTTTAATGATGCAATAAAAAGCTAGCCCTGAAATGATTAGATATTTTGGAATCCTTTTGTTTTTACTTTGGAATGCTGACTGTGTTATTGGCTAGTCACATTATATACAACTGGATTCTTGTTTTCTTTTTTTTGACTTCACTAATGACTAATCACAAGTTCGATTAACAATTTAAATATCTGATTGTATTCATATTGACCAATACTTAGTAGATTGCAATAAATCTGTTATATTAATTATGTAATAAATAGTTTGCCCAGAAATGATTAGATATTTTGGAATCCTTTTGTTTTTGCTTTGGAATGCTGACTGTGTTATTGGCCAATCACATTATATACAAACTGGATTCAATAAGAGCAATGTGTCTTGGCATAATACAGTTCAGCATAACTTTAACTACGATTACAATTATTTTGCAGGATATTCTTTTGAAAAACCACTTAATGATAATTTTCATTTTAATGCAGCATTGCTGTATTCACAAAAGGGATTTGTTGATCGCGCAGGAGACCTTGAAGTAGGAAAAGAAACTTATGAATATATTGATTTCATCCCTACGATTAGTTTTCTCCCGCATCCATCATTTGGATTTTTTATAGGTGGAAATTCAGGCGTGCTCCTCAGAGACGAAATGGAGTTAGCATATGATGTTATAGATTTGGGTTTAGTCATGGGTGTAGAGTATAATTTTAAAAAATTAAAAGTTCGGGCAAGTTATAATCATGGAATATCCTCGATCTTTGATGAATCCATAAATCAAGCATTAGTCGAGAACAAAATTTCACCATTCAACAGTAATTTTCAACTCAGTTTTGGGTATTTATTCTTTAAAAATTCGTCTAACACAAAAGACGACTCTATTTTACCCAACGAAGAAAGTATTAAGAATATCGAATTAGGATTCAGGTTTAATTCATTAAACTCATTCAATGCAATTATAAAAACCCAAAAATCAGAAAGTCAATATATTAGATATTCGCTTGCGGTTAGTAATTTAACAATAGAACGGACTACCAAATACAACTTTGATTGGAATTTATCATTTGCAGCAGGCATTGAAAATCGTAAATTAATTGATGAAAATATCGAATTTGTTCATGGTTTAGAACCTGGCTTTGATATTGATTTTTCATCGAATTCTGTTGATTTTGATATTGGAGTAAGACCATATATTGGCTATATATTTGGAGCATACTTTCAAACTAAAAATGACCGATTTAGATTTGGAATAGAAACTGCGCCAAGGTTTTATGTTGATTTTGACTTCAACGAACAAGGTGTAGTAAATGAATGGAAAACTGGTCTTAATATTACCTCGAGAGTTGGCTTAGTATTAACATATATTCTCAAGAGATAAATTTATAAACCAACTCTATCTAAACAAACAAAAACTTAAACTTCTCTCTTATGGACACCCGCTTGCTCATAACGCCCTGCACATGCGGAGTATGCTTGCCGACTTGTCTAACTGAGATGACAAGAAGTAACAAGGCTCTCTCCTACCGAATGGCTCACAGAAGTAATAAAAAGCATATTACGTCATCGTGCGATGTTAGAGACTGCCGAAATCGTTCCGATAAAACGCGATCTAAATTGTAAATAGTCAATAGCTGGAATAGGTGATAACATTTCGTATATTGTAAATGAATGCTTTCACGTTTAAAAAGAATTCAGTGAATTTAAACATTTAATACAGTTTTAATTAAAAATAAATCGAGCATGAAAAAGATATTTTCTTTAGCAGTAATTCTCATTTATACTTGCCTTATATCTTGGGGTCAATCAAGTTGCACATTAACTGATGAAATGATTGAAAGTGTTTCGGGATAAAATGGAACTGCCATGGATTTCTGTTTTGATATTGATTGGGTCCAAGAGAATTGCATTCCAGTCTATATTAATGTAAATTTTCACTTTTTCCTAGATGACAATTGCGAAGGAAATTTAGCTGCTGCAGGTTATGTTAATGAAAACTTAGAAGCTGCCAATGCTTTCAACTTAGCAGAAAATTTGATAATCAAAGCCAATAATGCGTTTGAAAATATGGGCGAAAATAGTCAATGGAATCAAGCCGTCAACAATGCTACTGAAACTGATGCTCAATGCATCCCAATCAGATATGTTATAAATGGTATTTATGTACATTGTGACTTAAATGCTCAAACTACTGCATTAGGATGGTCGAAATTCAATTCTTACGAAGTGGATGGGTCAACTACAATGAACATTTATGTAAGTGATATTATTGGTGGCACAAATGGTTTTGCAAATAATGTTTTTAATGATGCAGTATTATCACAAGTATTTCATATTCTTCACTTTGGCATATTTCACAGACATAAGGGTTTTCCTTGGTGAGCTGTTTTATGATTTGCATTACCGTTCTTACTATATGGCCATTTCTCTTTATGGCTTCAGGCAACAGTCCTTCGTACTTTCTTTTGGTTGCTGAAGCATGCAGTCCATATCTTCGTGTCTTTTGAAAGTAAGCAGGCAATACATGCTGCATAAATTGATGAATGAAAGAGAGTGGGTTTGTTAGCTTATGCTTCTTGGGTGCTGCTTCTCCCTCTTTTTGATTTGCATAGTCGTTATAGAGTATTCTTACTTCCTTTGTTGCTTTCAGATATTCAACTCTCGACTTTGATACGGCAATCCTATTGATGTAGCGGGCTAGGTAGTTTTCCAGAACGCTCGTATCTATGGTTGGCTTTGTGTTGTGTACTACCCATGTCTTCCTTTCTAACACCTCAATTAATTCTTTAAAATCAAACGCATATTTTATTGATCCCTTTTTGTAGAGTCCTTTTAACTCAGCAATAAATAATTTTTTGTACGTACTATTGATCTGTCTATATCGGGCGATTTTGTCTTTTCTTTTGGGATGGACCCATTGATGATTTTGATTGATCCCACCAAATGTTACCAGACAATGAGTATGTATGTGATATTTAAGGTCTGAACCGAAAGTATGCAATACATTGATCATTCCTGGCAAGCCTCCAATATTGTCAGAGTCGCTAGCAAGCGTTTTTACTGTTGCCCATGCACATTTCATAATCAAAGAGTATATAATACTTTTGTTTAATCTTGCCACACTATTCAACTCATGAGGCAAAGTGAATATCATATGAACATATGGCACATTCAATAATTCATTTTTAAGTTTATCAATCCATTGCTCCCGCTTTATTGATTGACATATGGGGCAATGGCTATGCCCACATGAATGATATACATAGTGGTGGTGGTCACAAATTTGGCAAACGATAACTTTACCTCCTAGAGCAGGCGATTTACAAAGCCTTATAGCTTTAATAAGTTTTATCTTTCTTAGATCTGGACTATAGTTCCTGATATAATGCTCCCCATAGTCTCTGAATATTTCTCCAATATGATTCTGGACTATAGCTTTATGTTGAGCTTCTCTATAGGATGATGGATATGTCGCTGTTTGGTTTTGCAAAACTTGACATATTTTATTGTTGTGCTAATGCTATTGTGTCCGAGTTGCTGTTGTAGTGTCACCAAATCTGTGCCATTTTCTATATGATGTGTAGCAAAAGCATGTCTCAAAGAATGCGCTGAGACATTCCATTTTATACCAACTGCAAAAGCTGCTCTAACTACAATTTTCCTGACACTCGATACGCTGTACCGACACCGAGGCATATGATCTTGGCTCATTCCTTCTAACAAAAACTTCTTAGGCTTATAGCTTTGAATATAGAACTCTATGGCGTCAATTGTAATCTTTGGTAAACTTATCACGCGCCCTTTACCTCCTTTCCCTTTTTCAACTTTGAGCTGTAATCGATCATTCAGAATATGTGAAATATCAAGGTCAATCAACTCACTGACACGCAAGCCTGAAGTGTATAGTATGATTAATATTAATTTATGCTTAAGATTACCTGTTACATTAATCATAGACTCTGCTTGCTTGCCAGACAAGACAGTTGGTATGGATGCCTTACCTTTGGGCCTTGGCATTATCTCGTAGTCCCATTCTTTACCTAAGACATTTACTATTAGAATCCTTAAAGATGAATAATCAACATTCACACTACTCCAACTTTTTCCATCTTTGAATCTCTGTATCAGAAATGACTTAGCGTATTTAAACACATCAGAATCAGCATCATTTTTTACAAGTACAAAATCCAAAAAGGAGTTGATTGAACTTAAATAGGTTTTTATAGTTCGCGCACTGTAGTTTCTTAGTATCAAATAATCTTTATACTCTACAAGTAATTGAGACTTTTTCATGGCCAGTAATTTGACCACATAGTTAAGACATGATAATTTTTGAAAACAGAAAGTGGATTACTTTATCTAGGATAGTTTTGTTCAACAATATAATAGTCAGACGTGAGCAGGAAATTACTGAGATTGATAGTTCTTATTGCTTTAGGTGGTGCACACTTAGCACACAATTGGATATTATGGCCAATAAAAAATCTTAATTATCCACTTTGCGAGCATTTTTTCTTGAAGAAGTACGATGTGCCTCAGAAGAATCAGTGTTGTTGTTTTTAACTATTTGTACTCTTGACTTGCTTAATACTCAAGAAAAGCTACTAATGATCACTTTAAAGCGTAATTTGGCAATCTGGGTTAATCTCATGATTCAGTTACCCTAGAAGATGCCCTATCGCGAATTGCAGATGCAATCCCATTTATAATATCAAAAGTGAACAATGCCAAAAATTATAAGTTTTGTTTTATGGAATATTTTTAGCTTGAGCCTTATAGGCCAAACTACAGTAATGTACGAAACGTCCCCAGATGACTTTGCTAATCCTGAACGTGGTTTTTACAGATACTCTTCTACAAGTTCTTCAAATTATAATCTGTTAGATCAAAGTACCTTAGAAGGATATAGATTGCTCCATACGCCTACTAATGCAAATTATCAAATTTACAGCACATTGGTTTTTCGTTATTTCTTTTTAGAAGATTTTAAAGAATCCAATATCTCGCAAACATATCTAGATAATATGTCTCTGGATTTTGAAACCGCACGTTCAGCAGGCGTAAAAATAATTCCAAGGTTTGCTTATACGGAAGAGATAAATGCTGATGGTTGTGATAGCTGGATTTGTCCACCGTATGGTGATGCGTCCAAAGCTTGGGTGATAACTCATATTAATCAATTAGCTCCAGTCCTCGAAGAGCATAAAGATGTGATCGCTGCAGTCCAAATGGGATTCGTGGGGGTATGGGGAGAAAACTACTACACGGACTTCTTTGGCGATGCTTCCCAAGGACCTGATTATAAGTTATTTGACAATAATTGGGATGACAGAATAGAGGTACTGAACGAGTTATTAGATGCAGTTCCCGCTGAAAGGATGGTACAAGTCCGCTATCCACAAATGAAGCAAAGAACCGTATATGGTGTCAATGCAACTACTGACTCAGATGCGCTCATACTTGCCGAAGCATTTACGCAAACAGATAAGGCCAGACTAGGCTTTCACAATGATTGTCTTTTAGCAAGTGCTGATGACTTTGGCACATTTACAGATTATGGTAATTCCTCCTCCTCATCTATTTCTGACACAACTAACCTAAAACCCTATTTTGATGAAGATAGCAAGTTTGTAGTAGTCGGAGGAGAGACGTGCAGCGATGGTTATAGTCCTCAAAATGATTGTGCCAGTTCAGATCCCTCTGCATTTGGAGACACCGAACTAGAACGCTTGCATTATTCATATTTGAATGCCCAATTTAATAATGATGTAAATAATGATTGGGAACAAGATGGATGTATTGAAGCCATTAAACAAAGGTTGGGATACCGCTTTGAATTAGAGAATGGTACATATAGCGATTCCGGGCAGCCAGGCCAAGTGTTTGACATTGACATTGATCTAAAAAATGTAGGTTTTGCTTCACCTTTCAATGAAAGAGGAGTTGAACTCATGTTGCAAAATACGGCAACAGCTGAAGTGTGGTATACACCTTTGGATTATGATCCTAGAATTTGGTTCGCAGATGGGTCTACATATAACATGACAGAAACCATTTGTATACCTGATCAAATCCAAGAAGGTACTTACGAACTCTATCTTCACTTTCCTGATCCAATGTCTAGCTTACATGGAAAACCTGAGTACTCAATTAGACTTGCAAATCAGTTGCCAGACAATTCAGATGTTTGGGATAGTGCTGCAGGTTATAACAAGCTTGGCCAAACAATAACCATAGATAACAATGCAAATAACGCAAGCTGTAATGGAGAAATTACCTTAAGCTTGCTTGCTACTGAACCTGACCTTTCGATGACGATGACCTTATTGCCTACATTAGCAAACGGCATTTCTGATTTAGTATCAACGATCAAACTTAATGAAATCAATAACATAAGCACAGATGGCACCATTACTGTCGTATTAGCAAAAGACCCAAGGCTTACAATCAATTGGGATCCAACTGCCAATGCCGTTGGTCCGTTTGCAGTGAATAATAGTAATTGGAATTATGATGACAGCAATCCTTCATTTATTATCTGGACATCCGATAATGTAATTGAAGGTTCTTCTTTTTCACTGTTTGGTTTTGAGGCAGTGTATGATCCTCAAATGACCACTGGAAATGTAAGTTATACCTTTACAATTTTTGCAGAAAGTGGAGGAGAACTCAATGCTTCTAATAATATCGATGTGGAGACTGTTTTGTTTTGTAGTAATTAATTTAAGAAAAGTATAAATTGTAAAATTACGCTCAGTAAGTCTATTAGCGTTCGGGGATATACAACATAGGCTCCAAATATTTCCAAATGTTTTCGGCTACGATCATTTGCCCTTTTGCATTAGGATGTTTACCATCCTTTAATAACAAGTCCTCTTGACCTGCGACGCCCTCTAATAAAAATGGGATAAATTCAACATTAGCTGAAGTCGATAAGTCTTTATATATTTTGGCGAATTCTTTTACATAAGATTCACCCATATTTGGTGGTGCCATCATTTCACAAAGCCCGATTGTTACATTTGGATTTTTGGCTTTTACGATTGAGATTATTTCAGATAAATTTTTTCGAGTCTGATCCAAAGGTAATCCTCTCAGCATATCATTTGCACCTAATTCAAGGATGAATATATCCACTTTCTGTTTCATTACCCAATCAATGCGTTTTAGCCCTCCCGACGTAGTTTCACCACTAAGTCCAGCGTTCACTACCGAATATTGCAATTTTAGTGCATCTATTTTATCTTCTATTATTGATGGAAAGGATTCGTTTTCCTCTAATCCATAGCCAGCAGTCAAGCTATTGCCATAGAAAAGAATCACTTTATTGTCTGTCATCGTTTTGTCCACTTTTTTTACTTCTACTTTGGCATTTGATTGTTGTTGATTTGGCCTAGACTTTTCATCTTTGCACGAGGAAAAGAGAATGCAGATTCCAATAATATAAAAGCACAGCCATTTACTGAATAACACGACTGGATGGACAGTCCTTTTTCTCAAAGCAATCTGAGAATAGCAATTATCTGTACTTATGATATGATTATCAAGTATTGGTCTCCGGATAGTGATCATTTATATAAGATTTAGTTAATTTCTAAACGAAATTACTTTTAATTGGTTTCAACAGTACAAAATATAACAATGATTCTTGAAGCGAAGGAGATTTTTAAAAAATATAAGGGAGTCAATAAGGATTTGACGGTTCTAGATAACATAAATTTCCAGGTATTAAAGGGAGAGACACTAGCAATTGTAGGTCCATCTGGTTCAGGTAAAACTACTTTACTTGGATTGTGTGCTGGTCTTGACAATCCGACAAGCGGTATCCTTAATCTAGCTAATGAACCCATAAGCAAAATGACAGAAAATGAAAAAGCTGAACTCAGAAACAGGAAGGTGGGTTTTATTTTTCAAAATTTCCAGCTTTTACCGACACTAACCGCACTTGAAAATGTAATGATTCCATTAGAATTGCAAGAAAGAGCAAAGGGAGCTAGAGAGAAGGCCAAAGATCTTTTGGAAAGAGTAGGATTAGGTGGTCGTCATCATCATTATCCCAGTCAGCTATCTGGAGGAGAACAACAGAGGGTATCGCTAGCACGCGCATTTAGCAATGATCCTGAAATCCTTTTTGCAGATGAACCAACAGGTAATCTAGATGAAGAAACTGGGCTGATCGTTGAAAATTTACTCTTTGAATTAAATAAGGAAAAGCAGACCACGCTAGTTATTGTTACACACGATCTAGAATTCGCCAACAAGACCGACCGTATCATAAAGCTCAAGGGTGGTAAAATCATCAGTGATCAATCTGTAAAATCAGCAGCGATCCTATGAAGTGGCCGCTAATAATAAAAACAGCCATTCGTGATAGTAGGAAGGATAGATCTAAGCTGTTTCTCTTTATGTCTTCTATTATCTTAGGTGTTGCTGCATTAGTCGCTATCAACTCTTTTAATGACAATCTTGTACGTGATATTGACACCCAATCTAAGTCTCTTTTAGGTGCAGATATGACCGTAGGAGGCAATAAGCCTATACCTGAGGCACTCCTCGCTTCTTTAGATTCTCTTACTTCGGAAAAATCATCAGAGGTCGAACTGTTTTCCATGTCGTATCTTCCTTCAAAAGGAGAAAGTCAGTTTGTTAGGCTTAAAAGTCTAACAGGAGATTTCCCATATTATGGTAAGTTGATCACAGAGCCCGCATCCGCATCTACTAGTTATAAAACAGGTAAATATGCTTTAGTAGATGATGGAATGATGCTGCAATATGGTTTAGATGTGGGAGACTCTATCAAATTAGGTGCGATCACTTTTCCTATTCACGGTCGGTTGATGAATGCTTTTGGCAGTATGGATGCAGGGACATCATTTGCTCCTTCAGTATACATTGCTGGGGCACAAATGTCTGCCACGGGGTTAATACAGCCTGGAAGTTTAGTGAACTACAAAAACTACTATAAAGTAGAAAATGACATTGATTTAGATAAGTGGAAAAAAGATAGAAAATCACAATTTAGAAATGAAGCGATGCGTGTCACCACCATTGAAGATCAAAGAGAGAACTTACAGGAAGCATTTTCTAATTTGAATAATTTCCTAAATATTGTAGCACTTATCTCATTGTTACTAGCCTGCATAGGAGTAGCAAGTAGTGTTTTAATCTATATAAAGACAAAGGTGCAAAGTATTGCAATATTGCGATGTCTAGGAATGAAAGGAGAAGAAGCGTTTATGGTGTACTTCCTTCAAATATTTGTACTAGGAGGATTAAGTGTGATTTTTGGCATTGCAATTGGTAGTGTTATTCAGTTCGTTTTACCGATGGTACTTAAAGGGTTTCTTCCCTATGAAGTCATTATGACAATATCACCAAGTGCGATAATAAAAGGTTTCTTGATGGGAATATTGAGCACTACCCTATTTGCATTAGGGCCATTATTAGGAGTAAAAGACATAGCTCCGCTAAAGGCATTAAGGATTAGTGACGAGCCGTTAAAACCAAATCCACTTAGATGGATTATCTATGGGTTGATCGTTATGTCGATAGCCGGATTTTTATATTCTTTGACAGGATCATTCGTTGATGCAGGGATATTTACATTGTCTATTTTAGCTGCTTTCCTTGTTCTATTTGGTGTAGCAAAATTAGTTACCTGGTGCGTGAGAAAGTTTTTTCCTCAGAATGCAAGCTTTGTACTAAGGCAAGGGTTATCTAATTTGTATCGTCCGAATAATCAAACTCAAACGCTGATAGTCTCTATAGGATTAGGAACAGCAATATTAACTCTGCTCTTTATTTTGCAAGGCTTAATCTTAGGGAATGTTGAAGATATGGGAGCTGGAAATCAGCCTAATATGATTGTATTCGGGATCGAAAGTGATCAAAAGGAGGAGATTGAAAAAATAACAAAGTCTTTTGATATGCCTGTAACTCAGCATGTACCCGTTGTAACGATGGAGTTGGCTGGATGGCAAGGAAGGACAAAGAAAGATTGGATGCAAGATACGACGCGAACGGCTACAAGATGGGCGGTTAACAGAGAGGCTAGAGTGAGCTATCGGGAAGAGATGTCTCCAGACGATGAATTGATAGAAGGGACATATACAGGTGTATACAATGATGGTGATTCTATAATGATTTCATTAGATCAGCGCTATGCAGGAGGCTTAGATGTAGAAATAGGTGATGAGCTTATATGGAATGTTCATGGCACTATGATCAAAACTTTTGTAGGAAGTATCCGTAAGATCAACTTCAGAAAAATGGAATCTCGGTTTTTCATCCTTTTTCCCACTGGAGTTCTAGAGGACGCTCCCCAGTTTATGATTTTAGTTACAAAATCTCCTAATAAACAGGTGACTGCTGACTTTAGAAATGCAGTTGTAAAGTCAATGCCTAGCGCCTCGGTAATCGATTTAGGGAATATTCTAGCTACGGTGAATGATATTATAACCAAGGTCAGTTATGTCATTAAATTTATGGCTGGTTTCAGTATTTTGATTGGATTAATAGTTTTGATCAGTTCTCTATTCCTGTCCAAATATCAGCGAATTCGCGAAAGCGTATTACTAAGAACCTTAGGTGCTGTTGAGAACAAAATCTATAAAATTAGTGCGGTCGAATATGCAGCGCTTGGCATTTTATCAGCCTTAACAGGTATACTATTGGCAGTTGTAGGAAGTTATTCCTTAGCAAAGTTTGTTTTCGAATTAGAATATAACCTTAGCTGGTGGCCGATAGTAGGAATCTTTGTATTTAT
>ENA-ORXT01002375-ORXT01002375.1-marine-metagenome-genome-assembly--contig:-NODE-2375-length-22710-cov-7.661291_pt1 | contig 22710 bp, 12 predicted proteins | sample MGYA00237868_ERZ511482 | MGnify/ENA metagenome assembly ERZ511482
GGCAACGGCTGGCGCGGCATGAGCTTTCACGGCGGGTTCATCGGCGTGCTGGTGGCGTTCTGGCTGTACGGCCGGCGCACCGGGCGCACCTTCTTCCAGGTGGCCGACTTCTTCACCCCCGCCTTCCCGATCGGGCTGGGAGCGGGGCGCATCGGCAACTTCATCAACGGCGAGCTGTACGGGCGCATCACCGACGTGCCGTGGGGCATGGTGTTCCCGCACGCCGGCCCCGAGCCACGCCACCCCAACCAGCTCTACCAGTTCTTCTTCGAAGGCGTGGTGCTGTTCTGCCTGATCTGGTGGTTCAGCTCCAAGCCGCGGCCACGCATGACGGTGTCCGGCCTGTTCGTGGCCTTCTACGGGTTGTACCGGTTCGGCATCGAGTTCGTGCGCCAGCCCGACGAGCATCTCGGGTTCGTGGCGTTCGACTGGCTGACGATGGGGCAGCTGCTGTCGTTCCCGATGATCCTGGCGGGGGTGGCGATGATCGTGATCGGTTACCGGCGCGGCATCATGGATCAGCCGACCACGGTGCCGGCGGCGGTGCAGGCGCAGTACGATGCGCAGGCCCGGGCATGAGGCACCCCGAGTACCAGTACCTGGACCTGCTCGAGCAGGTGCTGGAGCGCGGTGATGAACGGGTGGACCGCACCGGTGTGGGCACGCGCTCGATCTTCGGGGCGATGATGCGGTTCGATCTGTCGGACGGCACCGTGCCGATCCTGACCACCAAGCGCGTCTACTGGAAGACCGCGGTCAAGGAAATGTTGTGGTTCCTGACCGGCGGTACGAACATCCGGGAACTTCTGCAGAACAACGTGCGGATCTGGAGTGACTGGCCGCTGGCCGCTTACAGGAAGCAGACCGGCGAGGAAATCTCTCAGGACGGATTCGAGCGCCGTATCCTCGAAGACGATGCGTTCGCCAAGCGATGGGGCGAACTCGGTCCGGTGTACGGAAAGCAGTGGAGACGTTGGTTGGGACCGGACGGTCGCGAGCACGATCAAATTGCGGAACTGATACGTACGCTTCGCGAGAACCCGACGAGCCGTCGAATGCTGTTCCACGGTTGGAATGTCGCCGAACTGGACGAGATGGCATTGCCGCCGTGCCACATGGTCTATCAGTATCACGTGACGTCGGACGGGAAGCTGAATTGCCTGCTTCTCCAAAGGTCTGTGGATTTGCTGTTGGGCGGGCCCTTCAACTACACCGAGGCCGTTGCCCTGCAACTCATGATTGCGCAACAAGCCAACCTTACACCTGGCGAATTCGTCTGGGTGGGTGGTGACGTTCATCTGTACTTGAATCATCTTGACCAGGCCCGCGAACAACTCACTCGCGAACCTCGCCCGTTCCCGACGATGAAGCTCGTCCGCCATGCAGCGAGCATCGACGATTATCGCATCGAGGATTTCGAGGTGCGGGGCTATTCGCCTCACGACGCGATCAAGGCGGACATCGCGGTCTAGGCAGGCCCGGGGTGGCCGCTTCAACCAGACCCCTTTCGCGGGTCGGCAGAATGCGCGGCACGTTGAGCGAAGCGAGATTGTGTGCCTTGCTCGACGACGATCGCGAGACGGATAGCGTCGTCACGTCCCGAAGCGGCAAGATCAGTCGCAAGCACTACGCGCAATTCCTCGAATGCGTACCGAGTGCATTGAGTCGATGTTTGGACTTCCTCCATTGCCGACATGTGCATCGAAGACCTCGAGCACCCGGCGAGCATCACCGGATGCAAGCTCGCGAGTCCTGACATTCTTCGACAAGGCGGACGCGAACTCCGTTTCGGTCAATCGACTGATCGCGATGTCGATGCCGGATGAAAGATAGGACTGCACGAGAGCGGAGTCCCGCTCCGGGCAATAGTAGGCGGTGAGCAGGCTCGTATCGACGTACACCCGCTTGTTCAATCTCGTTCGTCCCTGCGCTCGTCGAGCAAGGTTCGAGTCAGCGAGCCATCCATCGCGATCGAGTCGCGAAACTCGGTCAGATCGGGTAGCGGCTGCCGTACCCGCCCGGCCCGCTCGGCAACAAGACGCACAGCGGGCTTTCCATGACGCGTGACGATGATCGCTTCACCACTTTCGGCCAGGTCCAGCAGTTCGCTGAACCGCTGCCGGGCATCGCGTGCGTTGATCTCCACGACTCACTTCCGGGGTTTTTGATTACGCAGGAGCGTATGCACTGTTCCCAGCCGGGTCAACGGGTTCGGATCCGGTGGTGAGGGGTCGGTTCCATAGCGAAGGGGGGCCGGGTCGGTCGGACCGGAAAGCCCTTCAATTACGCCACCGCCGTCGCCCTGCAACTCATGCTCGCGCAGCAGGCCGGCCTTCGTCCGGGCGAGTTCGTCTGGGTCGGTGGCGACGTGCACCTGTACCTCAACCACCTCGATCAGGCGCGCGAGCAGCTTTTACGCGAGCCACGCCCGCTCCCGAAGATGCGGCTGGCCGAGCGTGCGACGAGCATCGACGACTATCGCATTGATGATTTCAAGGTAGAGGGCCACGATCCCCACCCCGCGATCAAGGCCGATGTGGCCGTCTAGACAATCCGGTTCTGAAACGAGGCTCATCATCACCTTCAGCGAAGTCGGCGTGTTCAGGACGACCCGAGACCGGTATGGCGATCATGCCCATGTCACCATATTCGGAGAATTCCCGGAAGCTCGTCGAAGGCACTGTCGGCACTGACCAGTCGCCCACCTTCGTGTCTCGCCGTTGCGCCGATGATTCGATCCCACGGGTCGCGGTTCGACCACTCGGACATGGCCGCCGTGTAGATCACAGGCTCCGTGATCGATCGAACCGTGAAACCGCCCAGTTTCAGGGCACGCTGGAAATCGGACGGATCGAGCGGGAGCTTGCCAAGCCGGGACTTGAAGGTCACCTCGTAGATCGATGCTGCACTGAACAGGCGTGCGCTTTCGCCCGATGTCGCGGCCGCTCGTGCCGGCGCGGTCAACCGCGGTGAGTTCGTCAGCAGGAAGATGAGCGCGTTGGTGTCGAACACCAGGACTTCCGGAGTCGATTTCTCCTGAACACGATCTTCCGTCATCCGACGCGCATCTCGTCGTCCAGGTCTCCTTCGAAGTCATCGAGTTCCTGTTCCGACCAACCGTTATCGAGCGCGTCGTGCAAGGCCGTCATGTCGACCGGCCCGGCAATCTCCTGATACAAGCCGATCGGCGAGCGTGCCGATCCGACGGGCCGCAGCTCCACGACGGGCTTGGACCCTCTTGAAATCACCACGCGCTCTCCAGCTTCTGCTCGCTGGATGAGTTCGGACAATCGTGACTTGGCTTCGGCAACCTTCACGACGAGATCAGCCTCGAGCGGGTTTTCCGAAGAACGGTCCGAGATGACCATATCGCTACCTCCTCAACTGACAGGACCCCGTCAACCTAACACGATGCAAGCCAACTTGGTCCATCTTAATGGTCCAACTCTTCGTGGCTCGCGTTACACAGGATGGGGAGGTTTGGGGCAGAGCGAGACAGGTCCGAAACCGGGTGACCGGAAAAGCCTTCAATCACACCTCCGCCGCCGCCTTGCAACTCATGCTCGCGCAGCAGGCCGGTCTTCGTCCGGGAGAGTTTTCGAGGTGCACGGTACTTGTCGCACGACGCAATCAAGGCCAGCGTCACGGTCCATGCGGGTCTCGGGATGGCGACCTGCGCCTTCTCTCCGGCCGAGAGTCGGGTTCGCGTGGGGCATGGAGCGATTCATCGAGAGGGCGATGATCGAAACCCTCCGCTGCCCGAGCGTGAAGATGAACGATACCGCAAGTACCGTCACTTGCAATCATGTTTTTCCGGAAGATGCCCTTTCGAAGCCGACGGGGCAAGGCTTCGTCCGATCGAGCGTGTGTGTCGGTCTCGTGGGGAATGCGGGTCTTGTCCTCGAGTGGTAACACCGTTGCATTGTATGGGTTTGCGACCGTCAGGCTCGCACACCCGGTCGGCCGGATCTCCGAACGATGCGTCGCCGGATCGACATGAGGCGATGGCGAGCAGCGACTACTGCACGCGTGTTCCGCCGGTCGGCATGCATTCGTGAGCATTTTCGAACTGTGATGTACTCTGCAGGTTATCGTTCCGTATGCGAGAACCGCCAGCTTGGCCGAAGTCCTGACGGTCCCGATGCAGGTAGACGCACTGCATCTCGAGAAATCGGAGCGGGCGGCGGAGGCGTCGGCGGACTTCCGCGGCTTGCCTTACCACGATCGGGCGAATGGGCGAGACGTCAACAGCGACACCCCCTGGCTCGGAGAAAGTGCAGCCTCCGCGCCCTTCGAGAACAGCAACCTGACGTTGCAGGCCGGCATGCACCTGCACTGGGCCCTGCCGGCGGGCCTGCGCCACGGCCAGGTGAAGGACGGCAAGCTGGAGATGCCCGCGGTACCCAATCGCTGGCTGGTCCGGCGACGCGGCTCCACCGGCGTGCAGGAGCGATCGTGGGTCATCGAGAGCGACTACCTCTGGCCACCCTCGAATCAGGCGCCGGCGGTCAATATCCTGCACGCGAGCGACGATGCGCGTCCCTACCGGTTCCTGGGCCGAAAGCTCGATCTGCAACAGTGGATGGAGGACAGGAAGCGCCAGAGACCGGGTGGCGTCGGGCCCGACGATGTCGGGGACCGGTACATCGAGCACGAGTACTTCGACGGTCTCACCGCGCTCGGTCACGGCGCCCCGGGATTCGCCGCCTACTACCCCGACTGCATGACCGTCTTCGGCCTGCACGACGGCGATCTGCCGAGCGACTGGCGTCAGGTGCACTACGATGTGCTCGGCTGGTACGGGGGCGCAGCCGTCGCGCCCGAGCTGGAATGGACGAGCGAGCCGGACTCGCCGGACGGGCGGAGCGTGTCGTCGCGGCGCTGGCGCATTCCGGGCGACGCCGCGGGGCCGCAGGCCATCGTCTGTCACGCCGGCATCGCGCTGAGGCGGGACGGCTCGGCGAGCGCCCCACCGGCCGTCGAACGGAAGGTCGCGCTGGGCAATTCCGTCTCCGAAGCGCTCTCGGCGCTTCTGGCCAGCGAGGTTGCCGCCGAGCTGGAACAGCCTGCGCTGGCACGTGCGATCGAGGAGCAGCTCGAGGCCTTGCACCTGGATGCGGAGCTCGACGCCGCCGAGCAGGACATCGGGCTTCGGCTGCGTCGGTATCGACACCGGACATCGTTCGCGCCGGTGCCGGGGCGCGAACGATGGACCCTGCGCACCGTCCGATCGACGGCGAGTGGTCCGCCCGCCGCCCTCCTCGACGCCCTGCGCGAACTCGACGCGCTCGAGGCGCGACATGCGGCGCAGGCCCAACGGCTCGTCCGCGCCCGCCGCCAGCTCCACGGCGACTGGTGCAACTACATGCGCGCGGTCTATCGCCCGCCCGACGGGGGGCGGGGGCAGTTTCTCGACGTCGACGAGATGGTCGCCTTCATCGAGACGCGCAGCCTGGCCGCCGTCGAGCGCCTGGGGGCGATCCTCGGCAGAACCGCCGACGAGCGTGACCGGGCGGAGCAGAGTGTCGTGGCCCTGGTCGAGCGAATCAACGAGGAGGAACGGGTGCGGCACGAGGCCGCGCGGGCTGCCGGGTCGTCGGCACCGGCGCGGACGGGCGAACCTGCGCAGCCCACAAGGTACGAACTGCGTTCCGAACCGGGCGCTCGCTTCTGGCAACCGACCGACCCGGTCGTGCTGATCGCCACGCCCTTCGACTTCGCCGACGAGGCGCGCGTCGACGCGAGCGGACACGGACCGGACGGACACCTCGCCTGCGGCGTTGTCCCGCTGTCCGCGGGGTCGATCGACGAGCTGATCTCGATCACGAGCGCGAGAACGCGGCTCTTGAGACAGCTCGACACTCGCAGCGCGAACGGTCCCTTCGGTGTCCGGCGGATCGACGTGGCACGCCATGCCGTCACACCGCTGTTCCTGGACTGGGGCATCGACCTGCACGCAGCGCGTTCGCGTGCCCCGGGCGCCTCGAACGGGTACGACCCGGATCTCGTCACCGACAACTACCGCCTCGGCGCACGGCATCCGGACCTGCAGCGGGCCGAGACGCTGTGGACGAGCGACGACCCGGACCGCTTCACCGGCCGCTGCGTTCTCGGCGCCTCCCCGGCGATGGGTCTGCGCGCGCGCCTGGAGGAGATGCTGCAGCGTCGTCTCCAGGCGCCGCTTCAGGCGATATGGAAGGAGCGGGACCCGACCGAACCGGAGGCCCGCGCCTACCTCGGGCCGCTCGTCTCGCGTTGGCTTCACGCCGCTGGCGAGGACTCGACGGCCACGCCGTTCGCTGCACTGGCGGGGCCGTGGGCCAACGCCGCTTCCGAGGAGGCGGGCGAGCGCGATTATCTGGACAAGCTCGGTGACTGGTATCGAACGCTCGCCGAGACGCATGCCGGCGTGCCCCTGGAGAGCCTGCCTCGCACACCGGAGCAACTCGGCGCCTTGCACGACTGGTACGCGACGCGACCGCTGCGAGCGGGAAGCGTGCGCATGGACGACCCCTTGTACGGCATCTTGCTCGCCTACCGCCGTCTCTTCGTCGACGGCGAGCGGGAGGGTGGGGGGGAAGGGGAGCTTCGGACCCGCACCTTCCTCGGCCAGTCACTCAGCGGCTTCAACGACGAGCTGATCCAGTGGAAGAGCGCGCTGACGCTGCCGATGGACGAACCGATCGGACTGGCACCCTACCGCGATTTCACCGCCCGGGTCGCCCGCGCGGTCGGCGACGCCAGCGCCTGGACCAGCGAGCCGACCAACGACTTCTCGCCGCTGCGTTCCGGCGCCCTGCAGCTGGACAGGCTGCGGCTGCTGAGCCGATTCGGGCAGACCGTCGACATCCCCTGCGACGAGGCCGTGATCGTGCCTGCGCCCTACAAGCTGCCGGGGCGGCGCGGCGTCGCCTTCTTGCCGCCCCGGCTGGCACAGCCGGCACGCGTCACCTTCCGCTGGCTCGACACCGATCCCGGCGAGTCGGGGGAGATGATCGAGGCGGGCGAGCGGACACCGATCTGCGGCTGGCTCATGCCCGAGAAGCTGGGCGCGCGTCTGCTGGTGTTCGCCGCCGATGGCGATCCGCTGGGTGCGCTCGCGGCGGACAGGGATACCGGCGAGCTGGAATGGGTTCGTGCACCCGGCCGGATGCCATTGGACGAGCGCCGCTGCGGCGAGGGGCACAAGGCGCTGCGCCGGATCTGCCGCCGCTACCACGACAGCGCCGTCGCCGGACGAGACGAGGAGGGTCTGCGCGATCTCGGCGAGCTCGGTGCGAGTGTCGCCGATCCCCGGCTGGCGCAGGTGCTGTTGTACCTGTGGGCGACGCGTTCACCCGCCTTTCTCGAAGGCTTCCTGAACACGCTCGACGATGCGATGCAGAACATCGATCCTGAAGGCGTGACCAGCATGGGTGCCACGGCGCTGCTGCTCGGCCGACCCGTGGCCGTCGTCGGCGCCGAGCTCAACCTGGAACTGGCGGGCGAGCCGGCCGTGCGCCAGGACTGGTCGGCCTTCATGCAGGACCAGCACCGCCACCACCGCGGTACCGACGACTTCGAGGCGGTGCGAGTCCCGTTGCGCCTCGGCCAGTTCGGCAGCCGCGAGGACGGCGTGCTGGGCTACTGGCTCGAGAGCGAGGCCGGGTTCGTCGATGACACCTTCGTCGCACAGGCGGCCGACGACGATGATCCGGGCCGGCGTCTGGAGATCGGCACGGACGGCGCCGCGCTCGCGGCCAGGATCAACGCCCACGACAGGAGCGACGGTGTGGACGGTCTGAACTTCACCCAGTCGGTGGCGGACCCGCCGCTGCGCACCACCCTGCTGATGGACCCGCGCGGACAAGCGCAATTGACCTCGGGGATACTGCCGGCGAAACGGATCGACATTCCGCGCAACCTCTGGGAACCCGCGCTCGAGGCGATGCGCGTGTGGTTCCCCACCGGGCCGGTGGTGAGCCGTCCGGGGGATCGCCGTATCCCGGTTCCCGATCTGCTCGATCGGCGGTGGAGCTGGCTGGAGCTCTCGGACGGCTCCGCGGGGGTGCACTGGCAGAGCGTGCGAGTGCAGCCGAGCGTGGAGCGCGGCCGACTGCGGCACGCCCTTCACGAGCTGGCGCGCGTGGCGACGGGGGCATCGCGCGAGGAGGCGAACGCGCCGGCTGCGGCGAGGGCGATGGTTCCCGATATCGAACGCCTGGTCGAGCGCAGCTGGCTCCTGGAACGCTCTCCGGCGGACGATCGGCTGGATCTGGGTTCGCGGGAGGCGCGTGAGCCGCTGGACGATCGCGCGCTCGAGACACCGCTCGACACGCTGCTCGCGCAACTCTGCTCCGCGCTGGTCTCGCCCGACGACGAACCCGATCTCGGGCAACGTGCGGAGGTCCGGGAAGGCTGGCTGATGCTCGAACGCGGCAATGGAACCGACACGCCATGATCATCGACGAACACCTGCTGCTCGACCTGCCGCTGAACGGTATCCGGGAGGGTGAATGGCGGGACAACAGCGGTCGTGGCTGGTCGGTGGCGGCGAACGGATCGTGCGAGGAGACCGAGCTTGCGCTCATCGGGTCGTGCTTGCATCTGAAGAGCGGTGGCAGGCTGACGCTCATCGATCCGCTCGATGGTCCTCTCGCGGAGCACGACCTGATGGGGGGCGACCTGACGGTGGAGTTCTGGGCCTTGCCGGACAGGCCCGAGGCGTTCGGTTCGCTGCTCGGCGGCCTGCTCGAGGTATCCCTGAAAGAGGATGCGCTGGAGTGGTCCGTTGCGGGGGCGGATCGCAGGGCCATGAAGCTGCCCGCACCGGAGGCGCCGGGCGGGGTTCCCGCGCCGCACCATTGGGCGCTGGTCCTCACGCGTGACTGGCGCTCCTCGCGGGTGTACCGCGATGGTGTGGACATCTCCCGAGCGCCCACGTCTGTCGATGGAGGAACCGCCGACGACGCGCGCACCACCGATCTGGTCGTCGGCGGCTCCCGGGAGCGGGGCTGGCGGGGCAAGCTCGCTCACCTGCGGCTCTGGAGCACGGCACTCGAAGTAGCGCAGATCGAGAGAAACCGCTCGCGCGACGTGACGGCGCACGCCGCGTTCAAGACCAGTACCGGGATCGAATGGCGATTGCTCAACGCGCTCGAGGAGCCCTCGCTGTACATCCACGGCAACGAGTCGCAGATGTTGCACCTGGAAGTGATCAACGTGCTGCATGAGACCCCCCTCGTGTTCGACGCCGGCGGGGAGGTCTCGCGCGAGGCGTACCAGCTCCAGCTCGTGTTCAGACCCGGAACGATCGCGGACCACGCGTTGCGCAGGTTGCCCGAACGCTTCGCCGAGCACACCGGCAACGACGGCTGGAGCGTCAAGCGGGGAAGTACGAACGGGGAGGACTACCTGTCGTTCCTGCGCAACGGCACGGTCGGCCTCGAGCTGGCGAGCGGTGCCATGCTGAGGCTCTACCTGCCGGGTCTGGCCGCCGCACCGGGTGCGGGTTCGCGCACGACCCGGGTTGCGCTGAACTACCGGAAACTGCACCCGAAGGGCTCTGCTGCGGAAATGGCCGGCCACCGCGCGCAGCTGCTGAACATCGTCTACCGCGCCGCACCGAGCGCGTACCGACGACCGCCGCTGGACGTCGGCGTCCTCGGCGCCCCGAGCGTGCTCAATAACGGCACGAAGACCCGGTTGACGCTGTACATCCGCAACGTCAAGCGCGGCGAGGACGGGCAGGCCGTGCCGTTGCTGCTCGGCTCCACCGGCACCACGCGGGACGAGGCGCCGCGGTTCGTGCTGGAGATCGACGCGAGCGATCCCGACGGCGAGTCGTTCGAGGGCGCAGGGCTTGCCGACCGCGACGATCTCGCCGCCATCGAGCTGAGCGCGGCGGTGTGGCCGGGCAACGGTACCGCCGACACCGCCGACACCGCCTTCGCCACCGTCGACCCGCTCGGCGAGTCCGGCAACACCTTCCGCTGGAGCCTGGCTCCGATGCGCGTCGTCGATGGCGAGTCGGGGCTGGGGTTCGGTGCGGACGAGACGCTGTTCCTGACGCTTTCGGATCTCGTGACCACGGCGCTGCCCGGCCGGGTCGTCCTGCGACTGCGCTACGAGGATTTCGAACGCTATGGCGAGGGGGTCTACGAGATTCCCATCGACAAGGTGGCGGCAGTTCCGGCGAAGCTCGGGAACGGTGGCATCGGATACGGTCTGGCCCTCGGTCACGACCCGAGAGGGAGCCGGGTGGCGTCTCCGGGTACCGAGCTCGCGCACGAGGAGCGGGGGAAGGGCGACATGGACGAGGTCCTGTCGGTTCGCCAGCAGGGCGACGGCGATGCGGTCAGCATCGAGAGCGTCGGGGGCGGCGCGGCGCTGAGCGTGCGCCAGGAGAGCGAGGACCCGGACGCCGTGGCCGCCCGCTTCAGCGGTGGCAGCGTGGTGCTCGACGGCGACATCCGCACCGGACCGACGCACACGTGGTATGTGGAGCGAGACGGCTGGGCAGCCAGGAACAGGAAATTCGTCGAGTTCGAGGGGGGCTACAAGGACGATCGGAGTCGAGGCCAGGTGCACCTGTACGCGCCGAGCAACTACTACGACAACGTGCCGGCATTGACGCTCGCGGGCAACTACGGAGCCGGCGGCAAGGTCGGTATCGGTACGACCGATCCCGAGTCCAGTCTGCACGTCAACGGCCGCATTCGCGACAAGAGCGGCGAGGTCATGCCGGTGGGCACGGTCGTCGCCTTCGCGGGAAAGACCGCGCCGGACGGATGGTTGATGTGCCGCGGTCAGCGAGTGAGCGACACGGAGAAGTACGCTGACCTGGCCGGCGTTCTTGGGGTCAGGCTTCCCTTCAACGTCCCCAACTATCAGGAGCGGTTCGTCGTCGGCGCGCACGGCAACGGCGAGTACGATCTCGGCAAGACCGGTGGCGCGTCGAGGGTCCGACTCACCCGGAGCCAGATGCCGCGCCACGGCCACGACGTCTCCGTGGCCGAACACCACGGCCACACGCATCGCGTACCGGTCGATACCGGTGGGGGTGGGCAGCACGGTTCCGGAAGGATGTACAAGCCCGGTGACAAAGACTCGAAGATAATGGGCAACGTGAACGCGAACGACTACTGGAACACCTTCGAGGATCGCGGCGTGAGTGGATCACGCAAGCACAGCGTTCGCCAGACGACGTCCGGGGGCGGCAGCGATCACGAGAACCGCCCGAAGTTCGTCGCGCTGAACTACATCATAAAATACTGAGGATGCACCCATGTCAGCACGATTCGGATTTCAGGTCACGGTCAAGGAACGCGCGATCTGGGTGTTCCCCGAGGATGTCGACGCCGCGCTGGCGGCCGCGAAGGCCCAGGCCAATGCCGCGGCCAGCAACGCCAGCGCCGAGGCCAAGCGGCTCGCCAAGGCCGGCATCGCCTACGGCTGGACGCGTGGGGTGGGAGAGGAGCCGATCTCGCTCGGCTCGTTCGACGACCTGACCGGGTTCGTCGACGACAACATCCTCGGCAATCTGCCGGCGGCATTGAAGCCGGACTTCAAGGTCACCGAATCCTTCGACGCGCTGGTCGGCGGCCTTCCCGATCCGGTCAACGGCGCGGTGAAGGATCTGAAGGCGAAGGCCGTCTTCGAGCTGGACAGCCTGCGGCTGAAGATCCCCGGCAAGGGCAGTGACGAGAAGATGCAGTTCGAGATCGCCATGCTGATCAACCTGATGGCGCTGCCCTACAGCCTCGGGCCGTTCAAGCTCAATCAGCTGTACGCCAGGCTCGGCAACTTCTGAACCGATCGTGCGGGGGAGAGCGGCCATGACGCGTGGAAGGTCGAGCCCTCGCGTGCCGGCGCCGATGGCCGGTGCGAGAGGGGCCGGTGGCCCCGCCGCCCCCGCGCCGCCCCCCGGCTCGACCAGGCGCGTGCGCCCGACCGGACGTGCCACGCTGCCCTCTGCCGGGCCGGCGCGCCGCGCCGCGCTGCCGGCGCCGTGGGGCAAGGGTAGGCAGCTGCCACCGGTCACGCCACCGTCGCCTTCCGTGAGCGCACCGGTCACGCTGGGCGAGATCCTCGACGCGATCGGCGCGGCGACCGATCCGGCCGGGACGCGCGATACCGTAGAGGGCATGCCGTTCGTCTGGTCGAGGGCCGCGCACGACCCGGCGCTCCCGCGCGCCTCTCTCGACGCCATCGCCGAGGCAGCCCTCGGCGACGAGGAAGGCGCCGCGTTCGATGTCGCCGGCCGGCTTGACTCGGCAGTCACCGCACTGCCCGTCCACCTCGTCGCCGACGCGCGGGTGGGGCTGCTCTCGCTACGACTCGAGGGGCTGTGGCTGGCGCGGCCGGCGAACGGTCCTGCGCCGCCGCGGCTCGGCCTCGCCGTGTCGATCGCGTTGTCGACGCCGCCGCTCGGCCCCTTCGCCGTCAATCGGGTGCGCCTGCACATCGGCTCGCCGTCGCCATGACCCGTTCACCGACACCACCCGCCCGGCGCTCGCGGCGCGATGCCATCGCCCGACCCGTGCGCCGCGGATCGGATTTGCCGTCGTCGCCGTCGCCGTCGCAAGGTGGCGCCACGAGCGTCACGACGCCATCGACACGGCCCGATCGTGGGTCGCGACCCGATACCGACGTCGGCGCGCAGATCGTGCTGACGATCGGCGGCATTCCACGCACGCTGTGGCTGGGCCTGGAGCGAGGCGCGGCGAACGATGCCGGTGCGATGATCGGGGAGCGCTTCCGAACGCCCCGCGACGCACCGCTCGGCGTGCCGGTGGGCGAGATCATCGATACCCTGCTGGACGGCACGCCGCTCGCGGGCGAGCTTCCCGACACTCTCGCGAGCGCCAGGGTCGACCGGCTCGAGATGAAGCGATCGGCCGCCGGCGCCGAGCTGGCCTTCGGTCTCGAGATCGCCCTGGTCCACGGCGACTCGACGTTGCGCGCGTGGCTGCAGCTCACGCGCGAGGGCCGGACATGGCAGTTCGCCGTGGTACTGCGGCTGGGGGATCCGAGCGACCCCGTCGAGCTCGTGCTCGAGCTGAACACCGCCGGCGACGTCTCCGCCCGGATGGAGCAGGGCGCGGTGCCGAGATCCTTCTCGCTGGCCTCGCTCGGCCAGGTCATCTCCCCGGAGCTGGCGGCGCTGATGGGTGATGTGGAGATCAGTCCGCGGCGGCTGGTGTTCGGCACGCACCGCGCGAGCGGCAACCATGTCCTGGCGCTGGAGATGGCGGCCGATCTCTCGCTGTCGCGGTTGCCGTTCGTGGGCGAGCGGTTGCCGGCGGGGGCGGACATCGGCATCCGGGACATGAGTCTGGTCTGGTGCAGCGAGGGTTTGGCCGATCACCCGGAGGCGCTCGTCGCTCTCGACGCCCTGCTGGCCGCCGACGCCGCGCTCCTCGATCCCGGAACGCTCTCGGCCGGCGGCAGGTTCCGGGCGTCGCTGATCGTGCCGCCGAACACCATCGCGCTCGACCTGCCGCTGCGTCGCCCGATCTCCGCCTCTCCCGGGACCCCCGCGCTTCCACCCCTGGCTTCGGCCAGTGCACCGGCCGCACCCGCGCCCGCGCCCGCGCCGATGCCGGAGGCCGCGCCGATGCCGGAGGCCGCGCCGGCGGTGGAGGATCCGGTGACGTGGGTCAAGGTCGGCAAGAAGGCCGGCCCGTTGAGCCTGGCCCGGGTCGGACTGAAATACGAGGACAAGCGGCTGTGGATGCTGTTCGACGCGGCCCTGAGCGCAGGCCCGGTGACCCTCGTCATCGACGGCCTCGGCGCCGGACTCGACCCGAGTGCCTTGCTCGCGGGGCGCTTCGATCCCGCCTTCACCCTGCGCGGTCTTGGCCTGGCCATCAAGGGGCCTGCGGAGATCGGTGGCGCCTTCCTGCGCGATCGCGTCGTCTCGCCGCGCGGCGAGTACGACGAGTTCTCCGGTGTCATCAGGATCAAGACCGAGGTGCTGACCATCAGCGGCATGGGCAGCTACGCCGATCCCCCCTGGGGCGATCCGTCGCTGTTCGCCTACGCCTTCCTCGACAAGCCGATCGGCGGACCGGCGTTCTTCTTCGTGACCGGGCTGGCGCTCGGCATCGCCATCAACCGAACCCTGGACTTGCCGCCGATCGAGGCGGTCTCGACCTTCCCGCTGGTACGGCTCGCGCTCGGAGAGAGTCCGAGCGTGCCCGGCTCGGCACCGCCCGCGATCCGTGACACCGGCGGGGACGCGGAACTGACCCGGCTGCTCGAGGTGCAGCAGGCCATGAAGCCCTACGTCCGGCCCGCCTCCGGGCGGTTCGCGTTGGCGCTCGGCGTGCGTTTCAGCTCGTTCAACCTCATCGACAGCTTCGCTCTGCTGGTCGCCTCGTTCGCCCCGCCGGTAAAGCTCGATCTGCTGATCAGCTCACGGCTACGGATCCCGCCGCTGCCGCCGGGCGGCGCCTCGCCGGTCCCCGCCCTCGCCGAGATCGGCATCGATCTGCGCGGCACGCTGGTGCCCGAGGAAGGGACGGTGAAGGTGGAGGGGCGCATCACGCCCGGGTCGTGGTTTCTGGACAGCGCCTGCCTGCTGAGCGGCGGGGCGGCGTTCGCCGCCTGGGGGAGCGGTGCTCACGCCGGCGACTTCGTCATGAGCGTGGGCGGCTATCACCCGAGCTTCGTCGTGCCCGATCATTACCCCGCGGTGCCCCGACTCGCCCTGAACTTCCGCCGCGACGCCATCACGATCAAGGGCGAGGCCTACTTCGCCATGACGCCGTCCGCGCTGATGGCGGGCGGTTCGCTGAGCGCGAGCTACGTCGACGGCGATGTCCGTGCCTGGTTCGACTGCGGCGCGCACTTCCTCGTCGCCTGGGAGCCCTTCAGCTACGAGGCGTCGATGCACGTCGAGGTCGGTGCCTCCTACCGGACCGCCCTGGGGACCGTCGGTGCCTCGGTCGGCGCGAGCCTGGCGCTGTCGGGCCCGGACCTGGCAGGCGTCGCGACGATCGATCTGTCGTTGTTCACGATCGAGGTCGAGTTCGGCACGCCGAAGGGCCCGCCCGCGCCGATCGATGCGGCAACCTTTCGTCAACGCTTCCTGCCGAGCAAGGACTCGGAGCTGCTCAGTGTCAAGGTGATCGACGGTCTGGTGCGCTCCGGCACCTACCGGGACGCACCGCTGTTCGTGGTCAATCCGGCCGATTTCGCCCTGGTGCTCGAGAGCGTCATCCCGAGTCCGGACGGGCAGAGCATCGGCATCGGGCCGATGGGCAAGACGACGCTGGCGGCACGGGAGACCCTGCGCTGGAGCATCGACCGGGAGCCCTCGCGGTTCGGCGCCGAGACGCTCCGCAAACCGGTCCCGGCCGCCCTGTGGGGGCCTGCACCGCGGGCCGGCGTGGCGCGGGCGCCCGATCTGGAATCGGGCGGATCCGTCATCGAGGCGGCGGTCGGTCACACGCTGCGGCCGGCGAAGGCGCCGACGCCCGGTACGAGCCGCGAGTACGAGACCGCGCTGCTGGAATCGAACGCGGACGCCTGGCACTCGTCGAACGGGACCCGAACCGATCCCGCCTGGCCCGGCGCGGCGGCCTCGTTCGAGGCCACGGGTGCCGACGTCGAGACAGCGCTCGGGAACCTGTCCGCCGATCCGCCCGAGGCGCTGCTGATCGCTCTCGCCGGAGCGTCGCACGATCTGGACGGAGCAGAGCTTCTCGGTACCGCCTGGCTGACCGATCTCCAGGAACTGCCCCGTGTCGGCACCCTCGGAACATCCTCATGAACGACACCATCCGTTTCACCGACTGCTACCAGACAGCGCTGAACGCCGGCACCTACACGGTCAGCGCGACGCTCGATGCTCCGGAGGCGCTCGCGCCGGTCCTGACGACGAGCGTGACGCTGCACGTCGCCGGGCCGCGTTTCTCGCTGCCGCCCGCCGAGATCCGGTCGGTCTTTCCGCCGGAGAACGGCGAGGGCGACTTCGACAACGTGCTGCCGCACGTCGTGCTGGAACGCTGCACGCTGCCGTGGGAGCGTCTGGTCGACACCAAGACCGGCGAGGCGACACGCGATGCCACCCTGGAGCGCATCCCCTTCCTGGCGCTGCTGCTGTTCACCGAGCGGGAGGAGGCCAGCGGCGAGGTGACGCCGCCGACGACGATGACGCTGGCGGCACTCGGGCTCCGGACGGAGCCCGGTGACAAGCCGACCGACAAGGTCAGCGTGATCGAGGTGAGGCGCGCCCTGTTGGAAGGCCTCGTGCCGAGCGGGGAGGAACTGCGCCTGCTGACCCATGGGCGGGAGCGCGTGCAGGACGGTGCCGAGCACCGGCGAGCCGTCGTCGTCGCCAATCGTCTGCCGGGGTCCGCGCAGCGTCACGTCGCGCACCTGGTCATGCTCGAGAACCGCTATCGGCGCCGGACGCTCGGGCGCAGGAAGGTGTGGCTGTTCGACCTGGAGGACGCTGCCGATACCGTCCGGTTGATCACGCTCAAGAGCTGGCAGTTCACCTGCTCGGCGGACGAGCCCACGCTGCGTGGACGCCTGCTGGGCGAGGCGTTCACCTTCGAACCGTTGGGCGTGCCCGCCGCCGGGGAAGACGCCGATGCGTTCCGGCGACTGCGGCAGATGAGCTACGCCGCGCTTCCCTACCACCTGCGTCACGGGGGCCGAGCGCCCACGCTGTACCACGGGCCGCTGGTGGCCTCGCAGCCCGGCCGTGGCGGCGAGGAGGAGCCCGTGCCGGCCTCTTCCGAAGGGCTGGTACGGGTGTGGGAGGACGAGCGCGTCCTCGACGTCAGCCTGGCCGCGGCGTGGCAGCTGGGCCGGCTGCTGCTGTTGCGCGACCAGGGCGCGGCGATGGCGTACCACGGCTGGCGACGTCGCGACGCCCGGCGTCGTGCCGCACGCGAGAGCCGGGCGGACGACGGGCACCTGCGTCTCGGCGACGACGTCGCCGCCGGCTCGAGCGCCATGCCCGCATCGATGCGGGACTGGTGCCGGGAGCGGCTGTTGCTGCGCGGCCTGCCGTTCGAGTATCTGGTGCCGGACCCCCGCATGCTGCCGACCCACTCGCTGCGCATCTTCGGGTTGCACACGCATTGGTTGGAATGCCTGCTGAGCGGGGCGCTGGCGCTCGGTCGCTCGGGCGAGGCCGACCGACGTCTGGAGGCGCATTACCTCTCGCTTGCCTATCCGGAGGCTGCACGCGAGCGCAGTGGCTTCCTGCTGCGCAGCCCCTCGATTGAGGAGCATCCCGACCTGGAGGTCACCGCCTTCGACGGCGATCGTCGGCTCGAGCCGCTGCGACTCGAACGCCTCGGCACCGGGCTGATGCTCGGACTCTACCGAGGGAGCTTCTCCCGACTCGCCTTCGCGCTGCCCCCGATCGGGCTGCACTTCGGTCTGAAGGAGGGTGATGACGGGCGGTTCTCCAAGGATCTGCGGGACGAGGGGAGCGGCGCGGAGAGCGGCAGGCAGGCCGAGGTGTCCTGGCGAGGCGAGCGCGTCGTCGACATCGACAAGCTTGGCAGGAGCGTGCACGAGCAGCTCGATCTCGGCGTCCGCTCCCGGCTCGCCTCGGGACGGTTCGCGTTCCAGATGTGCGAGGGTGTGGAGCGGGTCGAGTTCAGCGTGAGGCGAGCGGCGCCCGGCACGTCCGGGGACTGATCGACCCGTCGCCGTTGGTGAAACCGACGGCCTTTGCGATAGTCGTCGTCGTGGTCTTCTTCGCGAGCACGTTTCTCTGACGAGAACCGCTCGGAAGGCCGATGTTTCCGTCCGGAGGCAGGCGCGGATCAGCTCGATCGACAGAGCATGGTGTTGCATTTCGCACGGTTGAAGATGACCTGCAACGGCAGGTTTCTGATCTTCGGTATCCAGCGGACGGCAGAGAGACACGAGGGGAGTCGGCGCCACGGTGAGACTCCGACGGGGGACGGTCAGACCGAATGTTCGGCATCGGAAACTGATATATGACAAAGTTGTCATCTCGAAGTGTATGGCGGTTCACCGGCATGACGGGCAGATACGAACACCGACCCTTCTTCAAGTGGTTATTCGTCTTTGCGATCGCTGGAGCGGTCTCCGCCTGCGATTCCGGTGGTTCGGACAGGGAACCGCGGAATGACGGCGCGGGAGATCTGCCCCCGGTCACGTTCGTGGCGAGTCGGGTGCTCATCAACGAAGGCGAGTCCACCCGGCTGCGCTGGAGCAGCCCGACGGCGGACTCGATCGAGATCGAGCCCGGCATCGGCAGCGTCGATCCGGAGGGGGAGCGCCTCGTCACCCCGGCCGAGACCACCGAGTACGTGCTCACGGCCCGCCTCGACAATGACGTGAACGTCACGCCGCTCACGGTCACCGTGCGCCCGCTGGCTGCCGTGCGCCTCGTCGCCAACGTTCTCGAAGGGGATGCGCCGCTCGCCGTGCGCTTCACCCCGCGGGTGGATTCGCTGACGGCGATCAACCGCTTCTACTGGGACTTCGAGGGGGACGGCGGGCCTGTCGACGGCGGGCTCGGTATCGAGGCGGCAGGCTTCGACCAGCTTCGCTTCCCGGGTGGCTTCGAGGTGACCGGGCGCGATCAGACGTTCACCTTCGATGTTCCCGGCACCTACGAGACGCGCGTGCGTGTCTGGGACGTCGAGGGCAACCAGGCGGACAGCACCCTGACCGTGCTGGTGGGCAACGCCCCGCCCGAGGCGCTCGTGCGGGTGTCGCCCACCAGAGCCACCGCGCCGCTCGACGCGAACTTCACCGTCGTGGCGAGTGACAACGAAGGGATCGCCTCCTACGAGTGGGACTTCGAGGGCGACGGCGTCTACGACGAGACGAGCGAGCGCGGCACGATCCGTCATCGCTACGAGACGCCCGGTCGGTTCACCCCGCAGATCCGCGTCACCGATTCGCTCGGCATGTCCGTCGAGCTGAACCCCTTGCACCTGCAGGTCGACGCGCGGCTGGAGAACGTGCCCACGGTGACCGTCACGGCTCGCCCGGCGGTCGGCGTCGCCCCGTTGGAGGTCGCGATGTCGGCGCGTGTCTCGTCCCCCGACCGCTCGCCGATCGCGAGCTGGGCATGGGACTTCGACGGCGATGGCGTGACGGACAGTGCCGAACCGAGCCCCACGAGCCACGTGTACACGCGCATCGGCACGTTCTACCCGACGCTGACGGTCACGACCGAGAACGGCAGTGTCGGACGCGACATCTTCGACATCATCGTCGAGCCCGATGTCGCGCTGAGCGTCGCGAATGCCGCGCCCGACCCGGAGCAGGGCGAGTCGGCCACGGTCACGGTCGCCGTGAACGGCGCGCTCGAGATGCGGGTCGATGTGGAGGATGCGGCCGGTACCCGCGTGCGCGTGCTCTCCGAGTACGCCACCTTCGATGCGGACGATCACCCGTTTCCGTGGAACGGTCAGGACACGTCCGGCCGCGTGCTGCCGCCGGGCGACTACTACGCTGTCGTGCGCTACCGCGTCGACGGCATCGAGCGCGTGCTGGACCTTCGCACCAGCACCGGTGGCGAGTACTTCTACCCCAGTGGCTGGGGTGGGGGCACCTGCTACAGCGCGCGTCGCGATCTCGAATGCGGTGTCCTGACGGTGTCGGACAACGAGATCGAGCCGTTCGCCGACCAACCGCTCGTCTACGCCTTCAGCATCCCGTACAACGCCCGGGTAACCGGCTACGTGACGATCATCGGCGGCGAGGACTTCGCCCCGGCGACCTTCTTCCGCTCGCGGTTGCTGGCCCGGGGCGACTACGCGATCGAGTGGTTCGGCGAAGGCACGGACGGGAAGTTCCTGCCCAGGCGCGATCGCGGCGGCTACCTGCCCGCCATCTACGGGCTCACCACCAGCGACAACGCCATCGTGCTGAGTCACGCCACATCGATCGACTCGCTGACGGCCACGCCCGGCATCTTCTACCCGCCGCTCGCCCCCGTGGCAGAGGGCGCGAGCGGCGGCGGCACGCTCGCTTTCGATCTGAGCCGTGCGAGCGACATCGTCCTGACCGTGGACAACACCGAGGCGGGGGCCGAGGTGCTGCGCCGCGAGTACCCGGGCGTGCCTGCCGGGAGCGGCGTCACGCTCAAGTGGGACGGGCGCGACAACGGCGGACAGCTGCTCGCACCGGGCGGTTACCGCATCAGTCTCTACGCGCGCGACGCGTTCGGCCAGCTGTCGCTGCCGACCCGCGCGATGCAGCGCATCCGGTACTAGGGAGAGCTATCGTGAACACGTATTCGATCCGACTCCTCGCCGTCCTGCTGCTCTCGCTCGTCGCGCTCGTGGCGCGGGCGGCGGACAACCAGAACGATCTGAACACGCACGCGACGATCGCGGGGGCATCCGGCTACGAGGACGACGACACGGGCGGGGACTCGAACGACTGTCCGGCGAAGGTCACCTCGCCGGTACTCATTCACAACGGCGAGTTCGTCTGGTCGACGACCGACGTGGTGCTGACCGGACGACCGGGCATCTCGCTGTCGCGCTACTACCGCTCGTACGACTCGCGCGAGGGCATCTTCGGCAAGGGCTGGAGCACGCATTGCGAGAAGGCGCTGATCCGGGTCATCGACTACGAGACCGACGCCACGGACGCGTCCGGTACGGCGACCGAGCCGGTCGTCAAGTACGTCTACCGCCTCGCCAACGGTCGGCGCTACGAGTTCGAGGAATCCCTTCCCGACACCTTCGTCGCACCCGAGGGCCTGCCGGGTATCTCGCTCACGCTCGGAGCTGACGGCGCACCACGACTGACCGGCATCAACGGCAACGTCGAGCGCTACGACCGGTTCGGACAACTGACCGCGGAGATCGACCGGAACGGCAACACGGTCACCTACAGCTACGAAGGTGGGGCCATCGCCCGAATGGCCGACGGCAACGGCCGCTTCCTGGCGCTGAGCTACGACAGCACCGGTCACGTCACCCGGGTCACCGATCACACCGATCGCGTCTGGCGCTACGCCTACAATGCCGACGGTTCGACGGCGAGCGTCACCGATCCCGCGGGGGGCATCGTGCGCTACGAGTACGTCGGCATCACGCGCCCGGCGAGTTCCCACGTGTTCCCGGCGATCTCCCGCATCGTCGACGCGAGCGGCGTGACGCTGGTCAGTGTCGCCTACGCGGAAAACGGTCGCGTGGCGAGCTACACGATGGGGGAGAACACCTACACGTACTCCGAGCGCCGGGGCTACCTGTACAAGGCCGACACGACGGGCTCCACCTGGAGCTACCTGACCGACGGGACGGGGAGCAAGACCGAGGTCTTCCCCGCGACCCGGAGCAGCGTGCCCGAGCGCTACGAATACGATGCGCAAGGACTGCTCACGAAGTACACCGATCTGCTCGGCACGGAGTTCACCCGGACCTACGACACGCTCGGCCGGCTCACCGGCAGCACCTCCCCGGACGGCACCACGACGATCGCCTACCGGGGCGAGACGAGCTGGCCGATCTCGACGACGTCCCCGACCGGTCGCACGGCCACGGTCACCTACGATGCCACCGGCAACCCGCTGACCACCGTCGACCCCGCGGGCAACACGACGACCATGACCTGGAGCACGGCGGGGGACCTGCTCTCGGCGACCGACCCGCTCGGCAATGCCGTCTCGATGACGTACGACGACATCGGCCTGGCGACGTCGATGACCGATGCGCTCGGGCGCACGACGACACTGGCTCACGACGCCCGCGGCAACCTGTCGGCGCTGACGGATGCGGCCGGCAATCGGTCGACCTTCACCCATGACGTGTTCGATCGCGTGATCGATGCGACCGACGAACTCGGGCACATGACCCGCTACGCCTACGATCCGGCCGGGCGGATCCTGTCGGTGACCGATGCGGCGGGCGGCGCGACCGCGTTCGAGTACGACGAGCACGGCCGATCCATCGCCGAGACCAGGCCGGACGGCAGCCGCCTGACCTACACCTACCACGCCGACAATCTCGTCGCGACGATGACCGACCCGCGCGGCATCGTCACCACCTACACCTACGATGCCGGCAAGCGCCTGACCCGCATGGTCGCCGGACGCGACACCTACTCGTACACCTACGACATCCTCGATCGGGTGACCCGGGCGACGAGCGGCTCCTCGAACATCACCGTCGCCTACGACACCCTCGGGCGTCCGACGAGCGAGACCCAGGGGCGGAACACCACGACGTACGGCTACAACGTCGAGGGCGAGCTGGTCACGATGAGCACCGGGGACGAGGAGCTCCTGTACGACTACGACGCTCGCGGACTGCTCGCCTCGTTCACGACGCCGATGGGAGTTCATCGCTACGAGCACGACGCGGCCGGTCGACTCGTCGGGCATGCCTATCCCACCGGCGGCACGGCCGCCATGCGCTACGACGCGGCGGATCAGCTCCTCGAGCAGGACTACTCGGCGGTGAGCGGAGAGGTGTTCGGCTACGCCTACGACACCCTCGGCCGTGTGACGCGGATGACGGGTGACGGCGCTACCGACTGGCTCTACACCTACGATGCGGCCAGTCGCCTGACCGGCGCGCAGCACGAGCAGACCTACGCGTACCTGTACGACATGCTGGGCAATCGTCTCGAGGGCGGTGGCGTCTACGACGCGTTCAACAAGCTGCTGGAGAACGACGCTCACACCTTCGCGTACGACGCGGCGGGCTCTCTCGTCGCCAAGGTCGACAAGCTGACGGGCGAGGAGGAGCGGTTCGGTTACAACGG
>ENA-ORXT01002376-ORXT01002376.1-marine-metagenome-genome-assembly--contig:-NODE-2376-length-22706-cov-8.639887_pt1 | contig 22706 bp, 28 predicted proteins | sample MGYA00237868_ERZ511482 | MGnify/ENA metagenome assembly ERZ511482
GAGGCACCCCGGGGGGGGGGCGCACGCCGGTGGCGGTGCGGGGGGTGGTGCGTGCCGCCGCCGCCGCCGCCGCCGTTGCCGCCGCCGCCGCCGCGGCGCAGAGCCGCGGCGGCCAACGTCGTTTGTGTGTGGCGAGGTGGCGACGGCGGCGGCACGGGGGAGGGCGGTGGTGGCAAGGCGCCGAGCCTCTGCCTCGACGCGCTCGACAGTCGCGCCGCTAGCGCCGTTGGACAGTGCGGGGCGTGGCGCCCGCGCGCTGCGGAGCGCCCCGTCGCCAAAAGTGGCGGCGTTGCCTTCCCCCCCCGCCGCCCCCCCCCCCCCCCCCCACCCCCCCCCCCCCCCCCCCACGTCATGAGCGACAACCGACCGCCGGCGGTGCCAGCCACGTCACCGCTAGCGTCACTGCCGCGGTGGCGCCCGCCAACACGACGGCACCGCGCCGGCGCGGGCGGCGCCCGAGCCGCCCGAGCCCCCGCGCGGCGCGTCGGCGGCGAGAGGGGACCGGCGGCCGCTCCACGGCGGCCGCAACAGCGCCCGCCCGCACCGCCGGGCGGCACAGTGGGTCTTAAACCAGGTTCCCTGACCGGAGTTTGCCTCCGACATTGTTCCCCCTCCCCCCCTCAGAAGGGTGTTTTTTTTGCAGAAAACAGGGCAATTTGTCAGGCATGTCGAGCAGGATGAGTACAAACAAGTCTCGGTCGCAGTCGATTTTAACTGGACGAGTGGCGGAAACGTGCTCCATCGGCCAGTCGTGTCAGGCATGCTCGGCACTTTTTCTCGCTTTTTGCACCGATTCGCTGCAAATCTGTCGGGCGTGTCCAGCAGAAGAGACTTGTCCTGCAGACGAGGCACGTTTTTCTTGTTTGTGTCATGCGCGATCCGCCCCGTGTTTTCTGCCAAACGTGCCAATCGTGTCAGCAGCTTTGCTGTTGCAGATCGTCGCAGCGCGTCGGCGTTGTCAAAGTCAGCGCCACCAAAGCCGACGCCGCACATTGGCTGGTCGACGTTGCTTTCGCCAGTGCACCCAATGCCATCGCTGACATGTCCCGGCTGGCCGCCGGACTGGTTTTGCTGCGCCTCACGACTGGCCTACTGGCGTGGGACTGGGCGTACCGCCACCACAGGGGCGGGTGGCGGTCGCCGCCCTGCCGCCGACGCCGCCATCTGCGCGGCGGTCGGCCACCGTGCTCTTGGCGCCAGCGGAGGCGGGGAGCGAAGTGGCAGCGATCAGCGGCAGCAGCCGTAAGTCGGCAGCGTCAGCGCGAGGCGCGGCGCGCGAGCGGCAGCCCGCAGTGCCAGGCGCTGCACGAGATAGCGCGCCGTCTGGGCTAGCGCGCCGTCTTGGGCACCACCCGCGTGTGCGGGCTCTCGACGCGCCCCGGCGCGCGCCGCCGGGCGTCGCACCGTGAGACGAGTGTGCGCCGTGCCGACATGCGGCGGCGACAGACACGACGCGGCCGTAGTTGCACGCGCGGCGGCGGCGGCGGTGACGGCGCGGGTGAGAACGGTGGCGGCGGCCCGTGCGGACTGCGGAGGCGACGGCGGGCGCCGCCACTGCCAGGGCCGGATGGGGAGGTGGCGTTGGCTGCCGCCTCCGGCACGGCGGCGGCGGCCACGACAGCCCAGCCACGTTGTTGAGGCGCCACCAGATGCCGCGTAGGTAGCCTCCGCTTGTCAGTGTGCCCCGAACCCGGCGAGGCACAGTGTTTTGTCTGAAGCAGCACAGTGACGAGGGCGCACGAGCTTTTTGTCGTCGGCGGCGCAAGTAGAGAGTGCGAATTCGGCCGTGCGATAGTGCACCGCATGCTTGTACAACTCAGAAGGCTTCACGATGGGACACAACGGTCACGTCACGACCCTCAACCACTTGAATCACGCCCCAGCCCCTCTCACTATGTCTGCGACAACTCGGAACGACAGCAAGCCCGACCCCCATCATCGCAAACCGCCCACCCACAAGGCCCATTACTCTGGCATGACAGAAGACGACAAGCTCACGACCATCCCCTCCTCTCTCAGTGGCGGCAATGCCGGCCAACCTGCCGTCACCCCAGCGCACCAGGGGAGCCGGAAGCGTTTGGAGAGGTCCAAGTTGAGCTTGGTGAAGAAGGATGTGCGCAGAGAGAACTCGGAAGGCTCTGAACACTGCAAGGTGCGGACGCGCAGGCCACAGCTTGGACCACCAAGCTCCTCGCCGAGGCCGGTCATGAACTGGTTGCGCGTGACGTCACACGCATCTTGAAACTTTGCGAGCGCATGGTTGACGTCGTTCGTGCCGTCATCGGATGCCGACTGGGTGACTGCAGTCCGGAGCTCACATGCGCCGTTGTCGTGTTGGACGACGGCATCTTCAAACCCGACGATGATCGTGTATGTGCCTCCTCCCGTCATCTTGGACTTGTTGACGCCCTTCTTGCGCCCGACCGCCTGGCTCGCACCGGCCGCGTCGCCGGTCGCAAATACGGCCTTGTCCGACCCGCTGATCGCCGCTCTCTCACTATCCGCGTCGTCGACTGCAGCCGGGCAGCCGCCCATGCCGCCGCTCGCGTCGTTCACCTCATCGTCGGTCTTGCAGTTCAACGCGACCATCTCTGTGTCCTCGTTGCGGCGCTCCACCCCTTCACCGTCTTCGCATTCCAACCCCATCTCGCTCTTGTCTAGCATGCCGCGAGTTTTGTCGCACAGCACGACCATCTTGCCGCGTTGCTGGTAGGATGTGTCCGTCAAAAAAGGGAAAATAACTGTGAGCAGGACGCCGCCATGCTCCCAGTACTTGTTGGGCGCCACCTCCTGAACGCAAAACGGCACGCGTTTTCCCTTGTTGAGTGGATCGGAGAGGACGAACTTCTTGGCTGCCTCGACCTCCTTGGCCAGCTTAGCGGCAATCATTGCCGGCGACGGCGGGGTACGAGAGCTGCCGCCCTTAGATGCATTGCTGGTTCGTTTGGCGCCGCTGAGTTCCTTGCGCCCCTTGCCGCTAGATGCCTTCACCCGACGGGCAACGCCAACTTTCGAAGGCGGCGGCACAGGCGGCAACCCCGGAGACGCGCGGTTGGCCGGTAACGGAGAGCCAGCCGACGCTGCCACCGCCGTGCCTGCGGTCAATGGTAGTGACAATGGGGACGCAGGCGCCGCTGCCAGTGCCGTAGCAGCAGCCAGCGCCGAATGTTTGGGGACAGCAACCTCTCGCGATGGCGTGTCTGAGGCTGCCACAGCCCGATCGGAAACGGCAGCCGGCACCACCTCGTCCGCCGATGCAGCTGCAAAGCTGATTACGGTTGTCCCTCGCGGAAGCGTGTCGGCGGCCGGAACAGCATGTTCAGGGGGCTGCTTACCGCTTGCAAGTTGAAGAGGCAGGGGGGATCCGCGACCAAGAGGGTCGTCGTCGGCCTCCATGTCGGCTCTTGGCATCCTTGGCGGCCGCGGGTCGTCAAAATGCCCGTCTTCGACACCTTGACCGACGGTCACACTGAATGGCACGCTGCCTTCCGCTCCGCCTGCGGTGCCGGCCAGTGCAAGCGTCTCAGCAGCAGAAGCAGCTGCCGCCAACTCCGAATCTCCAACCGGAAAACGGTCCTCATCCGCTGACGAGGGCGCACTGTCGCCCAACTCCCCATCAGAGGCGTCAGCCGTCGCCTCAGTGCATGGGCCGGCGACAGACGGACCTGACAGCAGCACAGGTCGCAGGATGTCCAGCGTCCTCTGCACAGCGGGATTGACAGTAACCAGCGCTGCCTCCCAGTCAATCGAAACCCGCACGAGCTCCCGTGAGGCGATGCTCGCGCTGCTGGCGCGAAAGGAGTCGAAGTGCGGTGGAACCCACTGTAGCTTGTAGAAGGATGGTAGGCTTCCCTTCATCGCGCAGCTCTTGACGTGCGTGCGGATCAAGCACTTGAGGTGTGCCGGGAGAGCATCGGCTTGGTTGTCATCACCATGAAGACAGAAGCTGTCCCGCAGCCGTACGTTGCTCACAAGCTGCCCGCGCTGCATTCGTAGCGGGTTGACCAGCTTTTGGACCAACTCCCATTGGAACGAAGGAGGCTGGGCACGGCACAAGTTCTTCTCCTGTTCAAACGGGTTTTGCATAGAGATGAACGTGCAGGAGTATGCAGTCAAGTAAGACAACCACGGGAACGGCCGTCAGTATGAGCCGCAGCGTGTGCCGGGGTGTCGTTCGATAAAAGCGAGCACCGAGGCAGGAACAAGTCGCTTGGACGCGATGGCGGTCCACGAATGAGCAAGCGAAGAAAGAACGTCACTGCCAACCACACCCCATAGCAATCACATAGCACCACAACGAACGAACCACAATGCGCCTCTTACACGCCATCTTCTTAGTGGTTGAGCCAAGTGCTGCCGCCAATGACACGGCCGTCTTGACCTCGCTCCGGTCTAGCTTGACTGTGAAAAAGCGCAGTAAAGCAGCCTCCGCGGCTTTGTCGTGCAGCCCGACCAGATGTCGTGCCTCCCAAGCCACGAGTGGAAGCGCCAACGTGGGAAAGCGCGAGCAAACAGTCGGAGGTGACGCATCAGGGGCGAGCAGCACCTGTAGCAGCGATGCTGGCCCTTGCTCCGACAGGCGGGAGTTCCCAATAGCAGCAAGAGAGCGAGTGCGCCGCATGCTAGACATGGTGACAGCAAGGGGATCAAGTGGGACAAGGCCGATGCGGTTTCCCAAGAGGAGCACAGCGTGCTCGCCACAGCTGTCGTGACGGCACACGAGCTGTCGATATGGGGTCCGCCTACCCTCCGACACCCTCTCCTCACACGCTATGCGCTCTCCTCTCACCCCAGCGGTAAAAACAAACTGATAAAACGAGAAAGGTACGACGGCTGAACGAGCCACTGGTAAGAGCCAAGGTGAGCGGGCTACCAAAAGCTTGAGGGAGCGGTGCCAAGCCGCGAGGGAAGCAGCGTCGACACTGGCCAGCAATTTCGGGCCAGTTCTCGACCGACAAGACGCTCATGGCATTATCCCGCAGGCTGAGAGAGGCGCGGGTGCACGCCGTGTTGTCAGTCAACAGAATACGGCTCTAGGCGTCAACGGGCGCAAGTGATGAGCACCAGCAGTCACAGCCGCGCGTGCCGGGTGTCAGTCACTGCCAAGGGCGGCAGCGTGTCAACAATCGGCAGCGATGACGGCTACGGCCACGGGTGGGCGTCAGGGCGTCGCGTTAGTGCAGCTGGGGGATGCAGCTGCATCCATGCGCGAAGAGAGGGGCTGTCCCGCGCTGGTCTCAAGAGTCGGAGTAAGTCATAGACAGTGACGGGGCCTTACAAACGCCAAGTCACTGTGGTGAGCTGCGCTCGTCACATTTCCATACACAATGAACTCAAGGCACGACATATCTGGACGACAAATACATGCATTACTGCTCTGAAATTACTGTACGAAGGCGCCTTCGAAGCTGTAACACAAAAAGCAGAGCTTGAAGCCGGGCAACCAAAGAGGAACGCAACTGGCTGACGTGCAGGGTGGAGCAAGGGCGGAGGCAGTAGCTCCTGCCGACACAAAAGCATCCTCCCAGCCGCCTCCGTCACGCCAATGGCCCCCGCGCAGCTGCGCCATTTTTTTGCGCGTGCGCGTGCACTGCCGTCCCCAACCGCCGAACAAGGTATACAGCGGATGCTTCCCCACCTCGTCAATGGCATAAAAGCAAGACATCTTCGAGCAGTCAACAACATCTCCTCCACGACCCGGGCGGCGTCGCTGTGCAACGCGGGCCGCCCCTCGTCGGCTCACAAGAGACTGTGAGGGAAAAAAAGCAAACGGGCTGCTTCGAGAGGTCGACCGACGCAGCGCCGCCTGTCGTAATGCCTCTGACTCTCAGCGAAGCCGACGATGACCAGAGCGCGGCAGCGGCGGTCGTCTGAGGCGGAGAACAAGTGTGGCACGCACCACCAGGCGGCAGCTGTCGGCGAGACCCTCGCCAACGTCGACGACTCCGACAAGCCACCCGACGCAAAGACGACCGGTAAAGTGGCGCTGGCAGCGCCGAGGGGGGCAGAAGGGCGAACGCATGGCGCCAGCGGCCGCTTGGGGCTTCCCCCGGCAGAGAAGCCTCACACGGCCGTTCAATGTTCACAATTGGCCGTATGGAAAAGCGGCGCAACAGGCCCCGCTCGCTAGCGTTACAAGGAGCGACAGAGACCACGAAAAGAGCGAGCAAACGGCGGCGCCGGCTGTCGGCGGGGGTCCATCGATATGGCCGCCGCCGCGAAGGCGCCCAACGTCTCCGCAGTCGGCGCTGAGGAGCCGCACAACTCTGCCTGCCGCCGAGTCACTGACCGATAGAGAGGGTGACAAGTCGAGTACACGGCGGTAACGTCCGTTGGCGTTGACCTTGTGGACGTTGCCGGCGCCCGGGAGCCGACGGACACAACTGCGCCCGGCTGCGTGGCGTAGACCGACAGAGAGGACAATCAGAGTGAGCGAATGATGCCAGCAACAGCTGGCGACCCCCGAGCTCACGGGTGCGATGCCGAGGATCCCGCACGATAGTCACCCAACGAGGAGCCAGCCATCCGAGGCCACTAGCTCACCAGCGCTGGCGGCCGGCGCTCCCACTCGGGTGGCAGGGACGTGGGTGCAATTTAGAAATCCAAAACGTGCGTGGGAGACAGGGTCAGTGCAGGACTGCGGAGGTGAGGACGAGGAACGGAGCGATGGGGAAGGGGGAGAGAGCAGAAGTGGCGATTGTTTGCTCCGGCGAGAGCGGCCTCCTTGTGTTGTCGTCGTTCCGTCTCAAACTGAGGGTCCCAGTCAGCCAACAACGTACAGTGCCTCTTTGCCTTGCCTTGACGTTTCAAATTGGTGGCGGAGCGACAGTCAGTCAACGTGTCGAGATGCTGTTTACAGGACGCTCCTTCGCCTGCTTGCCTGTGGCTGCCAGTCCTCGTTACCTCCCAGTCAGCTGGCACTAGAGTAAGCACTTTTCGGACTCCCATTGGACTACTCGAACTGAGTCTAAAATCTCGATCTCGCCATCCAGACGTTACATATTCAATATCAGCCGGAGGGGTCCTCTTCATGGTGTACCCAGCAGAAGATCTGCAACTGGTCAGTCGTCGTCCAGCCGATGAGTCATCCGTTGCGACCCTGGGTCGTGACGGCAGCTGCCACGTCACCCCTCTTGCCTCCTTGCATTTGGCTGCCCGGGTGTGCCAGCTGATGGCACACTTGTTGCGACCCTGGATAGTGACAGCAGCTACAGCAGCTCTTTGACTGTCTCCTGTATCGCGGACCTGCCAGGGAGCCGCCAGCTCATGGGAGTCCCGCTGCAACCCTGCATAGTGGCAGCGGATGACACGTAGTCGCTCTTTTCTCCTATGTTTGTTGGCTGCTCCAGGCTACCAACTCACGGATCGTTTGCTGGGACAATGAGCAGCACCGGTAGACGCCACGTAGTCACTCTTGTCCCCTGACTTCGTTGGACGCCTGGGGCTGCCAGCTCAAGGGTCACGCATTGTGATTGAAAATAAAACAGCAGCTTCCACGCAATCGCATTGCCCCGATGTGTTGTTGGCTGCTGGTGTGTACCAGCTCATGGCACACTCGTTGTGACCCTGGATGGACACAGCAGCTGCCACGTTACCTCCCCTGTCTTCTTTGTTGCGTGCCTACCTGGGAGCTATCAGCACATGCGAAACCTGGTGCGACCCTCGGCGTTGGAAGTAGCGTCCAAGACATGCCCCGCGCAGGGGTTGCGTTTTTTTTCGGACAGCTGACACATTGACAGTCGTCAAGTGGTTATCGACATAGTAGGCCCACTCAAGGTCCGCCGCAGTCACGCCGTACCTCAAAACCTCCCGCGGCGCGTCATGCACAGTCAGAGCCTGTAGGTACGTGTCTGGGCTTGCTGCATGGAAGAGACTCCTTTTCTGGAACAGGAGGGGGTCGACGCGTGACAGCTGCAGCGCAGGTCAACTCATGACAGTGAATGACGGCCAAGACAGAGCAGCCATGACAGGGGCTACATCTTCTTTGCGTGTCCCGATTTCTCGGCTGGCTCGTCCGCCAACAGGGCCCCACCTGTGCATAAGAAAGACACGCAGCAACTTGGACTGTCAGAGCGGGGGGTGCCAACTGCCTCCACCCCCATCGGTCCTGCTGCCGCCGCCACCCCTGTCTGGGCGACGCCCAGTCCGCGCTCGAGTTCCTCAGCCCGCGCCACTCCCACCCCTACTCGCAGCGAGCGCGCCTCCCCCTTGCAAACGTCATGGCGCGGACTAAGCGGGCGAGCGACGACTTGCTCAAGGCCAACACTGCCATTGCGAACGCAAGAAAGATGGTCAAGAAGGCGCCCCGGAAGAGCGGTCCCAGGACAAGCATCCTTCGGGAGAGGCCGCGCTACAGGCCGGGGGAGCTGGCGCTGAGAGAGATCCGGCAGTTCCAGAAGACAACAATGCCCGTCATCCGCAAGCTTCCTTTTGTGCGCCTCGTACGCGAGCTCGCACAGAACGCGGTTGCTACATCCTTCCGCTTCAAGGCAGATGCCCTCGCCGCGCTGCAAGAGGCAGCAGAGGCCTATGTTGTGCACCTCTTTGAGGATGCGAACCTATGCGCTGTGCACGCCAAGCGCGTCACCATTATGAGCAAAGACATCCAGCTTGCGCGGCGCATTCGGGGCGAGCGGGCGTGATAGAATGCCTTCGTTTCAACAAAGTGAGTGTGAGTGATGGCTTTGGTTTTCGTTTATCACATCCCCGACGTAGTAGAACACGCGACATGCATCGTATCTATGCTCTGCAGTCGTACAAGTTGTAAAAAACAAAGCGATCGTTCTTCCGCAGTGAACGCGGCAAGCGCGGCGAAGGGAGCATAGCTTGTCACCTCCACACACGAGGGCACTGCCGCGGCCACGCCGGTCGCCTCGCGCGACGTTGCTTACGGTAGATCAGCTCATCGCGTGGTTGCTGTGTTATCGCCGACAGGGCCCGCTAACCACAGACTCACAACCGCCGGCCGCCGCGTTTTGCAAGCTGCAGCGGTGGCGGCCACTGCGCACGGCGGCTGGGCGCAACTGACTTGCCCCGGGCGCGAGCGGCAGCCGCAGTGAGCTCGGTGGCAGGCACCACTCCTTACTACAGCCGCAAGCGCCAGCAACATCACACGCGTCGCTCCGCACCCAGTTACCGACCGCGCAGCCCCGCAGCGTCGCACATCTCTCCGACGCGGCTCCGCCCACAGCACGTACCGCCGTGCACCACCTACCGCGATGCCGCCGTTCGGCCTCCAATCTTGTCTGACGTGGTACGCGGCGATGCACCGGATTGTCTGCGGCCGTCGGGGAATTGCCCCGACAACGATAACAAGACGCAGCCCCACGATCCCCAAGGCAGCATCTCGGTCACGTATCAGGCAGTTGTCGAACTGACGCGTGTCGAACCCCTGGCAGCAAGGGACGCTGTCCAGCATGTTATTGTGCGAACTATGGCAGAGTCTCTGCCAAATCTATGGCCCGGGCCATGTGCCGCAAAATTACTTTGGTCTTCTGGCATTGACTCGTCCATCCAATATCAGGTGCCGTACATCGGCATGAACTAAGCTAACTAGAAGTTGTTCACATGAAAGTCGATATTGGGACGATGCTCATCAATTGTTGATGACTTCACCGCATCATAGTGAGTGTATTGCTTGTCGCCAGCCGCCGCTAACCCAACAGACGCAGTCGTGTCGCCGCCACAGCTGTCATCGTCTCCCCGTGACGTCGTCGTTGGGCATCTCTCCGTTGGCGTCCGAACCCCCCGCTCGTCATCGTCGAAACCCTCGCCCGTCGTCGCAGCCACCTCGCCCGTCGTCGCAGCCACCTCGCCCGTTGTGGCGACCCCCCCCTTGCCCCTCGTTACAACCCTCCTTCAGATGCCTTCACCCCTCAACCCGTCGTCAAGAACCCTTCCGGACGACGGACGCACTGCGTCCCTGCGCCTGTCGTCGTTGCGGTCAGTACACGCCATCTGCGCGGCGTGTAATTAGGAGATCGACGTGGTAACCAAGACGCGGACGCACGAGCCACTGTTTCAGTGCGACTGTCATGTCATGGAGGCCGGAAACGGCGGCAAGGTAAGAGGAGCTCGCGATTCGCTTGCCGTGATTGCTTTTATGGAGCTCGCGTCTCACTGGCCGTGATTGTTTGTATTTCCGCGTCCATTTTTATGGCCTCGAGGAGGTAGTGGCCGCTCCGCGCAGCCCCATCATGTTGCTTACATGCTGACTTGCAGGTGTGACCACTTTTCGCTTCCTCTTTCTGTTCTTCTTTTTTTTTTTGTCTGCTGCAGGGGAGGCGAAACCGATGATGGCACATAGGCCGAAGTCAGTGCGCACAAGCACGCTACGCGGCCTACTGCAGTGGTGCGCCGCGACTACGCAGTCATGCGCGTGGCCGGCAATTGGCGCTCCGTCTCTGTTTCTCCGCGTGCCAGCTGCTGCTGTCACCGTCCTGCTTCCCGGCGGGCCAACAGCCAGCGTGTTTGTTGCGCGCCGTGTGGACAGCTGCAGTCGCCTCCGAGGCCGCTCCGCCTGTCCACTTACCCCCGCCTCACTACTAAAGGTTGTCTAGAGAGAAAGGTGCAGGGCCTCTTAGACTTCGCTGCCGCTCGTCTCATCCTAGGGCGTAGAATACGAGTCATGACTCCTGTTCGAACCGTCTTTGGGCCCTGTTCTTCGAGTTCACAGGTAGTTAGACATCTGTGTCGGAGCACTCGCGCCGCACGAAGTTGATTTTATCATGTCGCCTTCTGCAGTTATCACAGCACAGGCATGAGACACGCAGCTGCTCCAGCCGCCCCTGTTCGTTTGCTCGCCGAAGCTCACTTTTACCTCGTCCGAAGAAGTGCCGGACGCAAGAGTGCCAGACGCACAATGAGGTCGACAGTAACGTGGTCTGAAAGCCCAGCTTCTACTCGAGGTGGGGCTGTTTTGGTCGCAAGCATGAGACGGTTCGTACACACTAAACGCAAGATCTGTGACGCAAGCACACTGCTTCCACGCAAAACGCATGTACACGGCACTGGCTCATTCCACATTCTACACTTCAGCATCGTCCAACACAAGTGCTGGGCAGAACAGGTGATTGGCGATGGGGCGCCCCATAAGATGCCCGACGCCGCACCTCCCGCCGCCGCGGTGCTCGTCGACGAGACGGAGAGGAGAAGCTGCAACAGACGGTGGCGTCCGTAGGCGTCGACGACGTCGGCCATGCAGCGGATTCCGACAGTGGGCCCAACCAGGGGAACAATATGGCGCCCGTCGAGGGGAACGAAACTGTGCCCAACGAGCTGACGGACAAGGGGCCGATGAGCGCCCCGGAAAGGTGCACGAGAAAGCGCTCCGGAAAACGCCCGACGCCGCGCCTCCCGCCGTCGCGGTGCTCGTCAACGAAGCGGAATCCGACAATGGGCCCGACAAGGGGAACAAAATGGCGCCCGTCGAGGGGAAAGAAAATATGCCCAACGAGGTGACGGACAAGGGGCCAATGAAAGCCCCGGAAAGGTGCACGAGAAAGCGCTCCAGAACTCTCCCGACGCCGCGCATCCCGCCGCTGCGGAGCTCGTTGACGAGACGGCGAGGAGGAGCTGCATCAGGCGGTGGCGGTGGCGTCAGTTGGCGTCGACGACGCGGCGTCTGCCACGAAGCGGAATCCGACAATGAGCCCACCAAGGGGAACAAAATGGTGCCCGTCGAGGGGAACGAAAAGATGCCCAACGAGGTGACGGACAAGCGGCCGATGAACGCCCCGGAAAGTTGGACGAGGACGCGCTCCAAGAAAATCCCGGCGCCAGGCTGCCCGAAGGCGAGGTGTCCGTCAAGAGACACGGCGAGGAGGGGGGGTAAAAGCTGGTAGCGTCAGTTGGCGTCGACCCCGCAGTGGTCGATGCGATGCACGACGAGGGATCCGACGAGTACGCGGAAGAGGTCCCCGACGGCGCTCTCGGGCGGGGGAAGGATTGGGCCTGTCATCGACAGTGTTGGATACGTTTCGACAATGGTCATGGGTCACCGAGCAGCGGGAGCAGGAGATGAATGCATGAAGGCTGGCTGCATGGTTGGGGCAGCGTCCCACTCTTGGTCCACAAAACTGAACTGAAAAATGCTGGCTCATCAACAAGAATCGTCATTGTTTTTGCTGTGGCCTAATAGGTTGAAGTACGCCACATGTACATCATTTTGGTATGGCATCAGGAAAACCTCTCGCTACTGGATCCAATTGACACAAGGTCCTATTGGCCTGTACATGTGACAGCGAAAGAGAACTCCCGCCCATCACATGGAGCTCCTTCATTTTTCTATCGCACCGCCGACAGGCGGACTCTAGCGGTGTCAATCAGCCATCAAAGCTTTAGACACCGACCCAAGTGACACGAGCCGGTACTTTGAGAAAGTTGACCTCGCCACCACATGACCATGTTCTCACGCATCTCTGAAGCCCCAGTGCGCCAAACACATGTGATAGAGCGATGACACTCCCGCAGTGTATGACAAAATCGCCCTCTGGGTGCATCAACAGTCACGACAACAGTCCTTGGAGTCTTGAAGATAAGAAAAGCAAACGAGACGCCCCGCAGAACAGAGTCCCGTCGCAGTTGTGACAGTGTACTTCCTGTTGACGCTACAGGGCGACGTTCTCGGTAGAAATCAAGAGGAACCCGTGCCAGTGCGTTTCCACCCTGGTTTGCGCTCACTGAAACAGTGGATTGTCTGCACACTGCCGTTCTATGGCAGGTGGAGTGCAGCACAGTACGGTGAACTCGCACACCTTTGTTTGTTCGTCGTTGGCAGCCTGAAATACCTTGATGATTTACATTCCGTATTCTTTGCAAACTTGCAGTACAATGATTTCCAGCTACATGATAGCCCGGCCTGATATCGTTTCAGAGGAGAGGTGCGTTTCCAGGTCGTGAAGGGGGTAAGCATGAAAATCGGCAAGGGCGCTGCTAAATCACCGATCTTTGAACGGGAACTCACTGTACCAGTCACTCACGAAGAAAAGGATCCCGGTCGGCTCGATCCTTCCTTGACATAATGCCAGTCAGCAACAGGAACTGCCTGCGCCTGGAAGTGCTCTCAGAGCTTTAACTGGATGGCAACTTTGGTGTTCACCCATGCGATGAAAATCAAAGGTGACTTCCCAAGAACAGGTTGTATCAACTGCACGACATCGAACAAACTGCCCTCGAGACCACTGCCACATCTCGTCCACACGTCCTACTGGGTCCCCGCAAAAACTACCTCCGGCCCTACACAGCATTCACGGTCGTACTCGACCTACTGGAGCCCTGGGAAGATGACCTCCCGGACAACGTAGCACTCGGGGTCTTGCCCGGCCAACCCGCGTGGGCGCACCCGCGAGAAGACGACGGCAACATCCGGGACAGCAGCCGTGGCAAAGGCGGCTCGTGTCGCGGCCGCCTCTGTCACGGCAATGTCAGCAGGCGTGGAGACGTCAGTCCCCACCAGCGTCGGCGTGAGGGAGGCTATCTTGGCGTCATCGCCACCGTAGACGGGGGTGACAGTAGGGGCATGGCAGGGACGGAAGTTGAAATAGCCGCTCTGGACGTAGCCGCAGCGGTGGCAAACGAAGCTGCAAGACGACATCGTCCGTGAGGGCGAGTTGAGTGGTGGAGAGCTTTGTTGTGTGGAGGACACCCGTGCACGCGGCAGTGTGGGTCGCCGGTAGGGTGGGAGTGTTGATCGGCTGCTGCTGTGGAAAGCTCGTCTGTTTGGCCGCCGTGGCGACGCGCTTTCCTTTTGTAGCCTCTATGCTCTGAAAGAGAGCTGGACAGGAGTGACCCCGCAGGCCAGCATGTTGGCTGTTTTTCCAGGCGCCTTCCAGTGGCTACGGGAGAGCGCGACAGGCCTGCTCGCCCACGGCAGCACGCTCGCTGTGCCCCCCCTGCAGCCTTGGGCTTGCTTGTCTACGACCGTGCGCTCCGGGTAGAGATCAGTCGTGCTAAAAAATCACGAAGCTTGCGCCGTCCACGTCGCTTTTGCACAAAACGCTACCTTGGGACAAACATGACAGTTGACAGACTCATCAACTTTAACACTTTTGCTGGACATTCTTGGCCAGATCTCTGCTCACTTTTTGTCTCTCCTCCCGCGAAACTTGACTCAACAGCGAGGTCGTCGGCAGAGAGCGCGGGATGTCCCCATCCAAGAAACTGCCATGAGGCAGCCGCAAAAGCGCGCTCGAGACGCCCAGGTGTCGCCTTGTACGAAAAATTGCTTGGAGGAGAGGTTAGGTCTCACGACATGATCAGCTCAAATATTCTTCCCGGTCGCTTATCGCCCGATCTGCTCATTTGTACTCCCTCTTCCCCAGACAAATGACTCAGCGCCTAAGTTGTCCATGATGCAGACACGAAAGCTCCGTCGTCTGCGTGTATGCTGTGCAGCGCCTAGCGCATGTGGGTGTAGTACGTGGCTCGGTCGTTGCATTAAACGAGCAAGAGAGGCACGCGAGGGACGCCCAGGTAGAGCCTCATACAAGCTGCTCCCTCGAAAACAGAGATGAGGAGTGCCCAGTAGAGCATCTCAAATATTCTGTCCGGTCAATCTTCGCCGGATCCATGCTCATTTTTGTCTCAGCTCCCGATACCATTGACCCAGCAGCCACGTTGTTGCCGGAGAGTGCGGTATTGCTGGATCCAAGAAACCCCCGAGAGGCACAACCATCCTTCTCTGCGTGCGTGCTGTGCAGGTCCCGCCCATGCGCGACCAGTACGTGATGCGGCTGTTGCACTCGATACCGCGGGGAGGTCGCTGTGCGGCCCCGCCAGGAGGGTGAGCGTCTTGAGGGCGCGTGGGTGATGGGGGGTGCGGCACGCGGACGGAAGCGCGGGCTACATCCTCCAGCACATATGAGGTCACCTGTGGTGGGATGCTGGCCATCTTCCCGCATCTGCGCACCCCTCCATGTACAACTCTGTACCTTTTTCGCGGTACGATGAGGATTAAACGCCCCCCCTCGTCTACCACGGAGCGGCGGAGAGCCGCCGTCGTCGCCGCTGCTACCGCTGCGAACCCTGTCATCTCGGACGCCGCCGCCCGGGCCGCCGCCAATCTGGTCGCCAATGCGGCCACACGTGGCGCGATTGGGCTGGGTCTGGAGCCCGACGCACCAGCCCAGGCCCTAGCCACTGCGGGCGATGGGGCTCACGACCCCTTGTCCTCGGAAGGGAATGCGGACGAGAAGACACTCGCCCTGGAGGCGGCCGAGGAAGAGAGGTTGGCCGCTGAAGATGATCAAGACGCCGCCGACGACGCTGCTGCCGAGGCTGCCGAAGCCGCGGCGGCGGCGGGGGACGCCGCTGTCGCCGCGGCCAATGCCGAGAGGGCGGCCGACGCCGCTGCCGCCAGAGCGGAGAGCACCGCCAAAGCTGCTAGAGAAGCTGCATCTGCTGCCGCGGACGCCCAGGCAACCGCAGAAGCGGCAGCTGATGCCTCGACCAAGGCGTCTGCTGACGTGGTGGTCCATGCGGCGGCTCGCGTGAAGGCCCGCGCCGCGCGCCTTGCGTCTCTACAAGTTGCGGCTAAGGCGCTGCCCGATGCCGTGGAGGAAGACGGGGACATCCAAGCTGCCGGGAACGGTGACTCTGCAGCGCTAGTCCCCATGAACAGCAACTTCGTACAAGTCAACGTCGTTGGTCTGGATGTGCTGCCGGCAGCGGAGCATCCTTTCCGTGCCGGCTGTGTGATGCCGACTACTGCGGGCGCCGCGGGGGTGCTGTGTGGCGATATTACAACGACGCCGCCGGCCGACGACGGCCCCATGCAAGATGCGGCACGGAGAGCTCTTCGTCTCTTGGCCACCAACGGCATTTCGCTCGGTCTTCAGGACGCGCCCGACGAAGCTAGAGTGGTCACGGAAGAGACGGCGGTAATTGAGCAGCAGGCTAAGCGGGCTCGGCGCGATGGGCCCAGCTCCCCGGACGGGGCAAATTGAAAGATGCGCTCCATTCCCTCAAGCGTTGGTTGGGGCAATGTACTGGTCATCAACAGTTCAACCCTTGTACGGGAGTTACATGTGCCTCAAAATACTTGTCGTTGTATGAAATTGAGTGGGTCAACTATACAACGGTCTCCAGCCTCCTTGTGAATATTTAGATGTGGGGAATGTCACCGGCCTCTGTTTTGTGTTTTCGGGATGGTCTCCCATCGCATGCAGACTAGCTCTGGAGAGACCGAGAGCAAACGCGGCCAACGGATGTGGGCCTTTGCACGAGGCCCCCAAGTCCAATCACGCAGTGTCAGCTGACGCTGCAACTTGCTGTGAGCTGCCGCGCACCTCCACGGTGCCACCCGTGTCGACTTGAACTGACAACTGCGCGGCGATCCGTTGGCGCGCTGCCGGACGCTCATCCTCCCTCCCCTCCCCCATCGTCGGCACCCAGACAGCCGGCGCCTGAACGGAGGGCCCTCCCCGCGGTCGGCGCAGCGCTCAAGTCGGGCGTCTTGTTGCAGCAGCTGGCGACGACGGACGCAGATGCGAGCGCCTGCTGCAGCCCTGTGATTTCCACTCCCCCCATTTGGTTGCCCCTCTCTCCTAGTCGCCAGTCGCTGGTCAGCGCCACCCAAACATGCGGAGTCGCTGCGGGAGGCTGCTTGAGCACCACCACCGGTGCCTTGCGTTGGGTGCGGCATGGCCGCCAGCCGCAACGGCGACTCCGATGGCACCTCAGCTGACTACTACGACAGCACTTCCGCCAGAGACGAGAGCAGCGCGCAAACGAACGGCAGTTGGACTAGTTGTAGCGATGATGTCGACATGGATGCACACGGAGGAAGTACGGGAGGCAGCGGCAGCGCAGGTGATGGCGACAACATGTGCAGCGGCAGTGGCATGGACAACAACGGCGAGGACGGCGCCGTCAAGTGGGGCAACAATGGAGCTGACGCCCGTACCTCAACAGGTGCCGGCACGGACGTGATGCGCATGGGACGGTCCGGCGCAACCTTTGGCATTGGCGGCGCCGCAGGTGGCCGGCAGCCGGGGCCAGCAGACCGCTCGTCAGCTGATGATCCGGCTGCAGGCAACAAGTCCGCTCAAGGTGCACCGTCGACAGGAGATGAATCCTTCGCCCCTGAAGGGAGGGGAGTCCGGTCGCCTGCACGCTGCTGTGCTGTTGCCTGTGGTGCTGCCGGCTCGGGCACTGGTGGCGCGGGTGCTCATCGCGATGGATCGGGGTTCGCCCGCGTCCCTCAGCCACATGTGCATAGCATTGCCTGTGGTGCAGGGGCCCGGCGCCGACGACGGGAGGCGCCGCGCACGACGGAGGGAAAGTTCACCTCTCCGCATTCTTCTTCGCGTACGCTGCCTCATGTCTTGTTCCCCCTTGTCGAGGAGTGGGCGCCGCCCGACTGTACGAGCGGCGAGGAGAACGATGGTACGAACAACGAAGACGGATCGGCTGTCAAGTGGAAGCGCTGGCTGATCCGGTCGCCTGTGACGCGCGCGCGTGGTGGGCTCGCGACGTTTTCGAAAGTGTCCATTTTCCGAGCGCCCCCGGCCATGCCAAGCTGGGAGGTGTACGTCCGCGCTGTGGCGTGGAGCCATCGGCGGCTTGGGTTCGACCAGAAGACGGCTGCCTATGACTCCATCAAGATCCTGTACGCGTCAATGCTTGCAGGCAGCTGCGAGCCTTTATCCAATAGCGCGGAGCCGTGGTCCTCATGGCGCGGTGTGCACGTCGGCGCCCGGATGACTCGTTCTGTCGTCAAGGGCGTTATGGAGAAGGCAACCCGGGCGTCCAAGAAGTCCGGGGGACGTCTGTTGCGTGGCGCGGTACTGTTCCACAAGAACCTTCCCATCGATTCGGACCCCTGGCACCAGAAGTGCAGCAAGGCGTCGGCGCACAAACACCGCCGGTCTGGGGCGAGGTGCTACTCTGGCAAGGCTGCCGTAATTGGGCGAGGCCGTGCCGGCAGCATGCTCAAAGTCCTCACGAGCAGGCAGCTGGCCGATGCCCGCAGGATGGCCGAGCTGGACGTGGACTCGCCGCCTGTTGGGCGGAAGGGAGAGTCGACGGGTCGCCGACGCCGTGTCACCGTGGCCTATGGCTTGTCAGCACCGCGCAGCTGGCCGCGGAAGGAGCAGCTCTCGGCCTGTCGAAAGGCTCTTCTGGACGACGACGCCCATGCGCGCCATTCCTTTGTCACTGAGGCGGCTGATGGTTCACTTGACGTTTGGGATTACATCCCCTACTCTGCTACCACGGGCCCACGAAGGTACACTAACGGCGCAGGGGTGACGAAGCAGCTGCGGACGCCGTGGGGAGCGTCGAATGGCATGCCCGCGTGGAAGGGGGATATCCCGAAGGACAACTCCTTCGCGGTCTTTGACGAAGATGCGGGTGCGGCATCGAGTCCCACGGACGACGACGGCGACTCGGGCGGTGAGGCGGACTGGGAGGATTCGGACGACGAGGTGCACAGAGAGGAGTCACATGGGAGGGCGCGAGTGGCTCTGGACGAACTCATGTGCGGCGCCTCGTCGTTGCTTGTGAACGAGGATGGGTCTGACGAGATTTTGGTGCGTGCCGTTGTGCTCGACGCCGCCTTCTCTCTTCAACGCGCTCTCGACATCGGAGTGAAAGCCAACCTGCCTGAGCAGGAGGCTGGCGACGCGCCGCGAGCGGTTTTGACCCTCGGGGCCGACGGAGGGCCCATGCGCGGGCAGTCCGTTGTCGCTGTAACTGTCGCGCTCTCCACTCCCGTGCTGGCAGCAGGCCGGACCAACCTCCTTCCATTGGCGTATGTGTTTGGCGGGGAGAAATCCGTGTCTGCCACCATCTATCGATTTATTGGCTCCGTCGTGCGCGCACTGATGAGCACTAACCTGACGGTCGATGTCGAGCCGGACTTAGATGGCGTCGACGACACAGTCAACCTGTCCATCGAGCTGACCATGGATGACGTGCTCCACGTTGCGGGTATGTTCTTTACCAAGGCTTCTGCGAATATGTCAGCTGCTCCAGAGGGGCTCCCGTGTTGGTGGAGGGTGATGGGGGTACTGCAGTTGGAAAGCTTCAGTGTGCACGTGGTACGAGTGTCTCATTCCTAACCCTAGAGCGCTACCCTGGTGGTTATTTCTTGTGTTGTCGTGTGCAGCCGACTTTGCAATGATCCACCTGCTGTCGGGATGCACCGGGTCAAGCGATGGGGGTCGGTGTGTATGGGGCGAGGACTGCCTCGTGCACGACTTTTTACGTCCGAGTCGCCACGTCGGAAGACGCAACGACAGGACTTTGGCGGTGATCGAGCGGCAGTGGGAGACGGCCGTTTGGGCACTCGCCAACTTTTGCTTCTCGGAGGCCAAGGGTATCATCTGTGACGGCGCTATGTTCCTACTTTGCCCGTCGTGCGGACATCACGTGCCGATGGCCACCCGCATGGAAGGTACCGACTACTTGCCGGGCTGCCTGGACACGACGTGTCCCTCTTTCGACGAGAAGATTCCTATCACGCCTTCCATTGCACCCTCGACGTTGACAAAAGCCTTCTCCAAGTTTCGGAGACTAGCGGGTGGTGTTCGGGGGTACCCGTTCCTGCGCGGCGTCAAAGTCAATTTTCAAGCTCCGGGCTTGCACTGCATCGGAAACATGGCCAAGAAGGTCGTCAACCTGATCCTGGAAAACTCCCATGAGACCGTGAAGGACGTCGCTCGCATCAACATCGAAGGGCTCGTCCAGCGCAGCGGTCTGGGCAGCCTCTACCTGAGACACTGGCTCCTCACGGTTGGTGCGGCTGTCGCCTGTCGCGAGCTGCTCGGGGCAGACGACAAGTGCTTTCGTCTTCTCCTTCAGCTCGTACAGATTCTGAACGCCAGCTGGCGCTCGGCGTTCACCGAGCAAGATGCGGACGACCGCGAGGGGGCGGCGGCTGTGCTGGAGCTCGCTGCCAGCTTGCTGGCGCCGTTCTACGCGGTTCTAAAGCCACTCGATGTGCGCACAAAGAGCAGCGGTGTTCAGACGCTGTACCTCCACGCTGCGGTTGCGCACGTGCGGCGTCAAGCTGGAGATGCCCGCAGCGCGGTGGCCTACGTGGCGGATGACAACGTCGAAGGCCACATGAGAGGCGCCTCCCGCTATCTCCACGCGCGGGCCAACAACGCCCCTCGGGCACAGATTTTCACGGACCTGGCTGTGATGATGGATGTCTGCCTTCAAGCTCCCCCAGGCGCACGGCATGACGCTACCAGCCTGCTCTACACGACGCGGATTGAATACTGCCCCTGCATCTCCAAGATTGGCCCCGACCAGGTGGTCGACTACGAAGCGGCCCTAAACATTGCCCGCAACAACTCAATCTTCACCGTCACCGAGTACGCCGGTGGCGCCTGCGACATTGAGCTCCCGTTAGCGCGGTTGGTAGAGACAAATGCGGAACCAAGGCGCACCAAGAATGGGGACCTCCGAGGCGGGAAGAACGAGGTGCTACGCGGGGGGTTGAGCCACGAGCAAGGCTTCGTGTGCCTCTGCGTTTGTGGCAACCGGACTGGGGAGGGTGCGAGTGCCGTCGCCGATCAAGCCAAGAAGGCGGCATGGCGGCGCATGCACACCATGAAGAATGAGGAAGCCAGCCTGCGAGCGGACGTCCGGGCCGCTGAGCAGGACGCTCGCGTACAGCCGAGGTCGCGCAAGGGCAAGGGACCCAAGCTCACGGCACCCCAAATGGCCCACAAGCGCAAGATCCAGCGGCTGCTTTGGGAGTCAAAGCTGAACCGCCATCTGCCGCCCCGGTCCGTTGCCATGGCAGTATTTCGGGGGTGGATAGGTGCCAGCGCGGAGTCCGCTGGCGCTGCGTCTGCATCTACGAGTACGGCTATCCGTGGAGCGTCGGCGTTGTCAGGGGCCGAAGCGGGAACTACATCGGCATCGGCTGGTGGCTCGGGCAAGAATAGCGCGATGGCGCGCAGCCAGAGGCTGGTGCTCGAGCTGTTTCGGACGCGGATGCACACCCCGGCCTTCTCTTTATGGATGGTGCAGTCCAAGGTTAGTGCAGATGATGTCCGTGATGCGACCGACACGCTCATTACTCGCTTTCAGGAGTGCTTGGGGAGTGTTCCTGCTGTTTGACTTGTTTTGTGCGTGCTTGGTATGGTTTGGGACTGTTTGACTTGATTCGTGTCTGGCAGGGTGATCGTGGATGTGTGTGTATTGTGCATTCCCGAAGTAGTATCTACGGGGTTTATCACACACTCGTGCTCACGCTTTCCAGCACTGTACACTGTGCCCTTGCGCACAACGGTCGCGCGCACCGTCGCCGCCGCGTTGGGCGTGCTTGTACAAGACAACGACGGGATCCTCCCTCGACCTGGTGCCCATTGACGCCCGAGACGCAGGCGCGCTGCTCGAAGAGCGCCAGCACCGCTGCACGGGCACACCGCGGCGGAGGGTGACTTGTCGGCACCGGACGCGCTGCCGTCGAGTACAGAGGAGGGGTCTCCGACGCCATTCCCAGTGGCGGCGGGCGGCGGCGGGCAGCGGGTGGCGCTCGTCAGGGATTGCTGTCGCCCCTGGTGCACGCGCGGGTCTTGCCAGCGAAGCGCCGGACGTCGCCGCCCGTCGGGGGCGCGGAATTTGCCGCGGAGGGGCGGTGTGCGCCTGCCGTGGAGCCGCGCGTCTGGGGGCCGCTGTGCCGGGATAGGTAGGTGCGGCGGCGACGCCAGGGGCCGCGAGTCTGGCGGTGGCGTTGCCGGGTTGAGTTGGTGGGGAGGCGACGTGAGGGGCCGCCAATCGCAGTTCGCGCCGCTCCGGTTCTGGCGTCTCTCGCCGTCGCCGGTGGCGGCGACGCCCGTGGGCATGTACGGCGTCGGCGCAGTTGACACGGCCGCCAGTCGATGGGAGGAAGCGGGCAGGTGGGGGGGGGAGGGGCGACGGGGACGAGGGCAGGGGGAGGGGGGAGGAGCAACTGAGATGAGGGCAGGGGGAGGGGGGAGGAGGATGAGAGCAGGAAAAGAGGGGTGAGGAGGACACGGAACTGTCGACGCAACGGGTGCGAGGCGCTCGTACAGTCCCACGCTACCCACGAGCTGCAAACGTGCAGAAAGTGCCCGGGTCGCTCGCAAACGTGCCTGAAACAAGCAAAACGTGCCTCGAGTCCATGACAATCATGCACGAGGTGCGCCAGAAACGTGCTGTCCCTGTTCAACGTGCCGAAAATGTGGAACGTCTGGCACTTCTAACAGATTTGTCCTGGCGAGATCTGCTTGTTTTCCTGCGCATCATGTCGGAATCTGTCCACCAGACCTGCCTCAAGTGCGGCACATGCGCGGCATTTTTGACGCATGTTCTGCACTACCAGTCGGATACTCGTGTGAAGGGTGTCTAGGAGAAGGCAAAACTTTTGGCTGCCGGGTCTCCTGCTCGTACTCTTTTATGCGCCAGGCGCTTCAACCTCTCCTCTGTACCTCTCTCGTGTGGCGGTGCCTTGAGTTCCTGTAGACACGGTCAACCGGCCAGGAATGACCTTTCGAGCCCGATTGCAGATCTTCCAAGGGTCATTTGTGCCGCGATCTGGTCAGAATTTCTACCAGCCATGGAACCTGGTTTAAGACCCACTGTGCGGGCGGCGTGGGCGGCTCCGCCGCGACCGGCGGCGGCGGCGGCGGGTGCCGGTGCCGCTGCGCGCCCCGCCCACCCCTCCCGAGGCACCTGGCGGGCGGCCGTGGGGGCGCGGCCGCCGTCGCCGCCGCCGTTGCGCCGGC
>ENA-ORXT01002378-ORXT01002378.1-marine-metagenome-genome-assembly--contig:-NODE-2378-length-22691-cov-11.148979_pt1 | contig 22691 bp, 25 predicted proteins | sample MGYA00237868_ERZ511482 | MGnify/ENA metagenome assembly ERZ511482
TTGCAACCGCATCACACGCCAGCCGAGATTTGTGATATTTCTTCTGATCTACCGAAATTGTATCCTATCACCTGATTCGTTGATTGCAAACCGTGGAAAACACGGCAGCGCGGTGGGGCGTTGGCGGGGTCCTGCTGATTTCTTCCTGCTGACTTGGTCGCGTCTTGGCTTCAACAGCATCGCCCCGTCGGCGTTGCGGCCGAAGAAGCGCAGCTGCTGTCCGTGGCTCCCACTGCCACGCCACCGCCCGTATCGCGGGGCGGCAGCCCCTCCGCGTGTTGCAGCGCTTTCCCCGCCGCCCGTATTGCGGGGCGGCAGCCCTCCGCGTGCTGCGGCGCTTCCCCGCCCCCCCCGTCGCCTGTGAGACAACGCACACAGGTCCCTTTCCCACCGGCGGCGCCACCGCGCCGCGCCAACAGCGTGTGCGGCAAGCGGCAGTGGCCGCATGCGGCGCGACCTGCCGCCGCCGCCTCCGCCGCTGCCACTGCTGCCGCCGCCACAGCCGCCGCCGCCACCGCAGCCACTGCGGCTGCCGCTCCTCGCGCTGCCGCGAGGCGGAATCTCTACTGTGCCGCCCACGCCATCGCCTTGCGCTCCCCCCCCGCCCCGCACTCAGCCCCCCCCCGAACCGCGCGCTTCTTTTCCGCGCATCACGCGCTCCCGCCGCCCGCCCACCAGCGGCACAACCACGCCGCTCCAACAGCGCGGGCGGCACGCGACAATGGCGGAGTGCTGCGCGGCCTGCAGCCACCGCCCACAGCGGCCGCCACTGCGGCGACAGCTGTGAAGTGTACTTCCGCAGTCCCCCAGGGACAATTGGCCCTTGCGTAAGTCGTAAGTCTTTGTATTTGTGTGGTCACACTGCATGTACTTGATTGTATATCTTTCAGCGGGGAACCCATTAGGGGTTGAGCTCCGGGGGAGATTTGTGTGGGAAGCGGCGCCTGGAGTTTGAGGCTGTGGGCGCCCTCCGGAGGTGCGGGAGCTGCCCTGGGAGGTGCCGTGCGGGCCTTGTCGGCCGCGCCATTGGGGGTGCCTGGGAAGGCCCTGCGGCTGAGGCGGCCTGGGGGATATCAGGCACGCCTTCGCAGGCCTGGGAACGCAGTGCCTAGTAAAATAACGCACCCACTCAACATCATCGACTTCACAGTTGGCACTCGTTGGTAACCTGCCAATTTTTTGCTCTGGCGCGTCGGGGCGCCTTGCGCAGCATCGGGATGGCCCTTTTTGGTATTGGTGAAAACACACCCGCACACGAGCCTGCCATCCTCCCAGGGAGGAAAGGCCTCGTGCTGAACGCTGCCGGTGGCTCTGCTGCGTCTGTTGGAACGTCCACGATATATATGTATCTTTGTACGTCTCTTCTCCCCCTCCCCGCAGACCCCCGGTGCCGCTGGCCCCAGCGACGGCCGCGGATGCGTTCTCATGAAGAGCCAGACCTCTCCAGTGTTGTGTGGCCCCGCCTTGCACCAGGTGATGCGCCCGCACCTAATCTCCCAACCCTCGGGCAAGGAGCGGCTGCTGTGGACGTCGTGTGTCTGTGGTGCGGGCATCTGACACTTGGACAGACTGGGTGACCTTAAACACGCCAATCTTGCACTGCCCCTCGACCCGCACCGCTGCTACGTCTGCTCCCGTTAAAACAAAGCCAAGTTCGCCCGCTTCGGTACATATGACGCACACAACTCTTCTTCTCAAGCCATCAGCTTTTCAGCTACAGTTTCTCCTTTGGCAAAGATACACCTGAGGTGGGACAGCGGGGGATTTTTTGTGTGCTGCGTGGGAGACAGGAGAAGACCTCAATTGAATCAAATGATGCCGTTGTTGCCCACCTGCGGGGCCTTGTCGCTTGCAACCGTCTCGTTCGTCACGAACCGCGCCGCTGCCCACCCAAACGGGGCTCCAGGCCTCTGCTGTCGCGGTGGTCGCTGTGGGAAAATCAGCGACGTGAAGCGTAGTCACGAAAGCCGAAAACAGGAACGGGCGACGTAGCCGTCCGCCAAGCAACACCCCTACCTGGGGTGGTGCTTTCAGGGATGCTACGTCTGATGACCCGGGTCCGCCGCCCGCTAGCCGGTGCCGGCGGGCCTTCTTATCTACCCTCGCGCGGCCACCCACACGGTCCCACCACGCCTCCAGGCGCTTTCAAAGTGGACGCAGAGGTGCCCACGCAGGCCCCCACAGGGCGCACGCGTCCGCGCGCCCAGGGGTCCAAAACAAATCAAAGGCCCGCCGCTCTCACAGCGGTTAGGGCCCTCCGGCGCCGATACGTAGGCGCGGGGTCAAACATCAAGACGAAAGCGGCCCCTACCAGTGAAGGTCGGCCCGTAAGAACACGTCAAAATCGCAAAGTGGCGCCGCTCGATCCACCACCGCGGCGCCCATCCAGCCAAGCAGGTGCCGCGCGCGGTCCCACCACACCGCCGCGGCCCGTCATTGCCCACTGCCAAGGGCCCCCCATCATGCCGTGCGCGATGATGACACCAAGGCTGACAGTTTAGAATCTGTCGATTCACAGTCGCCCCATCAGTAGAAGTGCGCCGCTTCTTGTCATGAAACGTAATTTCATGTACTTTTTTGCCAGATGACCGTGCACATATTCTCACCGGATAATCCGAGAGCGTTCCAGTGGCGTTGCTTCCTAGCAAATACTTGGAATTGTTGGTGGTGCGAGCCCACCACGCCGCACCCGTGTGCAATGCATGAACACTTTTCAGGCGCTCTGATTGGTCAATTTCGGACTCGTCCTGACCGTCGAGTCGGTGCCGAGACATGCAGCACCAACATAAGCGCGGAAACTTTGGTTCCACCGTGCATCGGCCGATCGACCGGTGTCGTCCTGCTCTTGCCACCCCCGGCGCGCACGCGGTTGCTTGTGGTGTGTGCACCGTTGGTCCCTCCCAGGGGCCGACCCCAGCGCTCATGCGCTGTGCCCCCCCACCCCCGCTCGCCCTCCCCCATTCCGTGGTCCCACTCTGTGGTTGTGTTGGTTGTTTGCTCCCACCCGACGCGGTGGCATGTCGCACGCCGTGGGCAAGACGGTGTCCCGTCGTATCACCGTCGCGGACCTTTGTTTACCGGCCGAGTCTGCTCGGACGGTGGATCCCGAACACATCAATCGCATCAAGATCGAGGTCCAAAAAGGGCACTTTTCCACCAACGTGTTCCGCATGGTTGTCTGCGTTGCACCGGAGGACGCGGCCAAGTCCCGTCCTGTCGACTGCTGTCACCGTGGCAGCGCCTTGAAGCAGTTGGTCGACGCACGCGCCATCCCTCAAAACTATGAGTTTGTCGTCGATGTGCTCACAGACGACGATGGCCGCCCCCGCTATCTGACCACCACCGAGTGGGTCGGGTTGTCCATGCAGCTGAACGACGTTGGTGACAAGCGTGCCAGTGTGACCCTGACGGACACGCTCACGAGCGTCAAACTCCTGTTTGACAGTGTGTGGGGCGACCACCCACCACCTACCCACGCCGCTGCCCAGCAGTTTCTGGCGTCCCGGACGGTCGCCGCGCTCTACACCAACGGCACCGTTCCGGGGGATGAGCAAACTCGCGTCATGGGGCTGAGCACGGTCGTCCTCGCGGTGTGGCCGTTCCTAAACAGTCCAAGCGCCTGGGCTGAGTTCCTCAGGATCACCGACGGGCGGCGCTTCCTCGGTGGCTACCCGCACAAGCGGTACTCCATGAGCATGCTCGGCAAACCGTCTTTCCGATTGCCACTGGCCGACTTGAATCCGGCGCTCGTCTCTCCGGCGCTCGCCGACGCGGTGCGCGTCGTCACGTTGCAAACCGCGGAGGCCTGGCTTGATCTACACACTGGCCATCAGGAAGATGTGCAGTTGCGAGATGCGGACAAGACGCCCAAGCTCTCCGTTCCGGTCGCCTCTGACCTGTTCTCTGCCGTGTCTTTGCACGTCTGTGGGATGGTCTTGTGTGCCAAAGATAGACTCAGCATCCTCGACGACGACATCCTCGATCTGTACGGTGGGGTCGTCGTCCATCCGTCGGCTGCGATTGCGACGCCTTTCGCTTCTTTTGTGTCCCAAAGACGTCGGCGGCCGTTGCGTCGTCATCGCCTATTGGCAGCACATCAGAGTTGTTTGTTGACAAGGCCAAGCGCCTGCGAGCACTCATTCGTTTGTCGTTGGATGATGGGGGCGCGCCTGTCCCGTGGTGCATTCCAGGCGTCGAGGACGACCCCGCTCTGTTGTCGGAACTTTTGCCGACTGAGAGCTCGTCCGACGGAGCGGGTGCGCGGCGGTTGGCATCGACACGTCCCGCCGTTTCCGAAGACGACGAATCAAACAAGTCCGGCGGCGGCATGATGGACTATTTTGCAGACATGAGCCAGGAATCTGCTGCGACTGTTGGGGACCCGCCCGCGACTGCTGCGGCGGGCAACACCGCACCCGTGGCTGAGCCTACTGCGGCTCCTGTAGGTGGTGGTGATTCGCCTCGAGCTGACCCCGCTGCGACACCCGCGGGGGGCGGCAGCGGCCCTGCGGTGGACCCCGAGGCGCCCCCTGCGGGGGGCGGCACCGGACCTACGTCGGACCCCGAGGCGCCCCCTGCGGGGGACCGGAGCGGACCTGCGGGTGCCGTAGAGGCGCCACCTGCCGAGGGCGGGATCGGACCTGCGGTGGACCCCGAGGCGCTCCCTGTGGGGGGCGGCACCGGACCTGCGGTGGACCCCGAGGCGCCCCCTGCGGGGGGCGGAACCGGACCTGCGGTGGTCCCCGAGGCGCCCCCTGCCGGGGGCGGGAGCGGACATTCGGTGGACCCCGAGGCGCCCCCTGCGAAGGACGGCTGCGCACCTGCGGGTGTCGGACAGGCGCCTCCTGCCGGGGGCGGGAGCCGACCTGCGGTGGACCCCGAAGCGCCCCCTGCGGGGGGCGGCACCGGACCTGCGGTGGACCCCGAGGCGCCCCCTGCTGGGGGAGGCAGCGGACCTGCGGTGGACCCCGAGGCGCCTCGTTCGAGGGGCGGCAGCGGACCTTTGGTGGACCCCGACGCGTCCCCTGCCGGGAGCAGGAGCGGACCTGCAGGTGTCGGAGGGGCGCCCCCTGCCGGGGGCGGCAGCGGACCTGCGGTGAACCCTGAGGCGCCGCCTGCGGGAGGCGGCACCGGACCTGCGGTGGACCCCGAGTCGCCCCCTGCGGGGGGCGGCAGCGGACCTGCGGTGGACCTCGAGGCGCCCATTGCGGGGGGCGGCACCGGACCTGCGGTGGACCCCGAGGCGCCCCCTGCGGGGGGAGGAACCGGACCTGCGGTGGACCCCGAGGCGCCCCCTGCGGGGGGCGGCAGCGGACCTGCGGTGGACCTCGAGGCGCCCCCTGCGGGCGGCGGCACCGGACCCGCGGGTGTCGGAGAGGCGCCCCCTGCCGGGGGCGGGAGCGGACCTGCGGTGGGCCCCGAGGCGCCCCCAGCCGGGGGCGGCAGCCGACCTGCGCGTTTTGGAGAGGCGCCCCCTGCCGGGGGCGGGAGAGGACCTGCGGTGGTCCCCGAGGCGTTCCCTGCGGGGGACCGGAGCGGACCTGCGGGTGCCGCAGAGGCGCCACCTGCAGGCAGCGACGAATCGCGTGGATCTGGCCCCGGTTCGGCACCTGCGGCAGGCGCAGCAACCACGCCAATGTCTCGGTCTTAGCCGTTGCGTACTGTCCCACCCGGTGCGGGCTCCAGAGGCGTACCGAGCAAGGGGACAGGCCATCGCGGCACTACCCAGCCGCGTACGTCGACGCGATCTGCGGGGTCGTCACGTGGTGGCCGCGCGCCCACACCCAGGTCGCCCACCAAGTCGGGAGGCTTGTCGTCCAACCCGACACGACCCGATGTGGCGCCAAAAGACGGGACCCCGCGAGGGCAGCGCGGTCGCTTCAGCGGGGGGGCGGCCCCCTCTCCGTCCGCCCAACCTCGCAAGTCGCTGGACGCCACGCCGTCGGCGTCCACGCTTCTGCGCGGCTCGGCCTTGCTGAAACCGACGCCCGTCCGACCGGTAAAGACCCAAGTCGGGACAGATCACCAGATTACCTGTCGTGACTTGGGCAGCGTCAAGACCCGGGTTGTGGCGTTGCTGGATGATGTGACGCGTGTTCGACCTGAGCCTGACCACAACCGCGCAAGGTTCGCTACGGTCGCTGCCCTGCCGCGTGCACGTCTCTTCCCTGATATGCACGACGCGTTTGAGCCACCTGTCGGTGTGTGGGTTGACACTGAGTTTGCAATCCTCCGGTCTGGCCTTCTTCACGCCAATTACGTGCAGACGTACGTGGCCGGCCGTCACCCGCGCACCACCGTGGCGACGCACACGACGCAGATGGGTCAGTCGGCGTACCAGGCACGTTTCGCCTCCCTGTTTGGCGGCCTGTTTCTCCGTGGAAACGCGGTGCTGCCACTCACGTCAAGCGCTCTGATGATGGGCGATGTTGGTACCGGCGTGTCCGTGATTTTGTGGAACCTGCTGTGCGGCACCATGGATGAGCAGTCCCCTGCAACCGAAAATGTTCGCGCGGCCGAACACATCGACCAAGAGTTTTCGTCCACCGAGCCCCAACGTTGGCGCCCGCTCGTTGCCCACCTCGACCTGTTTGTGACCTTCTTGTTTGGGCACATGTCGTGGGCCCACGTGCGCGTGAATGCGTCAACGTTCGGTTCGTCACGCAAAGCCGACATCCGTGGAGGTCGGGTCTACGTGACGGGGGAGCGAGCCCCGGCTGGTGAGCCGTGGCGCTTTGGTGTCGCCGCGCGCGGACCAGCCACGGACCGTGGCGACGGACTGTCCAGTGTCGACACTGGCGAAGGCGTCCGGGCAATTGTCACGTCCGTCAATGCGCACGCGTTGTGGGTTTGGCCCCGTGACGGGAATCGACCCCGCCTGATTGCTATCCCTCCCTTTTCCATCTTGTTGGTGTTGCAATCGGTTTTGCGTGCGTGGCCGTCGTGGGAGCAGATTGCGCGCGTGACGATTGCACTCGCAGCAGACACGTCCTCTCATGTTGTGCAACTGGCCATGCGGGACGCTTTGTCGGACCTGGCCCCGGCGCCGCCGCTGCGCACGGGCGAAGCCAAGGTGTATGGCCTCCATTTTGACAAGGACGTACCACATGCAGTCTCCACCCAGCCCTTTTCCGGGAGCCGTTCGTGGAACCCGCGAGATGTGGCAGAGGAACAGCAGCTGTTTCGCGATTGGCAGATGCCGTTGCAGCTCAACGATTTTCGATCGGTGACCCCGTCAGTGAGGATGGCCAAAGCTACACCGCCGCCCATTGACACGGCCGGTGATGACGGTTTTGGGGACAAGGACGATGAGAGTGGGTCGAGCTCGGCGTCCAGCAATGGGTGGACCTCCTCGTCGACGAAGGCCGGGAGCGCGGCCGACGGTGCGTAGTATTTTCTCCGATCATAATCGTTTGCACCTGTCGTACGCTCCGCTGCGTGTGAGGCATGCAATTGCTTTCTCGACGTCTTGTTTTCACTTCCCACGTATTTTTGGACAACCGCTGTCATTGTCTGCGTTGTTGCGCAGCACAATTGCTATTCAGACTCTGGCTGGTCAATCACGTCATGGCAGCCGTTCATTCTGTTGGGCGACACGGGTGTGGTTGTTTTCAATCAGCTGAATCCATTGCACGCCCATTACTTACAAGGGTGTGCCCGCGACAGCCGGTACCTTACATCCGGGACCCTCAATGGTGCGTCCTTGTCCTGTTTGTCGACACCCCCCGCGACCCTGCACAATGACGACGCCCCCGACGCGCCCGCCGCTCACGTTCGAGACGCTGGTGCGAGGCCGCAATCGTGCCGTCGCCCCTGCGGTTCCATCCGACACCCCCGTGCCCTACAAGCCCCTGCCTGCAGTGACCCTCGTCCTGCCGTCCCGTGCGTACGCCTTTTGCACGGACGAGCGCGTCGCGCTGCTCCGTGGCACCATGCTACTGGACGAGACGGTCGACACGATCGGCCAGCTCCTCATTTCTCTCTACTGTTCTGCGGGAGAAGCTGGCGTCACGTCGCTCATGCCGTCCGCCACGGTCGGAATGATTCTGGGTGGCTACTCTGCCAACCCCGATTGTATCGGCAGCGGGGCGCGCCACGCGTCTCCCGCGCGGTGGGCTTCTGATCCGTCAGAGGCCTTCCACTCCACGATACATCGTCACACTCGGAGCACGTCACTATTTAGGATGGAGACGGTCTTCCTCCCGATCGTCACGGGGGGCAGCATTGGATCCTGGCCGTTCTCTGTGGTTTGCCAGGTCTGCTGAAGGACTTGCACCTGGAGGCCGCCATAACCGAGGTCGTGACCGGCCGCCGACGGCTCGATGCGCCCGCCGTCCAACGGCAGACGCTCCACCAATGCCAACTGCTGATGTTTGACTCGGCGATCGGTCTCTGCGACCACGAGCACGTGGCCGCGTCTGTGCGCGCGTGGCTTTTGGAGGAGTTCCGTTGGCGTCACACGGACGTGCCACCCAATCGGCCCATGTTGGCACGATTCCTTGGTGGCACCGTCCGCTGGACACTCGTGCCGACCGGCCCTCAGGTCGAGGGCAGCTTGACTTGTGGGGCCTATGCCTTGGAAGCGCTGCGCACGTGGCTGGTCACGAGCGCAGGCAAACGTTGAGGATTGTTGGGAGAGGTGTTTGCCTCGCGCAAAGCTGACGGTCGAGATTGGGTGCTCGGCGTGGATTCCGGTCCACGGTTTTTGAAGTGGATGTCCTCGTTTCTGGATGAGGCGTCCGAGTCGACGAGTCGTACGGTCGATGGGGGTGAGGTGTAGCGGTTGATTTTTGTTTTCCACCTCCATTCTTGGGACGCATCGCATTGGTCATTCACCGCGCCAGCGGAACCCCACATTTGATTGTCAGGCGCGCGGCCCCTCAGATCCCTGCACTCCCAGGACCGGTTGTTTGGGCACCCCTCACACAGTCTGTGCGGTTGGGTTGATGTCCCGTCGCGCGGTCCAACCTGTCCCATTCGTTGCTTTTCACGCAGGCAGGGCTGCTGCGCAGGAACTGCGCCGGATGTGGTCAAGGCGGGTGGCAGCCGCCGGCTGTGCATCACTGGCCGCGCGTCGGCGGTCTCGTGTCGTGCGCCCCCCCCCGCGCGACCCGGTTCTGGTGGAACCCACCCCCGAGTCGGGGTGGCGCTCTCCCGACACCCCACCCACACACCCCAGATGGCGTCTGCTCCACCGCCACCGCCGCCACCTCGCGGGCGCCGTCTGTCCCCAGCTCCCCCTGCCTTCCCACCATTGGCCCGGGACCTCGACCCGCCCCGCAAGCAGTCAACGCGGACGGAGGTGTTGAAGGAGGCGTCCCTCCTGTCCACCCTGATGAGCGAGATGATGAGGCGCCATGCGGGCCAGGCGGCGACGCCGATTGTCAATGACAGTCAGATGGCGACGCTCGCGTGGGCCAACCCGCCGGGCAAGCGCACCCGGCGCCTCGCCCGTCACAGTCAACATGGGGCGCCCCTTGACGCGGCTTCGACCAGAGACGACGAGGCGTTGTCGCCCGCAGTACCGGCAGCGCCGGGCGTTGGTGGTCCTACATCGTCTCCCCCTGTTGCAGCCGTGTCACATGGGGCGCCTGCTGCCGTAGCAGCGCCCGACGTGGCGGCCAAGTCGGTGGCAAAGCCGGTTGCACCGGTCGTACCTGACGCCACGGGCGCTGTTGCACCGACCCAGGTGGTGCCGACATCCACTCTGCCGACTGCGCCGGTTGCCGGTGCGTCGGTTGCCGACAGGCGCCCCACACCTGCGCAGCGCGACGCTGGCCCGACGCATTTGTTTCCCCATGGGGTCGGACTGCAGCGCCCTCCCGAGCCGACCGCTGCAGCCGGCAAGCGGACAGGCGGCGGGGACACGCCGGACGCTGGTGTGGCTGACCCTTTTGACGCCCGGCCCGCATCCCCCTAGCGCTCTTGGCGTATTGCTGCGGCGGCGGCGGCAGCGGCGGCGGTCGACGTGGGATCAACCCCTGCGGTGTCGGCGGCGAGGGTCGACACTTCCGTCAGCACCGGACGTCGGCTGCGTGACACCCGGCGCACGCCGACGCGGAGCGGTACTGTCGTCGCGCGTCGTCCGCCGGGGACTGCCGCGGCGGACACAGTCGACCAGGGCAGCCATGACAGCAGCGGCAGCGAACCGGATGATGACGGTGATGTGGACTATGCCCCGTCTCATCCCAAGCGCGCGCGGTCTGCAGCGGGCGACTTGCCCGCATCCAGGGGGTCTGCCAAGCGCACCCGTCGCAGGTGAGCCAAAATGCGTGGCCGTCGCGACGTGGAACAGAGTTTCAAGACCGGTAAAGCGACGCCGGTGTGCTCAGTTTGTACAGACTCTCTCAGCGGGCACCATTGTGTTGAGTACGCTACCAGGAGCAGCTCGTGCGGCATGGGGAGTGTGTCTGTTTTGTTTGCATTGATAAAGAGGCCCTTTAGGACAACACCACGAGACGCGGACGCGAGACGGTCCACTGTGTCCACATCGTCCAGTTGGATGCATCTGAGACCCTCAGCAATCCTACTGTTGCCGTCTGTTGCATCTCTCCTCCCATCCGAGACGGTGCTGCTGCTATCAGCCCCTTCCCCGCCACGGGACGCGCCGAGCACCCCGACCGAGCACCACGCAACGTGACGGCGGCAGGGGGGTCTACTGTGCAACAGCACGGAACGTCTGGAATGCATCCGATGGGAAACGGACCGACGTGGGATGCTGAAAAACATCCACACCAACAGCCCTGGCACCAGTACATTCACTGAGTGGTCTTCCCATCAGTGTGGTCCACATGTGCAGTGGGTACTCTAGCCAAAATTGGTGAGGGGCGCCTTTGCTGTTTGACTGCTTAGCGTGTCCACGTGCCCCCCTGTTGAGACGCAATGTCCGCCAGGGCGAAAGAACGTCAAGAGCGCCCCTGCGGCCAATTTGAGGACACGGTCGTCTCGGGGTGCCACCTCCCGCCGTGCTCACTTCCGACGCGGCCACCGTCGGGTCGTTCCCGTGGACCCGCCACCACCATCTTCGGCGCCCCCAGTCTCTACCCCCGACCTGTGTTCACCAATGAATGACCAGGGCGTGGTGTTGGACGATCCGCGTGAGTGGTTGTTGGTTTGCCTCTTCGCAACGTATTACCCAGGACGATGTTTCTGCGTCCATCGTCGAGGGAATCAATGCCGTGGTTAAAACACGACCGCTTTGGTGCATCCACCTCGCTCGCAACCAGCTGGAGAACCTAAGCTGCTTTGGATGGTCGGCGGACTGGGGTGTGCGTGTGCTCGACATTTCGTTCAACCCGCTGCGCAGGTGGCCCAAACGGCCCCTCAACGCACTTGCCGCGACGCTGCGCTCCCTCACCACGACCGACTGTCGCTTTCGTTCTGCCGATGTGACGGGGCTCCTGCATGTGCGGTGGTTGGGTCTTGCACGCAACAGGTTGCGGGCACCCCCGGTCGGGCTCGCAGACCTGACCAACCTGGACGTCCTGAATGTGGCCGAAATTTCTATCAAGACCCGGGGCTGGTCTTCGTTTGTGGCCAACATTGTCAATGTCCAACACAACCCCGTGTCTCGTGTGCCGGGTTGGTCGGTTTCCGTGACATCCCGGAATGGCGACGGCGACCCGACCGTCGTCGGTCTGTCGCGGGAACTTCCCGCCCCGCCGCGACTCTCAGCCGTCCCCGCCGATGCGAACGGTGGGGCGACGGACGACGCGGGCGCTGCAAGCCACCCCGTGGTGGACGGTGGGCAGGAGGAGGACGGGACCGCCGCGAACGGCGGGCGGGAGGAGGGGACCCCCAGCACTGAAACGATCTACCAAAAAATGGAGATGGTGGATGTGCCCATGGACGAGGACGACGACGAGAAGGGCAGTGGCGACGCGGGCGACGACGACGAGGAGGGCAGTGGCGACGCGGACGTCGACGATGAGGAGGGCAGTGGCGACGCGGACGACGACGACGAGGAGGGCAGTGGCGACGCGGACGACACAAAGGAGGGCAGTGGCGACGCGGACGACAAGAAGGAGGGCAGTGGCGACGCGGACGACCAGAAGGAGGGCAGTGACGGCCTCTACGAGGAGGACGAGGATGTTACGAGCATGGTAGACGCGGACGAGGGAGCCGCCACGGCAAACGATCCCATGCAGGTGGACCCCGGGGAGGACGGCGTCGCGACTGGCGGTGGCACAATCGCAGGCTCTGCCAACGGCGTCGCGGAGGATGACGGGAAGGGTGGCGACGATCAAGATGAATGGGAGGGCGTCGATATGGATGGTGGGGTCGACGGTGGTGACACTCATAGGGCGGCTGGTTAGAGGGGGGGGTGCCATTGTCCCGGGATGCTGGCGGGTGGGGCTCATGACGTGGGCTCATAGCCACGGGGCGGTGACCGCGACCGCAGACGGGCCCCTGTGGCCCCCGTTGTGTTGGTTTGGCGGACGCAATGCGTCTGTTGGACAACAGTAAAAGACACACACGCAGATCGACTCGTCTGCGCAAAACAATGCATCGGAATACTGCGAGCATACAAAAAATGTCCATGGATTTGTCGTCCTCCACCGCCGTCGGAATGCTCTCGGAATATCCGGTGAGAATAGGTGCACGGTCATCTGAGAAAAGAAATACACAGAAGTAAGAGGGGCCACGCAAGGTGAGCAAAATCAATACATGAAAGTACGAGGGGCAACACAAGGTGGGCCATTGGACGGCCTCATGTGAGTACGTATTTGGTCTGTTTGGCTGCTGCTGTCGCGCGTGCGACGTTGAGCCATTGACCTGGACCTGGGGCGCTGGGCAGTGTGAAACCGCCTCTCCACCACCCATTTCTCGTGCGTGTGAGTAGGGTTGTTGTACGGTTGTTGAGTGCGCCCAGGCCGACTTTTTGGGGCGCATTGTTCGCGCTCTATGGGCGCTCAGAGAGCTCTCCAGCGCACAGCGCCGACAGTGTTCTGGGCGCTTTGCTGCGCGCTATGCATAAGTATTGTCATAATATTGTAACTAAGGAGTCGACAGGGAGACCGACGACACTGTCTGCACCCTCTATGGGCGCAGCGGCCCTGCCTGCAGCTGCCTCAGCCGTACGGCGAGCAGGGTCCGTCGGGAGGTGGCCATGGCAGCAGCATCTTTTCCATTCCCCTCCCGAGACTGCAAGACGTGCGTGACAAGGATCTCTACTTGGCGTCGGCGATCTCTGCTTGGCCACCGCTGCAGCCGTGTATAGGTCGGCGTGACTCTGCAGCGTGTGCGTGTTTTTCTTTTCCTTGTGGCCCGGCGGTCTGGTTGGTTGACCCCGTCACCACCGGGCACATATTCAGCTCTTTTATATACGCGACAAAGAGGTGACTTGCCGGCACCCGGACGGCACGCACGCTCGGCACCCACGCTCAGCGGGCGGGGGACGCAGCTGAGGACGGGCGTGTGACCCACCTCGAGGACCCGCGACCGGAGGCATCGCACCCCCAGCCGACCACATCACCTAGGTGTGTCCGTCACCTACCCCCACCGGCGCCAGGTCGTCGATCGACGCGTGGCCGCCGATCGACGTTTACGTCGTCGATGCGTGCGCGCCGGGGGTGTCGGTGATGGGATCTTGCGCGTGCGGCGCGCCAGACATCCGCCCGCACAGCGCTTTTCTTTCATAGGCTTGGGTGACGGTGGGCTACCTTTCAAGATTCAGCCAAACTGCGTTGATTGTGTTGCTCGCTCAAATGGTACCTCCTGCGCGTTCGCAATCGACAACGTGGTTGCAGCACACGACTGAGCGCGCCTGGTGGGGGCAAACACCGCAGCCTGTTGGGCTCAAACAGTCGCACGCTTCGCCCCAGCCCCCATTCCATGTCGAAACCAGGTTGGAGGGCGACACGCCATACGCACCACCTCGTGCTGATCACCCCCACCCGCTCCATTTGCGCATAACAGACAGTCGTACGGGGCTTTCGTGTTCTGTTTTTCATTGCTGTCACGCGCGAACTGGTCTGTACCACACATTCAGGCGTGTGAACAGGCGACTTTCCTTGCAGTTCGTGGCGTTTTGTGCCTCCTCCAGTGACGCACCTGGGGGCACGGTCGGTCACGCGGACCGCGTCCCACGCGAGGTCCAACCGAGCGCGAGGACGGGCATCGGCCAGTGCACACCGCGTATGGGGTGCGCGGCTGTCGTGCCGCGTGGGGACAAACAGTGATGTGCGCCAATTCCAAAAGTTCGTGTGGGACACGACGTGTGTGGCTCTCAAAAGATGTTTTCACAGATAACGACCCGACGCTTACGATCCGTCCCGACGCGCTCTCGAGTGTGTGCGGGACGCAGCGGCCCGCGTCTGTCGTGCCCCCACGCCACATGTACGCGTCCACGCGTCGTCGGGGAGACGGAGCCGCTGCCGAAGGGGTCGAATGATGAATCCTTGACATGATAGGTTGTCTCAATGGTGCCCCCCCCCACCGTCTGACCAGATTCCAACCCTGTCGCGTTGGAGACAACGTCGTCGGAAGCGACCGCCGCGCATGACCTCGCCGGTGCTGACACGGGGGCGCACAGCCGCCCACGCCCACTGGTACAGGTGCGCGCCGCATGCCACGGGCACTGTCCCTGGCGCAATTCTGGACCAAGATTACGCCTCTGGAGGATAGCGCTTTCGGATCTCATCGCAGGAGACAGCTGCTGACGGGACCGTCCAGGGAGGCCGACATGGCCCTAGAATGTGCGCACCAGGAGCGGTCGGCCGGTGGGGGGCGGACACCTCCCCAAATACTGTACTGGGTGTGACCATCGACAGTGGCTGCTGCCCGAGGTCGAATGTTGGCTTGTGGTTGGCCGAGGAAGGACTCGACGCTCGTCGAGTCGGCGTGGTGAGGTGTACCCTCCCGCCACCTTCCAAGCCCCCTGCCGTCATGCGCCCAAACCGGCGCGTGCAATGGGGCTTGATGAGGTCAGGCGGCCGGCTGCGGTGGGGGACTGCCCGTCGCGCACACGACGCACATGTGGGCCGCGACACACCCTTTGCGCGGTGGCACCGCCCGGGCCCCCGTGCGTGGGGCGCGCGGCCCCGTGCAGCCGCGCGGTGGCAGACTCCCCGTCTGTCGCTCAGGCGACGGGGCCGTTTGGGGTACGACGTGGGCGGGTGCGCGCGGCCCGTTGTGTGGCCGCAGGGGACGCGCGGCTGCCCGGGGACGACTGGACGCAGCTGCCGCCCACGACGCGCACGGGACGGGTCCGGACACGGTCGGCAATCTACCGCGTCACAAGTAGGCGCCCGCCGGTGCGGTTTACCACTACGGTACCACCACCACACAAACACGTGCATGTAGAATGGGGATGTGTGTGAGATATACGCCTGCATGTGTGCACCTCGGGGAGAAGGTGCGAGCATAAACACGGCCGACCTGGATCAAGGGTTGCGTGCGCGGTTTGAATTCACACATGTCTGTCAACGTGCTTTGGGCGTACCAGGGCCCCGCTCAGCAGCGTGCGTCGGCGCCACAGGCGTCGGTCGAATGTGGACATGCTCTCTATCGCAGCCGCGCGCCCGGCGTCGGTGGCGCCCCGTTTGCATACGTGCTTGTGCGTGTGTCAGTCTTCCGACGCTCTCCATGCTCGGGCGGCGCGCCGTATGGGCCTTCCCGCATCGCCGTGATGTCTGGGGCCTACACCTTCTCACAGCGTCGCGCAACGAGGGACGCCGCGCCCCACCCCACCGTACAGTGTCGTGCCGTGTGGCGGTGTCTGTCATGTTGCTCCACCCGCCGGCTTCCGTACCAGCGCCTAAAAAAGCGACACTGGCCTGCTCTGATGGGCGGCCCCGGTACGCGCAACGGCGCTTGTCAGTGCGACGCCCCCCGCCGCCGCTCGTGGCGGCGGCGCGGGGCGTCTGGTACGCACCGCCCCCTTTTCGACAGCGGCTCCATCTGTACGCCCCCGGCTGCCCCCCTCCCCCACCCCGGCCGGCAGACGGTGTCACCCGCCGTGGTGCCCCCCGCCGGTACGGTGCGCGGTACGTAGAGGTATGGCCGACGCGGGTGACAGTGCCCGTACGCCTCTGGGGCACGCGACACACCCTGGTGTGTGGGGGTTTGTTCGGCAGGGCCCGAATCCCCGCGTCTCTGACGCGGCGGGTGTCGGGGGGCACGCCCGTGCTCGCCTGAACGACGCCATGCGGCGGACGCACCCCCGAGCGTCGCCAGCAGCGTACACTCGCTTCCCGCGGCTGGAGGCGGTACCGATGCGTGCGGCACCGTCCCGCTGGAAGGCTTTGGGGCGAAACCCGGCGGCGACGCAGACGACGGGTCATCCACGGACGAGGGGGGGGCACATGGCACGTCGACGGCGAGGCGAGCGCGTCGCGCCCGCACCGCGACGCGGCGGTCGGCCATGATGGCGGGCGGTGGTGCCGGCAGCGGCAATGGCGCACGGGCGGGTGTGACAAGCGGCAACGGGCCCGCGGGTGGGGGCACCGCAGGCGGCGGCGCGCGGGCCGTGGCCGCGACCACCAGAGCCGGTGCCGCGGGCGGTCCCGGCGACGACACTCGCGCCTCTGCGATTGCCGGCGACCACGGCGGTCTACTTCCTCGGGTGGGAAGGGGTGCCCCCGACAGTCGCCCACACTTCAACGGGGGGCGTCCCCGCGCGCCTTGCGCCGTCAACAAGTGTCCCGAGCGGCCCGCGTGTGCCTGGCGGGGTGCCCCCCCCGTCAGCGGCAGCTACCGACCCCGCCGCACAGACAATTAGTGGAAGCGGCTGTGAGGACGGCGGGAGCGGGGACGGCCCCGTCGACGGACCCGTCGACAAGAACCTCGACCGTGACGACGCCGTCGCGCTCCTGGGTGCCACCGGCGGGGACGCGGCCATCAAGGCTGGCGGCCGCGTGGACGCCGCGCGACAAAGTGCCGCATCTGCCGTGCGGTCCGCGACGGTCGAAGTCGCCGTCGCCGCCGCCGCAAGCGAGGCGGTCGGCGACGCGGAGCCGGTGGGCCCCTTGCGAGACGCGAGCACCCTGCTGGCCAAGCTGCTCGCAGCTAACCCCGTACACGCGCGGGGCACCACGTCGTACGCGACGGCAGCGCTTGGCGACGCCGAGTCGGAATCGACCGCAGTACTGCGAGCCGTCGACGCGGTGACCGTGCCGCCGCACCGACCACCCGCTGCCGTCCCTGGGGACGGCGGCACTGCAGACGCTGCCGCCTGCGCTGCGACAGGTGCCGACAATGCCACGGTGGTCGCCTGTCGGCGCCTGTGCGCGCGAGCCCGTCACGCCGCAAGCAGCGTCTTGTCCGCGGCCAAGGGCTTGATCCCCATGGCAACCCCCGACGCGGGGGACCATCCGGGCGACGACGCGGGTGCCGGCGCAGGGGGCGCGCCGGCGAGCGGCGGCGGCGGCACGCGTGGCCGCTTGCGCCGATGCGGCGGCTGCGGGACAACGGGGCACAATGTGAAAATGTGTGCGGCCGACGCAGCCGCCAAGGCGGCGCGCACGGCGCGCGTGGCGGCCGCCTGGGCGGCCAAGGGCACCAAGGCATCACAACACGTGCCCGGTGGACAGTCGAAATAGAGGCGCCGGGCACTGTTCTTGCGTTGTGTATGTTGCCTCACAGTGTAAGCCTCTGGTGTCTGGACACATGCGGCGCGACATTGTCTGTCCGTTATCGGATTCACCGAGGACCCTCATGCGCACACATCTTCAGCCTCATTGGCCGTCCTGCACATCCTGCCTCGCTTAGGTCAGGCTTCTTGCACGATTGGCGTGCGAGAAGGCGTTGGGCTCCAAACCCGCAGCCAGCTGGCCTACTTTTCTTTAGCAGGTTCACAACAAGTCCTTTACCAGTGCCCCACAAATGTGTTTGTAGCCTCCCGCTGGAGCACCCTTGACGAACAGCAGTCTCATGCCTGCCCCGTCTTGTCCCCTCCCCTCTACAGCCGCATCGGCTCGGCGTTTCATGTCAGGGCGGTGCGGCAGCTGCACTTTGTCGTCAATGTGGCTCCTCCTGCCCGGCCGCAAGCCGTGGTTCGTGGCACTGTTCCAGTTGGGAGCGGCGGCAGCAAGATTTGAGCCGCACGCCGCTGACGGTTTCGCACGACATGCCTGTGCTAGTGCCACTGGTCGGGGCAGACTCTGAAGATGAGAACGGGGCGGCGAATGAAGCGGGGGGTGGGGATGTGGGTGGCTGGAGGGGCACAGAGTGAGGCAAAGGTAAATGCAGTGTCAAACACAACGCTGGACGCATGCCTATGGTGCCGCGGAGGGCGGGGGCACTGCGGCGTTGCGGAGTTCCCTGGGCCCGTTGCAGCTCCACCGCTACGGCCACGGGGCGTTGCTCTGCCGCCGCTGCCGGCTGGACCGCCTGCAGGCCGGCCGCAGCCTCCCGGCCCCACCGCCGCCGCCGCCCCCAGCTCCCCTCTACTAGAAGCTGGTCTTTTGCTCTTACACAGCCACTCTGCACAGCGCCGCGAGTGCCTCCTCTGCCTCTCTCAGCACGTATGCCCTGAACCACGACGGGCCGCGGCCATGCGGAGGCCTGCACTTTTCCCCCACCAGTAGAGCGCGCAGCCCCTCACTTTGGCTTTCCGGCTCTTTTCTGATATATGTGTGTCGATGGCGTCCGTTAGTGATACTTCTGTGCGGGCAAGGAGTTATATGTAAAGAAAGCGTGGCCTGTTTACCATCCATTGTCTACGTGCACCCTACGGAACCACTCTGGCCACTTGTGTGTCGTGTGCTTGTCCAAGTTGTCACGGTACAACGCAATCACGTTGGACAGTGCCTGCTGGTACACGCTGAAGATGATGAAGTGCTTCTGGTTCATCTGCCGCAGGTGGTGCTGCTGCCGCCGCGAGAGCGCGTTGCGCTCTTCCGACGATGACGTGTTGGTCCCGTCCATGGTCACGTAGGAGTCGGGGCACATCGCCTTCGTGCAGTCCTTGTGGTTTTTCCGCCAGTGGAAGCGGTCAACGCGCAACGCCACCCGCTTGGCAACGTAGGGTAGCCGCACGAGAGCGGTCTTGAGGCTGGCGCAGGCAAAGTCGTAGACAATGACGTCCGGGAGCGTCGCAAACCGCTGCACGACAAACTCAATGGGCATGCGCTGCCCCTCGGCGCCGTCGAGGACGACAACCCCGACGCACTTGGGGTGCGCGCAGTTGCAGGTAACGCCGAAGGTGCCCGCCGTGCGCCTGTTCTTCTTGCCCATCTCGTGCTGGCAGTCGGGCGCGTCCGTCTGCGCGCTCGCCGCCCCGACAAAGCCCGGCATGGCGCGCACACATGAAAGGCCCGGCGCCCAGACGCCTGTGCGCAAGTAGTCGTTGCCCTGGTCCGTTGGGTCGTTGTAAACGGCGCGGTAGCCGGCCTCGGTGGCCTCCCCAGTCAACCAAGTTGCCGTCTACTGCTGCGGCGTGAAGGTGTGGCTGGGGTGGGCGAGTGACATCTCCAAGCGGGAGATGGGCTCGCCGATGCAGCCGCCCTTGTCGTGATCGTCGCCATCCCCTCCCATACCCGAGCCACAGCTGCCGCGGTTGCCACCCGTGTCGCTGTCGCCGCCGTCGCCGCCCTCGTCGGGCACGCCCCGGTCACCCGCGGCATTGGTCTTGTTGTCAGCGTCCTCTGTCGCGTCGGCGACGTGCTTGTCATACGCCTGGCACGTCTTCTTGAGGGAGGAAAGGACGCCAACAAACAGCTCCCGCCCGCGTGGAAACAGGCAAAAGGCAGGCCCCAGACAAGCGACGGCACCACGGAGCAAGCGCTGCTCTGTCACATCTTCTCGTCCGAGAGCGCCGGCCAATATGGTCAGCGAGAAGTCGTTGGCCGACAGCGCCTCGATGAGCGCGTCCACCGCGCCCCACTGGTCGCCGGGCGCCCACACGGTGAACGGGTCGACCACGAGCGCCCGCACAAAGTCCACCAGCTTGATGCTCGAGGCCGCGGTCGAGGGGATGTGGGGGAGCGGCGGGAGGATGAGGTCGCGCAGACGCGCGGTAGCCCGCGCGCCGCCCGTGTCCGCCAATGCGGGCTCGTCGAGAATATCTGCGTACATACGCAGGGGGGCACTGTCGTCCCACTCGACCTGGGCGGGGTACAGCGGCTCGGCCGGGGTGTACTCATCGCCAAACACCTCGTCGAGGAGGGTGTCGTGCGCCACTTGGTCGTCCCCCCCGTCGCTCTCCCAGTCGTTGCCGTTGCCCGCCGCCGCATCGCCGCCCGCCACAGACTCCCCCACTCCTTGCGTGTCCTCAATCCCGGCGTTCTCGTCTTGGTAGTCAACGTCATCGTCCTTGTCGTCCGCTGCCGTGGCCTCCTTGCCGTCGCCGTCCTTGAGCAGCGCCTCGATGCGCCGCATCAGCACGTCGGGAACTCGGCGGCGGAGATCATACTGGGCGCCGACTACCGCCCACGCGAGCGAGCGGGCCACGCGTCCGCAGTCAAACACCTCAGAGAAAAAAGCAAACAGTTCCTGGCGCACGCCGCCATCCACCGCCGGGTCCCACCCGCGCTTCCTGGACACGCCCTCCCCATGCGGCTCTGGCCCCGCCAGGACCACCTCGTGCCCGTCAACGACCGGGTACCCGACCATCAACGTGATGGCCATCACGTGTCCGCGCATGGCCGCGACGGTGGTGATGGCCTTGTTGGCCTCCAACGATGGAACGGCCGTCGAGACGAGCACTCGGCCGAGCGCTTTGCAGATCGCCTCGTCGGTGATCACGTGGGCGATGAGCGACGCCCGCGCGACCGCGTGAGCCCGTACCGACGTGCGGAAAAAGGGGAGGATGTGCTGGATGCCATAGCCGACTTGTAGGCCGTCAAAGCCGATCGTCTTGTAGCTGCCGTCCGCCCGACGGCACTTGAGGCACTCTGTCACAGCGGCCGGCAGGCCGTCGATGACCAGCGAAAGATACAGCACGAGCGCAGAGCGGAGCGTCGTGACGGAGCTCAACCGGAGGGTGGACAACGGGAAACTAAATGAGGCGCTCATCTCGCGGTAGGCCTCGCGCAGGTACGCCGACGAGCTCAAAGAGCAGCCGTTGCGGCACAAGTCGACCGCCAACTCGAACAGGAACGCCTCGCAGTAAAGCAGCGACGCAGACTGGAAGACGACGCCCCGCTTCCGACCGTCGGGGATGATCCGCATCCCGCACTTGGTGCAGCGCCAGACCTCCACAATCGCGTTGACCACGCCCTCGCCACACTCAATCGTCGCCATGACCGGCCGTACGTACGAGTCGGGGTGCCGCTGCAGTTTGCAGAGGTGGCAGTGCGTGGCGGCGACGTACTTGAGGATGATTGCTGGGTCCCGCAGCGCATCGAGCACGACCGCACGCTCTTGCTGCGCCACCACAGACGGCACAATCGGCAGCGGCAGGGTGGAGTGGGGGGACGTCCGGTAGTGCGGCAGCTGGGTGCGCCACGACGGCGGCGGTGGCGGCGGCGGTTGTGGATCCGCATCGACCGCCGGTGGCGAGCAATCGCCTTCGGCATCGCGGCTCGCGGCACCGTCGGCGCCTTCCCCATTCTCGTCCATCCCGTGGATCTCGCCGTCGTCCGAGTCCTCCGACTCGTCCCCGTTGCCCTTGGCGAGCTCGGCCGCCGCCCCCGAGTGCTCACAATCAGCGTCAGAGGTCCGGCATGAGTAGCAGATCCAGCCGCCGCTCCGCGTCTTGCGGACAGCCGCCAGCGGCCAGCTTGATTCGTCCATGCGGACGAGGCAGGTCGAGTCGCCAAACCGCACGGCCTTGCCAGCGCGCCGCCCTCTTAGCACGCACGACGCCGACAGAATCGAAAAGAGCTGCTCCATCGTCACGCCGAGCGACGCCCGCACGGAGTCTAGCGCATTGGTCATGGGCTCCTGCATGGAGCACACCGCGCCGTCCTTGAGGCAGTTCTCCGCCTCACTGCACGCGCAGGTGACGCCGGACTCGGCGGTCCATGTGGCCTCGATGGCGACGCACTGGTGGCGCCCTTGGTCGTCCCGTGAGCCGTTGGTGCCGAACTTGAGCAGGGCCCCGACGCTGCCGACCGGCGACAGGTCCCAAGCGCGCCGCCGGAGGGCGGGGTCGGACACGCGTGCAAACTTGTACCGGAGGTCCCTCAAGCCCGCGAGGTCGACGCCGGCCGCGTCCCCGGGGAGGAAGAGCCGCGTGAGGTTGAAGTAGGCGCTCGTCGAGAGCACGACCACGAGCACCGCGTGCAGCGATTCACGCACGTCCAGGCCCGAGCCCTTGACGCGCCCGGTGCCGCGAGCGTAGACAACACGGTCTGGGGTCCCGGAGGGTGGGGGCAAGAAGCCGGCGGCGCGGCGGTCCGGCGCTTGGTCCTCCGACTGCCGCGACGAGTCCGAGCGCAGGTGCGCCAACGATCCGGCACCGACAAACGACAACAGACCACCGGGATGATGAAGGACTTGCGCCGGATTGGAAGGCTCCTCCAGACCGCGCAAAGGACCGAGAAGAGCATCGGCGGCAGCCAACGCCAGCCCAGGAACCGAACACGAGGACAAAAAGGGCGGGTGCGTGCCTGCCGTGGCGGGCAGCCGCCCAGCCATAGCACTGGGCGGGGGCCGTGGGACAGGTCGCACCCGCCGAGGTCGCTACAATAGGGGAACATGGAGGGGGTGGGAGGGGAGGCCGCCCCGTCCGGCGCGCTACGGCGGCGGTGGGCGGCCGCGGCCGCGGCCACGCCGCGGCCGACCGCGGCCGCCGCGGTGGTCACCGT
>ENA-ORXT01002380-ORXT01002380.1-marine-metagenome-genome-assembly--contig:-NODE-2380-length-22689-cov-24.389572_pt1 | contig 22689 bp, 14 predicted proteins | sample MGYA00237868_ERZ511482 | MGnify/ENA metagenome assembly ERZ511482
GCATCAGCAATCATTTTTTCTATCTCAGCCTGAAAGTCATCTATTTCCCTTCCTGCTTTTTCTTCTGCGGATTTTACCGCTGATTGATATTCTTTTTCATCAGTAAAAATAGTTGCACCATCAATCGGCTCATCAACTCCATAGGTCACCCCTTGATTTTCTTCTAATATCCAGTATTGGGTTTCTTGGATTTGATTAGCGACAACATCCGTTATTTCATCTCTTAGATTAAATGATAAATTAGCCTCTCCTCTAATGCCGCCTATGTATCTGAAATACGATGAAGTCTGAAACCCTACGACTTGATATCTTTGCCTTGCTTGAACTTGAATAGTTGCATTTGCTGGTACATTTAATCTATATCCGTGACCGCTACCAAAAGGAATTATATTGGCCTGAACATTTCTAATGATGTCTGGAATTAAATCATTTCTTGTGTCTTTGTATCGGTACTTATGATACGTCTTAGTCCATACTGCTGTACCATTAATAAGTAATCTATAATCTATCCATAAATAAGCCAGATTTCTACGACTCAGTAAATAGTGATTCCCAAAATCAACATTAATTGTCATATCAGTGATGCAGCTTGGTGACGTTCTTGCTACACTTATATTTACCCAATCACCTTCAGTTATTGCGACATTAGCATTTTGAATAATCGCAGTCCATCCAGCCCACCAGCTTGTGCGACCTGTTCCATTTTCAAAGTCTCCTGTGCATCGCTCAATATCTATGTCTGTTAAATATCCATTATTCGCCACAAAATCATCTACTTGAGATTCTGATAATTGTGTGTCATCGTCACCGTCTTGCAAGTCAGCAGGAAGACAGTTAATAACATCTGAGCAATCATTCACGGAGCCACCAATTGACTGCAAAAAACCGCAACTATTCGCTAAGTCCTCACAACTTATCTCACATTGAGAATACCCAATAAAAGGCAATAAAAATAATATGGATATAATCCTCGTCTTCATTATTCGGTTATTTTTATTGAGCTACATCCTCCTGAAGATGACGGGCATGAATTAGGATTATTGCAAGTCCAAGCTTCACCTAAAGCCTCTGATCTATCCTGATTGTAATTATTACCATCTGAACAGTACCAACCCTTCACAACTGTGACTATAGGCTTGTTAATAAATGGTATTAAATTACTCCAAGTTCCATTCGTCAATCCTTGAAGTCTTGATACCCCATTAGACGTAGCATCTGAATGATATAATCTAACTCTATATATTCCAGCAGGATAAGTACCCATTAAATTAGATCCTGTATTAGTATACGGTGCATCCACAACTTCTGTCATTGTAGAATTGCCACAACCAGAAATCCAAATACCTGCTGCCTCTGCTGTCCCATTCGACTCTCTCAAGTCAGTATCGTCTTCTAAGTAAATCCAGAAATCAGATTGTGCTTGATCATCAAGAATAGCTCCTGCCACATTCGTAGTACTTGTTATCGTACTGCTAATAACAGCATCAGGTGTTGGGTTTACATGTTCAGGATAACCTTCTGAATCTGTACCTGAAAAAGCCTCTTTATAGCTACTACCTGCTGCTGTACTTGCTGGACCTACATTCACGGTCCATTGCTGTTCCGTAGTGCCTATTTCACCAGATACATTATAAAATGTCTGTGGAGCGCATTGAGGCTCTGAGGCTACCGCTAATGTTCCGCTACAAAGACTTGGTTTCTTTAATGTGTATTCAGACCCAAGTGGTAAACATGTTTCTATTTCTGTTAATACTTTAATTCCAGACGGTTTAGTACATACTTGAACTTGACACTCTGACAAAACAGGCTCTTTACAATAAAGCCATGAAGCAGGAATATTTTTCCACGTTACACCATTATCGGCTGAATACTGGTATCGAGTATATCCCCACGCAGAAAAATCATAAACTTCACCTCCTAAATAATGTATTCCAGCAGGTAAAGATACGTCATAAGCGGCTGTTTGGTTGTTGCGATATAAACCTGTCGCTGCTAATGTAGATTCTGTCTGACATTCACCAGAATAATATGCTATACTTTCAGCAGTCGGATGAAATTCTCTTAATCGTATTGGCTGGGTTATATATAAATAGGTCCAAAACCGATACGCATTCTGCGTTACGTCTGGATCTCTAATAAATAGATCAGCTTCCTTTCTGTAAACTGGTGCGCCCTCATTAGAATTAATTGCGGGCATTCCAGAATAATCTACATCACCATTGAAAATGTCTGCTGCTTGATCTTGTGCCGTGTATGTTTGATTTAAGTCATTCCAATATTCAAAATTGACCCCTTGATCACCGCTTGGCGCAAAAGCATCTACCACATAAGCATATTCACAATCAACAGGGACAATCGGTTCATCAATTGGCGCACCAGTAGCGCAATCAACAAAAACATTATCTCCTACTGGAATTTCAGTCTGATTATCTGGATCTCCATACGATTGATAAAAAGTAACCGACTCCTGTTCTCCTGAAGTAAATATTACTTCTTGTGTAACATTTATATAATTTGCTGGATCACCATCTACGTCAAAACAGCCATTCACTATTGAAACTTCAGTGTCTGGTAATTCTTCCCGACTCATGGGGTAACAAGCTGGATCGCACTTTACAACTTTACCAATAAATGGAGTTCCATCTAAATTAAATTGATTGCCATCTTCGTCAATAATTGTACACACTTCATTTACTCTAGGTTGTGAGGTGTAAGTTTCTGAAATCGGAAAGGCTACCCAAGTCACACCATCATCTGTAGAATATTGGAGATTAAAACCACCATACCAGCTATAATCATTTATTTGTATTTCTATCTTTCTAAAGCCTTCACACGCTTCAAAAAACTGTCCTGCTGAAGTACTTACTTTCGGTCTCGTATAAGAGTTATGAACCTCGACCATGTCCTTGTTGCAATCTTGAATAAATACAGTTAAGTATTCACCCCAATTTCCATTGTTATCTCTTAACAACATCGGCTGGGTAATATTCAGATAAGCTACATATCTTTCTTGACTATGTATATCTGGAAGAACTATATTAGAAAAATCGTTATCATTTAAGCTCCAATTATTCGTAATAGTAACCGACTCGGTAGGCGTTCCATTTACATGTATTCCATTTGCAAAAACATCAGAATTAGGAAGCCAATCGGTTGCACCTAAATTATCCGTATCATCACCATCACTATTATCCCACCGTTCTCCATTTATCCCATTAACCGCTGAATCTTCATCTATTACGCATACCCACTTTAAATGATCTTGTTTAAATAATGTGTCGGCTCCTGATATAGTTACCATACGTATTTCTGGCAACGTATCTAATGGAATACATGCAATTAAGCCACTTGTATCTATTTCGTTTCCTTGACTGTCTTGAAAAACATTAGGGCATCCATCATAACATATTTCTTTTATTTCAAATTCTGAACCTGATATAGTTGAAGTCGCAATAAATGATTCGTCATCATTGTTGCATATAGCATAAGGAGAACTTGCAGTAGCTACTACTTCAATTAATCCTTTGTCAGTCATTAAAGGAATAGTATAACCGCCCGATGGGGTGATATTCCCGACTTGAGTCCAGCAATAGTCTACTTCTGCTGTACTGCCATTGATAACACCAATAGTTAAATCTACTGTGCCATCATCTGCTGACATATCACCAATAGATGCAATAGTAGCATCTAACGTAATTGTTATTCTGCCGCAATTCCTACCTGCTAAATCTGCCGCCCCTGAATCACAATCACTCGACTGAACATTGGTTTTAATTGATTGACTTTCGCCTTCATTTACAAAGCAATAAATTCTTACTGTAGCTATATTACATTCCACTTTACAGGACCCCAATTCAAACTCCAAAGGACTCTCAATCGCTGGCTCATACAACGTACCGACTAAGAGATCATTCTCATAGCACCTGATACGCTCTATCGTCTCACCATTGACACAGATGAACGTAGAATATTTTTCATAATCAATTGTATCTATAATCTCACAGACTCCAAGATTCGTACCTTTTGGAATCGTAGTACTAACAAAGACACCATCTTCATAATTATTTTCTCCTACTGCTGTTCCATCTTCACCACAATAAAAAACTAACTCAGTATCATAATCTATATCTCCTAAAAGAGAATCTATCAGCGAGTGTAGGACTGTATCTTGAGTATTCCCCGAAACTGTGATATGACTTCCTGTGCTATCTGGAAAAATAACTTCTATTGGCTCGGTGATAGCAACTTGTAAAGTGTCATTAAGTAATGTCTTCAATGAATCTAAGCAAGAAAGTAATAGGCTGTCATTCTCTAATAACTCTTCAGCTAATAAGCTATCTGCCGCACACCAAACTTCTAATATAGAATCAGTCTGTGCAACCTGTAAAGTAGAATCAATATCGCAAAGCTTATCTAATATCTCATCGATACCATCTACGTTAAGTTCATTCTCTGCATACCATTCAAATAGATCTGAAAAATCGACATTGACATCTAATGAATTTTCATCTAACCAATCGGTTAAGGCTGAAAAATCTACATTTAGATCATTTTCATTTAGCCACTCGAATAAATCTTCCCAGTTTTCAATTGTAGCCGTGACATTAAAATCATCAAATTCATCAGAAAAAAAATCAATGAGTTCAGTAAAATCAACTTCTACTTCCAATGGCCCATTAGTGATTGTTACTTGTAGATCTTGCTCTGCCATTGCTTCCGCTATGGCATCAGCCACTTGATCTATGTTTTTGACATTAACATTAAGGCAGTTTTCAGCATACCATTCAAACAAGTCAGAGAAGTCAACATTGACATCAAGTGAATTTCCTGCAAGCCACTCAGTCAATTCGTCAAAGCTTACATTAAGTTCGTTTTCTAATAGCCATTCGAATAAGTCTTCCCAATTATCTATAGTAGCTGTTACTTCAAAATTTTCAAATTTGCCATCCAAGAACTCAATCAACTCAGTAAAGTCTACATTTACTTCTAAAGGATCATTTGTTATTGTAACCTCTATGCCATCGTTTATTGCTTCTATTAATTCTGCATTTAATAATTTAACGCTGTCAAGACATAAAAGAATATTATCTATACCTTCCACTTTAAAAGAGTCTGGAAATGCTATATCCATGGCTGATACAGAGTCTATAAGTTCTTCCAATAAAGACACTGAACAAGTATCACATACATTAACTTGATTTGGTATAGGGTCCCCTACAGATGCTCCTCCAGAGCAAAAAGTGCATCCAGCAAGCAATTCTACGATTTCAGCATAATTAGAAATCCTTAAATTGGTCCACTGAAAACTTTGACTTCCGTTGGAGTTATATAAAGTAATATTTCCGCTTTCGTCAAGAAAAGAGTAGCCATCAAAATACTCAATTGAGTTTGGCTTCTGTCCTGTTATGACTATACCACATTCTGCGCCGCATTCTATAGAAAGATTTTTCTGAGATAATCCACTGAAAGAAAATAATATTATTGAAATTATGGATATAAAAAAACGCTTCATCTTTTTTTAAGAGTTTAAAAAAAAGGCAAGTCATTAAAACCTGCCTTTCTCATGTCAATTAAAACTGGAAAAATACCTCTTTGAAAATTACGCCTCTTCTTGAGAAGCTAAATAATCATCAATCTCTTTTTTTATGTCCGCTTTCTTTGTGGCTCCTTTTAAGTCGATAGAATTATCAGAAGCATAAGCCTTAAGCTCACTTGCATTCATATCTTCTACTGGATTTGAAGTAAGGGCTTCTGGAATTTTACTTTTTTTTGAAGCTCTTTTTCCTTCGCCTTCTGCTACTTCTTCAGCGTCAGGAAAGAAGATTGTTTTGCAGTCACCACATTCTAAAGCACAAATTGCGCCCGTAGAATCAGTTACAGAAACTGGCTTCTTAGCCCAAAATTTAACGAAGTTTTCTGTTCCATTTGGAAGGGTTGAAGTACCTGACTCTACTGCATATATCCCATCAACTGCTTCTAAATCTGCAATTGCTACTTCTTCGCCATTAACCAAAATAGTATCACCTTCGTATCCTTGCAGGATGAAAGGGCAGACTACTTCAGAGTTACAAAGCTTTACCGTCTCTACTGGCGCACCATCTACTGATATTGAAAGGTCCAGCTTTCCAATATCTAAAATCTCAAGAGATCCATCGGCAGTGAAATTACACCATACTCTTGCATTAGTCTGTTGAAGAGTTTCGTTGTTATACAATCTTTCACAGATTGTTTTTAAAATCATGTGCTTATTAGCAGCCGTGATTTCAATTGGAGTAGCAAGAATCACCTCATTACCATCCACCGTAATAGAAGTTATAAATTTACCTTCTGGCTCTTCAATAAGGATGTACATAAGGCAAGCTGCAAGTAAGTTGCATTCTTCGCACTTTGCTATCCTTAGAAAATTAGAAGCTCCTGCTTCGCTATTTGCTCTTACAGATCCAATGCCTGCTAAGTCTTTTTTTAATACATCAGTGAAAACTACTGGTCCCATTGTTAAAGTATTTATTAATTATTAAAATATTTTTTATCTGCTTCAGCCCATCTATCTAAATCTGGATCTGAGCATTTATTTTTATCGGGATATAAATTTCTGCCATTTACAAATATCCTCTTTTGAATCTCTTTTCTTGTCAATGGTTTAGACAAGTATTCTTTCTCTCTCATTATTATATCACTTATCACTTTTGAAGCCGCTGGACAAGTACATAATGTGCAGCCTTCAAACTCAACTAAAACAAAATCTCCATTTTCAGGATCTGCACCGTCAAGTTTTATATCTTTTGGCGTCTTGCCATAATGAGGGCAAGATTTACATATTGCAAGCCTTGCTTCTGAATGCTCATTAGAAACTACAGTAGATCCCTTTGAATTAACTGTTATAGAAATTAGCTTTAATAAAGCTTTCTTTCCAAGTTTACTGTTTAATAAATGCCCCATGAGAATGTATTTATATCTCCACATCTACATGTGGAAACGCAACCACAAGATAAAGCTTCGCCACCGATACCAGCAAAACAACTTGGATCATCACAGACTCTAATAAACTCACAAAGACAATTCCAGGCTTTCTTTAGTCTTTTTGCGATCGTTGTATTTACGATAGAGTAGTAATTTTTATCAAAGTTTTCTGGATCAATGGTCTCTGGCAATCTCTCCTTGTAGATACATAATGAAACATACTCCGCTAATCCTTCATCACACCACAACTCATTGAAGCAATTTTTATAAAACTTAGGTGCTTCTTTCCAGTCTGAATTACAATTAGGTTCTGATGGATCTAAAACAGTAGACTCAAAAACTATTCCATTATAAAGAACCAAAGATCCAACAACATAATTTTCACTATGACTATACTGTTCTACATCTTCATAAGGAATTAAATCAAGCAACATTCTTTCGTATAGTTCAAGCGTTAGATATTCTTTACAATTGAATATACTTCTAATCAACTTAGAATCTGGCTCAAGATTGCAGTCTGGAAATGTGCCGCTAATCCTTGCATATTTCTTAGTCTCGTGAATCGTTGTCAGTTTCTGCTTCTTCAATTTCGAATAACTCTTTTACTTTATTAGTGAATTTTATTGATTTGTCTTGAAGTTCAGCCTTGCCGAAAAAATCAGCATAGATTTTTACAATTGTATTCCAGAATCTTTCATGAACTTTCTGTTCTTCAAGAACTGCCGTTAAACAAGAGATCTTAAATTCTTGACTCAATTGATTTCCTGTTTTGCCTCCTAAATCACTTGACGAAGTTTTACCCTGCGCCAAACTTAGCGGCACCGTGTTTTCAATAAGTATTTTCTCTGAAGCAACTTGCATTTGAGTTTTCCACCAAGCAGTATCTCTTTTTAAATCTAACTCCTTGATAGTTGGCGGTGTATCACCCGTGTAAGGTATAGAAGCAACTGTATGGCCCTGGCCCTCTGAAGTCAATACATCTCTAACTGCTTCACTTCTTTGCTCATATGGATTAACTTGATCTTCTTCATCACATGGTTCTCCCTGTGGCCCGGTTTCTATCTTTCTCATGGAGTCTTCCTGAAAGAACATGATCATCATTGTAGTAATCGCCTTGGCACCAATTGAACATGCTGTATCTAAATTAGAATACTCAATGTATTTTGGTCTAATAGATGCTGGGTCAGGTGGTCTACCATAGAAGCCAACTCCTGTTTTCATATGTAAGATAGTCCTTCTCCCTAAAGCAGTGTTATCCCAATTTGGATATACTGAATAAATAGTATGGCTATCTTTTTTAGACTTGTCTTCACTCAAGGCACTGGTATTGAAAACTATTGCCTTATCTATAACGCTTCCCTCTTCTCTGTAAAGCCTCATAACTCTTAGTGGAGACTTGTAATCTACTCTAATTGATTTAGCTCCTTCGTCAAGTTCAATCTCTTCAATGACAGCAAACATATTGCCACAAGTTCTATGATCTTTAAGATAAGATAAAGTCAAATCACACATGTAATCAAAATCAAATCCACATTCAGATAAAACATTAGCAATATTTCTTTGCTCCGCATTATCTAATTTGTCATCATCTGATTCATCCTCTTCTAAGTGTAAGCAGCTTATTTCAGTATTGGTAAAATAGAATTTATTTAAACCAAAATTTCTATAAAACTGAATCACTGTAGAAAATGAAGTTGAATTATTTCCTAAGTCATATAATAATTTCAAAGAACTATGTGAAGAATATTTTCCTGCTCCATAATAAGGAACAAGACCGTATTTCTTCATGAACCTAGTCTTTTTAGGCTCATCCCAAATTGCTTCTACAATCGGGCTGACTACTTTTTTAGTCTTCCTTACTGATGGGCTTTTTCCCATTACTCATTAATGGCTTCATTTAATTTGTCATTGGCCTGAGATATCAACTTGTCGTATTTCTCACCAATTTTTTTAGCCTTAACGTCATCACCATCAGCCTTGACCAATGCCTCTCTTTTCTCTGCCAGCAATTTACCCATTTTAATTTTATGGGCTTTTTTTAAGGCTTCAGTTTTTGCATCAAGAACCATGGTCTTGAAAAACTTTAAGCCTGAAATCTGACAGTATTTATAAAGGTCATCATAAGACTTGACTTCCGTAATTGTAACACCTTCAGCAGTTACGAAATCGCCTCCAACTCCGACCATTCCCACATTCGGAAAATGGAAGGCAGAAGGTTTATCAATGTATTTTTGTTTAAGCTCAGTTTTTTTTGACATTATGTATTTTTAATTATGCTGTAATCTTAGGTATTTCTCCTGACAAACAGAAAGGAATCAATGGAGTTTCACTTGTCATGACAAAATCATTGAATGCTTTTTCGGTTGAATTACCAAATTGCATTGTATGACTTGTCAATTGAAATGGTTCTCCTGCTGGAATAACTTCATCAAGATCAGCATCATACCAAAGACCCAATACGTATTTCTCACAGCCTTTAGTTTCTACTATACCAACTAATCTACATTCCAGACAAAGCTTCGCCCAAGAAGCCCAGTTGTCGCAGTTTATGCCTTTTACCTGACCAGTAATTGTAGACACATAACTTTCACCTGCACTTGCCTTTCCGATAGTCATATTAGTATTCTTGTCATCAAAAGTCATGGTAGCAAATCCACCAGCTCCTGCTGAAAGAATAATCTCTGGAATCGTACAATTTCCAGCGGCATCTTCTACAACCGTCATGGCTCCCACATCTATATCTCCATATCTTGCAAAACATATTCTCTTCAACCCTCCTTTAATGCAACCTGCTCCGCTTATGATATTACTCAAAGGATTAGTTGTATTACAGCTATCTTGTAGCAAGGAAGCGGCAAAAAGGATTGAAGGATTAAGTATATTTTTCATCTTCTATTTTTAATAAGGTTCTAAAAGATTATGCCGCCAACGTAGGCACCGCAACTCCTTTTTTGTAATACTTCATACTTGCAACAAAATATCTTTTATCTGCAAGATCGTTTCCAATAAGTGCTTCTGAACACATGTAGTACATTCCCTTCGCTCCACCTTTTATTGAAGTCTCTCTTTCAAGCTCGAATCCAATATCTCCATTTGCTCCATTCGGGTTTACAAAATTTGACCCAAGTTGCATGTTCTCAGAAAGTGTCAATGCTGCAAAAACAAATTCTCCTTTTAGGTATTTTCCCCAAGAGCAGAACTCATCTAAAGGAACCACGTCTACTCCGCAAATCGTGTAAACTGTTCTTGTTTGGCCTAAAAGAGTTTCTCTTCTCATGTCAAGCAAAAACTTAGAGTTGTTCTGCATTTGAGTTGCTTGCAGCTCTTTGAATTTACCCATCAATGAGTTAGTAATATTTGAAGAAACTACGAACAAAGGCTTCTGTCCATTATTTCCAAAAGGTACTCCACCATTTGTTATTGCTGACTGAAGCTCAGGCGTTGCCTTGCAGAATAGATCTTCAAATAGCTTGCAGATATCAAGTTGATTCCAGCAATCTCCTGATAGCGTTTTAGGCAAACAATCAACGATGCATTCACTGTAGTAGTTTGTTATCTTACTTAATAAACCTTCACATGAGCTGTTCATGTCTATCAGCCTTTCGATCACCTTATAGTCGTACTGATCCGTTGCCAGCTCTGTATTCATTTCTCCTGCAAGATCAAATAAACCTCCAAGCAAGTTTAATGAATCAAGACCCCTTTGAGCAGATCTAGCTAATCGATTGATAGCCATCATTATGATCCTTCTCAGAGTCGCTTCATCATAATCAATCCAGCCTGATTGAGTCCAAGTAATTAATTGCTGGAAGCAAGTATCAAAAAATTCTTTTGGACAGAACTCAATGTACATTTCTACAGCGCATGGCTGCATGTAACCTTCTGAGTTTAACCAGATGTTACCTGTAGGGGTTTTCTTACAACCTCTATTTGCTTTTGTCCACATAAATTCATCGTCGATAAAAGTATGCTTTCTGAAGTTCTTTCCCTTAGCATTGTAATTGACGTACTTAAAGACGTTATGTAAGCCTTGAAAGAAGCTTAAATTTGTTTTGATCATTTCATCAACTATATAATTGATCATAGTTGAAGGGACTTCAATTTTATTTCCACCATCGGAAACAAGATCTCTCATGTCCTCTATTTCGATAAATTCTGCCATTATGCTATTTTTTAAAAACTATGTTTTTTATAATTGAATAAAATAATTATACGTTGAAGAATTCCGCAATATCTGCTTTGCTCATAGAAGTTGCTTTGCTTGTGCTTGGCGGATCAACTTTGTTATCTCCACCTGAAGCGTCTGATACAGGAGCTGACATACCTAATCTTTTTGCTACTGCTGCCATTTTTATGGCATGTGCTTTAGCAGCCTCTTCATTCTTTTCTTTTTCAGATTGACCAGTGTTTAGCAAGTCTTCTACTTTCTTCTCCATTGCAACTAATCTCTCAGCAAGGATCTCTGTAGCCATTGAGTTCTCTTCAATTGAAGCATTTACTTTTCCGATTGCCGTATCTAAGATTTCAGAACTTACAGTCACGCCTTTAATCGCTTCGATAGTGGAGGCTAATACTTTTTCAGTCAAAGCTTGAGCAAGCTTTTCAGCCATATCATTCTCATTGACTTCTTCTGATTCTTTTATTTTTTTATCGTCAGTCATGAAGAAATTGACGAATGATTTTAAATTGAATGCCATTTTTTTAGCTTTAGTTTTTTTAACAATATTTTCTGGAATGTTTCTATACTTGGATGTATCCAAGCTAGCATAGAATTTCTTTTGATTTCCTTTATTTAAGAACAGTACCCCGTCTGTTATCTTAGTGGCTAATCCATACTTAAGAGCGTCTTTTGAAGTCAGCCAAGTTTCAGCCTTCATCAATCCTCTCCAAAATGCTTTATCATATTTGTCCTTGCCTGCTCTTTTGCTTGCATCTGCATATATAGCAGCAAGATTGTCACCCATTACATTAAGTAAGTCAGAATGATGCTCTAAGTCTTCACTATCTCCTGCTGCATAAGCCCAAGGCTCGTGAACCATGATATAACCAGCCTTAGATATTTCCCTAATTGCACCTGAAGCAAATATTGCTGATCCCATAGAGATAGCATACCCTATTACTTGAGTCGTTACTTCACCATCATATCCCTTTAGGTAATTGTAAATAGCTGTTCCTTCTAAGACTTCACCACCATAACTATTGATCGGTACTTTAATCTTAGAGCCTTTGAAGGCTTTTATTTTGCTCCTTAACGTCTTGTAGCTGAACCCCCACCATTCACTTGAACTGATGTTATCGTCTATCTCAATCGTAAGAATCTCCTTCATGTATGATTATTCTGGAGCAAGAATAAGTCATTACATTAATGTTTGTCAAATTATTAAAGTTGTTTTAAGGCTTAAATCAGCCATAAACAAAAATCCCCCACAACCTGAGAAGCTGCGAGGGTTAAAAACATTTACGCCTTAAAGGTAGTAATTTTTAATAAACTATACCTAAGTATTTTTTTGCTCTTGTATAGGCAACATATTCTAAGTTCTTTTCTTGAATCTTCTCCCAAGGCTGCTTTGCGTACTTACTTGGCATTAGATCTGGCCTGATAATGAAACATCTATCAGCTTCTAAGCCCTTCGCTCTGTGTATTGAACTTAGCATCACTGAATCTTCTTTCTGAGCAAACATCTCCACAACTCTGGATCTTAAATCTTCAGCGTTTTTTATTGTTTTATCTGCTGACCTCATCATCTCTAATATTGCTACAACTTCTTTAAAGTTGATGTATGCAAATTTTTGTTTTACTTCACTTTCGTTTAAGTCTGGAAACTTCTTAGCTAACTTCAAAGCTACTTTTTCAAGCTGCTTGTCTAATTCATTAAACAAAGGATCTAAACCTATCCTCTTGGTATCTTTTATGATTTTACAAATGTTTTCGCCTATGTCTTTTCCTACAATAAAGGCTGGTATCTGCTTCTTAATTAGCATGTAGAATGTCTCTATCAAAGGAAGCGTATTCCTACACATTACAAAATCGTTAGCCTTTATCATGTCAAGGCTAGCTGCTAAATCTACTTCTCCATCTTCATTTCCAGAAAAAGCTTCAATTTCAGGAACAATATTTTGAGCATACTTGATAATATTTTTGCCACACCTATAACATTCGTTAAGTGGCATCTCAATTGTATTTTCAATATCCATAAAACTCTGGAAAGACTTTTCATCTGCACCAGCAAAACCATAGATGCTTTGTGAAGGATCTCCTACCGCTATAAAACGACCATCTTCCTTAAGTAGTTTTCTTACTAATGCTAATTGACATTTATTAAGGTCTTGACATTCATCTATAAAGATCACATCATATTTCTGACTCTCAGTTAATTTTCCGTATCTCACTGCATGATATATCATGTCAGTAAAATCAATCTTTGCTCTCATCTGTCCAGCTCTTTTCAAAATCTTGAAACACTTAGATACCTCTCCATTTGAGATCAATATGTCATATTTTTCAGCTACTAACTCCAGCTCTTCATTATTTTTAGTTAAAAATAATCTAGCAAGATTGCACAACTTTCTAACTCTATCGCAGTAGCTCCTTTGCTCTTGCTTGTCATCAAACATTTCTTCTAATCCCCAAGACTTGCTTGCATCCTTTATAAGATCATTGATTTTGTAATTGTTTAAGACACATTTCTTGGAGTTGACTAAAGAACCTCTAACTATCTGGAAGCCTTTAGAGTGTAAAGTGGTGCACTCTATATTCTTTGGAAGATCTTCTCTTAATTCTTCGACTATCTTTTTATTGAAAGCTACAAAGGCAGTCTTCAATTTTGGATCAATAGTCTTAGCAATCATCTTTAAGGTAGTAGACTTTCCGCTACCCGCTTTCGCATTAACTAAGATGTTTTTGTCTGTTTTTAGCACGACGTTCTCAATGTCCTGCTGGTATTTGCTTTTTGTAAAATTCACTGTAAATGTTTTAATTACAGCATAAATATACAACTATTTTGCTTTAAAACAAATTAATTGTCTCTTTTTTTGTTTGGAGGAGCGTTTAAAAATAGGTGACTTCCAAGTCTTCTAACGTAGGATCTACTGAATCCATATTGTAACGCTATTCCGTCTGGTTTTTCCCCTCTACATAGGGCAGCTTTTATGAATGATTGCGATAAAGCCTTATAGTCCATCATGTAAAGATGTCTTCTTGATGTCGTAGGTATTTGCTCTACATTTACAACTCTTGTATCTTGGCTTGGCTGCATTAGGTTATAATGAAGCAATATTAATTCTACCCTTTTAATTGATCTTTTATTTGATTTCACGATGACTTATAATTTTAGCGACCTTCATTTTTACATATGCTACTAAATCAGCATCAGTCATTCCGCAGGTGATACAGCCCATGTAGGCATTATATTTTTTAATTATCTCTGTTATTTTACCCACATTAGATAATCGTGCAGCATCACTTAGTTCTTTAAGTGCTTCGTCATTCCAGATTCTTTCAAGCATCATTGATCCTTGGCCCATATCGAGATCTTTTTCATTTTCGTATGCAACTATATAATCAAACCGTGAAATCTTGTGAGAGCTTGCCGCAGCGGAATTAAAATACCCTGCTATGATCTTAAAACCATCAGTTTGTTTTTTATAAAGCGCATACATCATTAATTAAACATTTATCGTTGGTATCACTGTTCCACTCTGAGGAGCGTCATGATAGTAAGGGAATAATAAACAACCACAAGTGCCGCCATCCATTACAGCAACATACCAGCCATCCCAATCATCTAAAAATACATGACTGCTCACTGGATAAGTACAAAGTATATCTTCTTTCGCTAGTGAGTCATCATTGCCTTCTTCAGCTATCAAGCCATAAGGGACCACATTTTGATCTGTGAAATCTGTTATTCTGTACCAAGTAGTTTTTCTACCGCAATTATTTTCCCATGTCCACACACAATCCCTACAAACCCCTGCTGGCTTACAACAGCAATTTTGATATTTCTTCGAAATTGGCTCATCACTTATCCAATTCTTACATGGTCCCTCAAACTCTATTTCATAATCTTCAAGCGTGAATGTTAAAGCAGGATCAATGCATATTTCTTCACTTGTAGCACTTAACCCATCAGGAGCCAGCGTGAACGTCAAAGGTAATGAAGCTGCCTCAATATTGTAATTTCCTGTAATAGCAGACATCGCATTGACATTATCAATCATCACCACATAACATGAATCACAATTTTCTGGATCTTCTCTACAGATAATTCTTGCTATTGGATTGTTTCCGCATGGATCCTTTACTACAGTTCTAGTAATCGGAGGACACAATAACCCATTGTCACCACAATCAGTAGGAGTCCCATATAGTAAAAACACCTCTTTAAAAGTATTGCTCAATCCCCCTTGAGGTGGATCTGCTAAAACTACCGTATTCCCATACTGGCCATATTCACAACCTTCTTTAGAAATAAATAAGGTGAAATAGACACCTGTAGGATTTTGATTATCAACATATCCACCCGTAACTGCATTGGTCCCCCCAGGAATATTATTTGTTCCTACATTTCCAGAAATACTTGTTGCGCCCGTGGCTGAAAATTCATATTGAATGCTAACTCCATTTTTCACTATCCTTGTCACTATTTCGATTGGATCACATTCTGCACATTCTGTAGACCCATCTTCATAGCTAACTGTCATTCTAATTCTAACCCTACATCCAGCATCACATATTTCAGCAGATACCAAGCTTGTCTGAGTAACTGGATAAGCATAAGTATTAGGAAATTGATTAGTTGATTGATCAAATAAATCTGCTTCAAATAAAACAGTTTGAACTACAGAATTATTTACCCCACCCAGCATTGTTTCTATGCACCCTGTATTTGGATTTATAGCGCAAAAAAGTTCTGGAAAATTCCTACAAGTCTCAACAAGAATCTCTTCCTTATCACAAACATTATCTTCTGGAGATTTCAATGTAAGAGTAGCGGATTTTTTACAATGCGAAAATCTTAGCTGATCAAGAAAAGCACTGATTTGGACATGAGGAAGATTTGCTACAAACGTCTTCCTTTTGTCCAACTGGTGATAGTCATAACAGGATAGGCGTAATGATAGATTACTCTTATCTATTTTAAGGTCTCCTAAGAAACCTCTTGCTATATATTTTTCCCAAAGATTTTGCCATGTCAATGCACAGTTTTCATCATAACCAACTATAGTGACATTTTCATTTTCTAAGCTCTGTACTATTGTTGGTATATCCGTCAATACGTCCCCACAGAATATTATTTGAGCTACGCCTATGGCATTTCCGCTGTCATTTAATACCGTCTGTTCAGCGCATACAAATTGTCCAATCCTCCATCCTTCAAATGAAGTGGTTACACCTTCGCCTCCATCAGTAGTACAAGCTAAATGAACAGGCACAGTGTTGTCATTGAGTACCTCTTTTAAAACTGTAGGCTCAATACATTTAAGTCTCTTCTTTGGACAATCTTCATTTTCAGTTCCTTCAACATGCTTATAGTCATAAGGCTCTCCGTTTTCATAAAGCGGATTTTCCCTGATACAAGGATCTTTACTTTCTTTGAATCCAAATATCTGGCAGCTTATTAAATCTTTATTGACTGGCTCAGTGCCTATTGTGTCTAATGATACTAAGTGTGTTATATCTTGATACTCATCTTCTTTAAAATATCCTTCAGAAAATTCAGTACTAAATTCTGGATATAATAATAATTTATTTTCATTGCTGTTGAAAATTAATCGACCTCTAGTCATATCTGCCACTTCCGATAAGAGATCGTATAAAGACTTATCGCAAGGTAGTACGTCTGAATAATTCACTATATCTCCATCACAGTACTTTCTTTCTATTGGATTATTTCTAATCCTGTAGTAAAGTAAATCAGCCGTATCATCACTCCAATTTTCTGCAATGCCATTTTTAGCACATAACCTAAAACATATACATTCTTCACTATTGTCTGAACTACAATAAGAAAACAAATCGCTCCCTACAGTAAGAGAACCTGTTATAGTATTTAAATCAGAGTCAATCTCTAACAAAGGATTAGGAACACTAGTGTCTAAATCTGTAAATGCTACAACGAACGATATTGATGATTGAGCATTTCCATTTGTTGTTGTGATTTTTTTTACAGCTTCTATTCTTACAAATTCAGATGATGCGAATGGAAGGGTTCTATTGACTTTGATTTTAAAATCAATTGTTATGTCCTGAATCAAACAAGGGTCTGAACAAATCTCTTGAACTTCTCTAGTTGAGCCAGAAAGAAAATAATTCGAGTTATTTATGTTTGGCTGGCCACTAATTGTAATTGTATTCGGAAAGTACCAGTAACCTTCTCCCCTATCGCTCCCAAATAATCCAGTGCCTAAAAACCCAGGGTCTCCAACGCCTATTGTATTACCGTCTCGATCTAATGGAATGATAGGCGTTATCTGATTATTTTCAGCCAAAAATTTATAATCCTCAGGATCAAAGTTTCTGTTCCCTCCATAATCATTTGACAATGATTGAAGATAATTTTTCTCCCACATTGGATCATCCCAAAGACTTGTCTCAAATGAATATCCTTTTTCACAGAACATATCTCTGATCAAAGCAAGTGGATGAAAATAAGGAATCACGTCATCTAAGCCGTATTCGTTGTTGCCGCAATATGTGTCTCCTCTATAGGTTAATGGAAAAACCACAGGTGGAACATTTGATGTTGAAGTCATTCCATTTTTATGGTTCTGCCAAGACTGTAAAATATTCTCTTTTGTGAACTCAAAGGCTCCTATATTAAAATCACATAATGCACATGTCTTAGCAAGTTCTATAGGATCATCTAATCTATTAGTAAAAGTAATTGTATAAGACTTCTTAGCTTTAGTTAAATTTCTTCCTGAGACGTAAAAGTGACTATAGGCAAGAGGCTTGCCACAAAGATCAAATACCCTTGTCTCTACATAAACACAATCTTTATTGCTTCTGTTTTCGTTTATAAATTGATCTAACTTTATTTTGTTTGAATTATAAGGTATCTCTAAACGTAAAGCAGTGGACACTCTAACGCCTCTTGATCCAAGTTGTGGGTCTACGTCAACCGTTACTATATCTGAACCTATAAAGGTGTCTATGGCGCACCATAAACCATCTACCTTAGCCTGTAACTTAATGCAACTCATTGACTTCTTGGAAATGTAAGTAAATCTATTCCGTAATATCCTGTAAGTTCAATTTCCTTTACTCCTGTAGAATAATCAAAATTAGATATATTTATTAGTATGGGGTATAGTTTATTTTGTGGGCCGCATCTAATATTCCCCTTGAAGCTACTTGACAGTGCAAGGGCTTTCCAGTAGCATTTATTTGATTCCGTAATTGTTATCTCTTTCTTTAATGATATCACTTCCCACGATCTTGTATTTTCAAACAACCTATAAGCTGCATTATTATTTGAGACTTTACTTGCTTTACAGATTTCATTATAAGTCCTTGAGACCCCACTTTGAACTTCACACCAGTCAAAAGACTCACTTGTCCATCCACCTTTAGCCTGTTGGTAAGCAATCATCATTTTGCCTTCATCACAACAACTACAACTACATGTCTTATACTTATATTCCTTTCCGTTTATTTCAAATACATAGTATGATAAATTCATACCAGTAAAGTATTCTAAGTTCTTTGGTCCTGAAGGGATTACGGCTACTCCGTCTGAAATAAAAATAGTTTGAATATTTACAGTACCATCTACATCTACTCCTGTTAAAGTTATCATGTCGCCACCTATAGAGCACAATGTAATCCAATCACATTGATCAGCACAGACTTTTTTAACCTCTGGCAAGTCATTCATTAAGTAAATGCCAGTCAAGTCTTCTTCTTCGTAAAATTGACAATTACTGTAAATTACTGTTATAGGGCTTGTCTGATCTGTTATCTCCACTACACTTTCACATCCTTCTTTAGATGTCTTTATATGACCGTACTTAATGACAACTTCAACTTTTGCATTCTCATCGTAAAATAAAGTATCACTTAATTCTGGACATCTTGTCTTAAAGCGATCTAAGCAGCTTAAAATTCCGCTTATAGTTATCGGTATGTTTGCTCCTGAACCTTCTGGAAGCTTGCCTTCTTCCTGCCATACATCGATTCCATCAATACATACATTCCAGATTAACTTATAAGTAAAGTCTGAATCCTCAGGTGTTGGGTTTCCAACATATTCTATACAGTCGCTAAGCTTAAATATATCTGATAATGGCTCTGTTATTGTTGACATAATTTTTATGCTACTTCTCTTGATTTTCTATCTTCTTCCGCTTGTCTTAATTCTTCTATTTCTGTCATTACTTTTCTCAATGAAGATTCAAACGAAGAAGTTATTATTTCACTAAGCACTACAGGGTCCAAATTATTTGACCCACTATCTTGCTTTAGCTTATCAAAACCTGATATGATAGCTTCTTCTATTTTTTTAGTTAGAGCTATAAATTGAGTTGGTCCAATCGCAGTAAATATATTCCCATCCGTGAAACCTCCATCCATGTAACCCTTGCCAGAATTTAAGCTGACAATTTTAGCTAATTTCTTTCTCCCTTGCCTACTCTTTAAATAGTTTCCTTTATAACCATGCTCTCTTCTTAGTCTTTCGAGGCTATCAATATGCTCTTTACTTCTTGGATCTCTTACAACTTTGGCTGGTGTGACATATTCGTTCTTGTGATAAGTAGAATATGATATTTCATTATCTCTTCCTTTTCCAGTAAATCCACCTTCCTGAAATGAAGCAGCAATTACAGAAGCCAATCCAGCAGCTATTATAGGGGCCAAAGCCGCTAATGAAAATGGACCACCCGTTGCTATAGCCGTAAGTGTAGCAAGTGAGGCTTGAGCAATCGCCTCTTTAACTCTAATCGCTTGTCTTTCTTTTGCTGCCTTTTCCTCTGCTTCTCTTTGCTTTACAGCCTGCTCTTGTCTTATTTGTTCTTGAAGATCAGCGTTTCCTTCGGCAGCTTCTAATCTTGCATCTGCTTCTGATTGTATAGCTTCAAGTCTGGCATCTAAGTTCCTATCTATCTGGTCCCTCTCATCATCAAATACTTGTGTTACTACATCTGATATTAATTGGCTGCCAATATTTATTAACTCATTTCTTAATTTTCTAGCCTCCTTTGCCTGCTCTATTTGTTCCTCAAGAAACTGCTTATCTATTTCCTTTATTCTATTATATGCTAATTGCCTATTTTCTATTGAAGCATTTTCGTCTTCAAAAACATTATTCAAAAGCTCTCTGTATGTTGACAGCTCTTCTTCTGTACCTTCGTCCAGTATTACTCCAAAAGCTATTTTGTCTCTATCCTTTGCTATTCCTTCATCAAATTTTCTTAGAGCGTCTTCATATTCCTTTAATTCTTTTACTGACTCCTCAAACTCTAATTCTACATCTATTAAGTTTGGATCAAGCTCAGTTGCTTGTACAAAATCCAAATAACTTCCTGTAGCCTCGTCAAGTTCTTTTGAAATATCTTTAAGGTCTAATCCTGCTAATCTTTCTGCCTTATCTCTAAACCCTTCAATCCTTTCAGTTGCAATAGCTATCTCTTCATTTTTACTAACTATCTCATCGAGAACTTTTATTAGTCCAGTATCATTTAACTCTTCTGTTGTTAGTTTTTTCTCAAGCTCTCCTACAATGTCTGATAATGTTTGAATAGAGTTATCTCCGTTTGCTAATTTTTCATAAGCTTCAGCAAGCTTATCAACCTCAATTTTGCCTTTTTTTGTAGCCTGATTTAACCCTAATTGAGCGGCTTCTAATTCTGATGATGATTTTGCATATTTATCTGACCCTGTAGCAGCATCCTCTACAGATTCTGTAAAATTTTGATTTGACTTTATTCCTTCTTGAAGTGTAATAATATAATTTCTCGCTTGGATAGTAGCCTCTTCTCTTGTACCTCCAAGTTGATCAAAAATATCTATAAGTTGCTCAAAGCTTTTATTATAAAACTTATCTAATTTATCCTGTGAGTCAATTAAGGTCTCGTTCTCCTCCAAAATGCTATCCCGGACTTCTCTTAAAAGATCTTGTCTTTTTACGAAAGACTTTCCAGCTGACTCGCCTAATGATTGATAAGTTTCGTCAAGTTGAGTTATTAACTCAGGAGATTCAAGAATATTCGATAACCCATCTAAGCTTGTCACACCTGCAACTATATTTTCGACTAATTGATCTTGAGCGTTAGCAAAATCTTTTATTTGCCCTGATCCAAATTGCAAGGTCTTAAAAAACCCTTCTAAACCACCTTCATTTAAGTTACCAAATAATGCTAAAATTTCAGTAGTGCCATCAAGTAAAACTTTAAATGCCCTTGAGATTAAACCATTACCATTTTCAATTGACAAAACTAAATTATTCCAGCCATCTTTTACGTCTGAAAGTTTTGAACTTATTGAATCTGCTGCTCTAATTGATTCATTTGTTAAGGCTTCATTTCTTACATATTCATCATTGGCTTGAGAGACAGCATCTTCAAGTACATTGTAATTATTGGCTAAAGACCCTACGACCGTAACCTCCCTCTTGGCCGTAATACCAAGATCAGTTAAAATACCTCTTAAATTATCACCAGAAAGTCCTGCGCTATTTAAGCCTTCTATAAGTTTAATGAAAACTCCTGATGCATCAGTATTAAATTGATCAGTTAATTCTTGTTGACTCAGTCCAGTGAGCTTTAAAATTTCCTCAAGGTTCTTCCCACTGACTACGCCTTCATCTAAAACTGCAAAGACTTTTTGAAGAGCCGATCTCGATACTTCTGATTGATTACCTAAAGCTTCAGTTGCTGCGCCTATAGCTAATATATTCTGAGCAGAAGTCTTATAAATAGAGACACCTTTTTGTATTTCACTGGCATTGCTTACTATATCCTTTTCTGTAGTGGCAAAATTGTTACCAAGTCTAGTTATAACCGAGCCAAGCCTATCTGCATTTGAAACTGTATCGCTTGATAATTCAATGAATTTAGCAAAAGCCCTTACTGATTCTTCACTAGCCAAATTTGAGCTAATTCTTAATCTTTCAATAGTTTCAGAAAAGACAAGAATATCTGCGGCTCCATTTATACCAAGCTGACCTGCAATTTCAGCACTCTCTAATAGTTTTTGTGTACTAATTCCTTTTAAGTCTATACCAAGAGCAATTATTTTTTTTGAAAAATCGGCAAGCTCTTCGTCTGCCAAATCAGTTGTCTTTGAAACGGCTATCAATTGTTTGTCAAAATCTAGTATAGCTTGCCCTGTGGACCTTATTATTTGTGAACCTACAGCCAATGCGCTTCCAGCACCAAATAATCTACCAAGTCCTGCAAATGCTCTTTGGTAATTACCGACATTTCTTTGATATTGACCTACGTTCGCATCAATATCTTTGATCCTTTTGTCTAGTTGACCGAAAGTTGCTACTTGTTGCTTGAAAGTAGCTGTATTACTTTTTCCAGCAGCATCTAAATCTTTTATTCTCTGCCTTGCTACATTCAATCTTGCATTTAAGGCCCTGTAAGCCCCTTCTCCATTTTCACCTAAAGCAGTAAATCTTCTTTCAAAAGATAGCGTCTCGGCTCTCCCTGCCTTGGTAGCGGCAGTTATTTGAGCAATCTTTAACCTTAACGATTCAAGTTGAGAAACATCTACGTTTTGAC
>ENA-ORXT01002381-ORXT01002381.1-marine-metagenome-genome-assembly--contig:-NODE-2381-length-22688-cov-5.720932_pt1 | contig 22688 bp, 19 predicted proteins | sample MGYA00237868_ERZ511482 | MGnify/ENA metagenome assembly ERZ511482
ACTCGCAAAAACTGGGGCAGGTGCGGAACTTTGCCACCAGCGACTATATCCAGATCATGGTGATCAATATCGACGCGTTCCGCAAAAGCTTTGTCGATCCTGAAAAGGAAGGCAAAGCAAACCTTTTTCACCGGCCACACGAACGACTTAACGGAATGAAGCCCAAAGAGCTAGTTCAAGCGACCAATCCGATCGTGATTATCGACGAACCGCAATCCGTCGATACAACGGCCAAGAGTAAAGAGGCGATTGCGTCGCTCAATCCGATGTGCACGTTCCGCTTTTCGGCGACGCACCGCAAGGACGCAAAGTACAACCAGATGTTCCGGCTGGATTCGGTGGACGCTTACGAACGCAAACTGGTCAAGCAGATTGAGGTGGCCGGGATCGAAGTCGCCGACAGCCACAACAAGGCGTACATCAAGCTGTTCAAGGTCAGCAACAAGGACAATCGCTTTACGGCTCAGATCGAGATGGACATCGTCAACAAGAAGACCGGGGCCGTTGACCGCAAGAAGAAGACGATCAAACCGGGCACCGATCTGCTGGAGGCCAGCAATGGCCGCGATGTCTACGATGGCTATATCGTGAACGATATCTATTGCGAAGAAGGCAACGAATACATTGACTTCACCAGTAAGCCGGACATCATTCGCATCGGCCAGTCGATTGGCGAAGTGGATGATACGCAGTACAAACGGCTGCAAATTAAGAAGACGATCGAAGAGCATCTGGATAAAGAGCTGGTGCTGCGGCCGCAAGGAATCAAGGTGCTCAGCCTGTTCTTCATCGACCGCGTCGCCAACTATCGCGGCTACGATGACGACGGCAACCCGGTCAAAGGGAAGTACGCCCAGATTTTCGAAGAAGAGTACGCGGCGGCAATCAAAAAGCCCAAGTACAACATTCTGTTCGAGGGATTAGACAAGGAGTCTCTGCCTCAGGAAGTCCATAACGGCTACTTCGCGATCGACAAGAAGAAGGATTCTTCAGGAGATGGCAAGTTCAAGGAATCCAAAGGGGATGGAAAGACGCAGGCCGACGAGGGAGCCTATCAGTTGATCATGAAGGACAAGGAGCGTTTGCTAAGTCTTGACACCAAGCTGAAGTTCATCTTCTCGCACTCGGCCTTACGGGAAGGCTGGGACAACCCCAACGTCTTTCAGATTTGCACGCTTAACGAAACCACGTCAGTGATGAAGAAGCGGCAGGAGATTGGCCGCGGGCTGCGAATCTGTGTGAACCAACAGGGCGAACGAGTCCACGGCTTTGACGTCAATCGCCTGACGGTCATGGCCAACGAATCCTACGAAGACTTTGCCCAGCAGTTGCAGAAGGAGATCGAAGCCGAAACCGGCATTCGGTTTGGGCTGGTGGAAAAGCACTTGTTTGCCAACATTCCCACGATTGACGCCAACGGAAAGGAAGCTCACCTTGGCTTAGAGGCCTCCAAGAAGATTTTTAAGCATCTACTGGAGCAAGGTTACATCAACGACAAGGGCAAGGTTCAGGACAAGCTGAAGAAAGATCTGAAGGAAGATAAAGTCGATCTGCCCGAAGAGGTCGCCGACCAAGCGGCTCAGATTGCGGCTACTCTACGGAAGGTAGCAGGCAATCTGAACATCAAGAACGCCGACGATCGCCAGGAAGTCAAGCTGAAGAAAGAGATCCTGCTCAGCCCCGAGTTCATCGACCTGTGGGATCGCGTCAAATACAAGTCAACCTTCCGTGTCGATTTTGACTGCGAGAAGCTGGTTGAGAAGTGTGCCCACGAGATCAAGACGAAGATGGTCGTCGGCAAAGCGCGCTTCCAATACAGCAAGGCGGCGATGGTGATTGACCGTGGCGGTGTGGAAGCTGACGAAGACTCCGTCCGGGAAAGCACTTCGACTTATGAAGCGCGAGATTTTCCGCTTCCGGATATTGTCACCTACCTGCAAAACGCCACGAATCTGACTCGTCGTTCCATCGTCAAGATTCTGATCGACAGCGAGCGTCTGGACGACTTCAAGAAGAACCCGCAAAAGTTCATCGAACTGGCGACTCGGCTGATCCGCGATCAAATGTCATTGTTCATCGTGGATGGCATCAAGTATCAGCGCATCGGCGATGAACAGTACTTCGCCCAGGAGCTGTTCGACAAACCGGAGCTAAAGGCGTACCTCACCAACACACTCCAATGCCAGAAGTCGGTCTACAGTCACGTGATCTACGATTCGGACATCGAGCGAAAAATGGCCACGGAATTCGATTCTCACGACGAGGTCAAACTGTTCGCCAAACTCCCCCCGGATTTCAAGATCCCGACGCCACTGGGCCCCTACAACCCCGACTGGGTCGTATTGGTCGAAGAAGACGGCAACGAGAAACTGTACTTCGTGGTCGAATCCAAAGGCGGTATGTTCGCCGACGCCTTACGCCCCACCGAGCAAGGCAAAATCGACTGCGCCAAAGCGCACTTCGAAGCCGTTGGCGACGGTGTGAAGTGCTTTGCAGCGGACAACTACGAAGAAGTCACAAGACATTTTTAGATATTGGACAACCACAGGATGAATGATCTAGAAATCGACTTAGACAAAGAATTCATAAACCTACCCAACGCGCCGATCGTTGAGGCTGTTGTTCATTGGCAGGCGCCTGCAACGGTTCAGCTCACCGAGGAGAGTTTGCAGACGCAACTTGGTGACAGCTTTCCAGGATATTTGATCCGCCAACAGCACGACGAAGAGGTTGGGCTCATCGGAAGTACGGGGGGAATTGAAGTCAAGCAACAACGAAATTGGGAAGGTGTTCGGCTAAGTTCGCCAGACGAAAAAACGCCGCAGTTCGTTTGCCAGTTCTTGAAGAATGGCGTGGCTTTCAGTCGCCTAGCTCCTTACGTTGGTTGGTCGGATTTCATTGAGGAGGCTAAGAAGTTTTGGGAGAAGTACGTCGAAATTGCGAGGCCGAAGAATGTGTCGCAATTGAGCGTTCGATATATCTCCCAAGTTTCCGTGCGAACGTCAGATGAAGTCGGCGAGTATATTGAACAAGTTTGCGCCCCCTTGGGCTCGATTGGCTTGTCAGCCAATCATTTTTTTCACCAAGACTCGATCCAATTGGATAACCATCCGTATAGAATAAACGTGGTGAGAGCGGTTCAGCCAGCCACGGGGACGACAGGCAGCCTTATCGTTGACATTTTGGCCTCAACTGTCTCCGCACTGGAGAATCTCGATATGGTTGACGATAAACTCAATGAACTACGGTTTATCAAGAACGAAGTCTTCTTTACACTAATGAAAGATGCAGAAACTAAGTTTGGAGCGCCTTCATGATAACTATGGAACGAAAATTCGGAGTGAGCCAGGCTGCTGCTGAAGTCGATCAGTTTTTGCAAACAGTCACTGAGCTTAACAGCGAAACGGTTACGTTTTCAAACCACTCTTTGGTCGATCAATTGATTGATGCTTACAGCGAGGCACAATTAGACGGCTGGGATGGTGATGGTTCAGTTGCTGTTGCCCGCGAAACACTCCAGGTTGCTCGCGAGTTGGTTGATGGGTTGCCGACTGCATATCGGACGCCTGAAATTTCTGCCGAACCAGACGGTCACATTGAACTGATTTGGCGCGTTAACAGTCGTCGCATTCTTACCGTAAGTGTCGATGCTAGTGGCCTACTGCATTGGGCTGCTCTGATTGGCGATGAAGACCCTCGCGGAACTTGTAATTTTGATGGGCAGACTCCAGCTACTTTACTTTATTGGCTTGGTCGAGTTTGCGGCGGATGATTGACCCAGACAATGTTCCGGCGGTTGATTTGGATGAGACGGTTGCAAGATACGTTCTTGCGTCAAAGGTAAGCCGGTTGGTTTTTGAAGACGGCGGAGCGAAACCGCAACTGTTCTACCCGTACAAACACGTTGATCTGTCTGTAAATCGTCACTTGGACTGTACCCAGGAAGAGGTTTGGCGATTCGGCAATGGCGTTGCTGAGCACCAAGGAAAAACACTACAAGGTAGGTTCGACATCTCTGTCAATGATTGCACGATCGGTAGCCTGAAGGTTGAGGCTTCGCAAATCAAAGATCATCCAAGTGGTGTACCCGATAATCCAAACCATGCAGACGTCATCGGGTTCCCGGAAACAAAGGCTGACCAAAAAGTTCTTGGCCTGAAGCTAGCCGAAAAGGCGGGCAAGAGAATTCCGCCACCTGCAAACGACGGCTCCGACTAGAGTTGTCCCAACCTCAGTTTGTGGCGATCTTCATGTGCCTCTGAACGATTTCAATTTGAATGACACCGCGCATTAAAACAGCGAAGCTCCAGAGAGTGCTGACTCCGGCGAGATCGGTTTGAGCGCCGTTGCTTGATTCTGTAAGAGCTTGAGCCGTAGGCAGCCTCTAGAAAAAGCTTCCCGGTTCTGATCAGAGACATTGGTAACTTTGTCGCGATTACCGATTGCTCCCCGCATTGGAAAATAGCCGTTAACCATTAAGATAAGTAAAACAAATTCAGTGATTGATGGGTATCGTGTGACAGTGACCCGTCTTCGGAAACAAAGCCAATAAACTGGTCTCAATGCAGCCACTCATTTCTTTGCAGAATATCGTCAAGAACTATCGGCGTCACCGCGCCCTGGACGGTATTGATTTGGAGATCAAACCTGGCATCACGGGATTGCTGGGACCCAACGGTGCCGGCAAATCGACGCTGATCAAGATGATTCTCGGGCTGGTCCGGCTGACCTCTGGCAGCGGCACCGTGCTTGGCCATCGGTTGTACAAGGACGCAAAAAAAATTCGCAACGACATCGGCTATATGCCCGAAGACGATTGCTATATTCCAGGCATGTCGGGCGTGGAGGTCGTGCAGTTCGCAGCGTGTCTGTCAGGCCTGCCGGGGGTCGAAGCGATGCGGCGTGCTCATGAAATTCTTGATTTCTGCGATATGAAACAGGAACGTTATCGCGCCATTGAAACGTTCTCCACGGGAATGCGTCAGAAGGTAAAGTTCGCAGCCGCGATCGTTCACGATCCTAAATTCTTGATCTTAGATGAACCAACGTCTGGGCTCGATCCGGAGGAACGCGAGGCGCTGCTGCGACGGATTGAGGTGTTGTACCGTGATTCCAACAAGTCCGTTTTGATCTCAACGCACATCTTGCCCGACGTGCAGGCGATTTGTGATTCGGTCGTCATTCTATCCAAGGGAAAGGTTAGGCTCGATCAGTCGCTGAGTTCTCTAAATGCGACTACTGAACCCACGATCGAAGTTTTAATTCACCAGTCACCCGAGGCGTTCATTGAACAATTGTCAGCCAATGGTTTGGACCATGAATTGGGTGTTAATGGGCGGATGACAATCAGCAAGTCGCCGACCGAAGCTAAATCTACCGAAGCTGGTGTTGGTGCTGATTCAGGCGGCGGAGACTTGACGGAGCTCGTTTGGCGGTCTGCGGCAGCCACTAGGGTTACGATTGAATCGTTGCAGCCGGCGAAGAATTCGCTGGAGACTATTTTTATGGACACCGTTCAGGAAGCTGCCCGTGCCGATTCATAATCTTGGTTATCGACCTTGGAAAGAGAAACTCACGCGTCCTTCTGCGCGTTGGCGGAAGATATCCGCATCAGGAATTAACTTGGCGCAACAGTCGTTTTGGGTAAAGCGAGTCGTTTTCGCATCGTGGCTGCCAGTGCTGTATTGGGGATTGGGATTCTTCATTATCGGGCAAGCGATGGAGGGGAAGATTCAGATTAGTGATGGGGGGAATCGCTCAGTCTTCCAGAAGGGCGTCGATGAATTTGAAAAACTCGTTCATAAAGCGAATCCGGAGGCGATTCCAGCTGCCAATCGGAAAGCTGCCGCGATGGTTCTACGAAGGCAGTTTCGCAAAGTCCCTAACGTCGAAAAGGTGGCGACCGCGCTTGAGTCGGGCGACGAAATGTTGGCTCGGAATCGTGTCTGGTGTTGGTTGTTGATGACGTTCCTTCGGTACCCGCAAGGTGTCTTAATTCTGTTTCTCATCGGCACGATCGCTCCTGCGCTGATTGCCAGAGACATACGATCCAGAGCATTTCTGCTGTACTTTTCTCGACCGATTGGGAAACTGGATTACCTACTTGGAAAGTTCTTCATTCCCGCAACGTTTGTCATGTTGGTGACGACGCTGCCGGCGATGGTGTTGTACATCTTCGGCATGTTGATGTCTCCTGATTTATCAGTGTTTTGGAGTACGTGGGACGTGCCGCTGCGGATACTTGTTGGATCTGCATTTTTGATTTTGCCAACCGTTTCGCTGGCGCTGATGTTTTCTTCGTTGACGCAAGAAACTCGATTTGCCAGTTTTGGCTGGTTTGCGTTTTTCACGTTAGGTCACGGAGCCTGGTTGGCGATCGCATTCACTAACGCGATGAAAAAGGGGATGTTGGGTGGTCAGGATTTGCCGGCAGTGATGGAAGACCCTGAAGTGAAGCGTTGGGGATTGTTGTCGTTGTACAACAATATCGGCGAAGCACAGGGTTGGGCGTTCGGGTTTTCGTCATGGCAAGAAGTAATGCCCAGCATGGCAATACTGTTGGTGATCACGGTTGTTTCGCTGGCGATTACGTATCGTCAGATCTCTTCTCCACTTCGTGTTTGAGCAAAAGTTTGATGCAAGGTCTAGGAAATGATTGAACTCAACGGCGTCTCGAAGCTATACAAAACCGTCATCGGTGTTAACGACATCAGTCTGTCGTTGGGGGCAGGCGTATACGGATTGCTTGGTCCCAATGGGTCAGGGAAAACGACGTTGATCAATTTGATCCTTGGCCAGATCAAACCGACCCTGGGTACGGTTCGTTTGTTTGGGAAGAACCCGTGGCGGCGAAGTTATTTACTGCGCCGGGTGGGGCTCTGCCCTGCCCTTGAGTTTTCCTATCCCCGCATCAGTAGTCTGCAGTGGGTGACTTATTTGGTTCAAATGCACGGGTTTACACAACACGACGCCAAGCAGAAAGCAATCGATGCGCTGAAACTGGTGAGGCTGGACCATGTCATGCATCAACCGATGACCGAATACTCATTAGGCATGCGGCAGCGTGCCAAGATTGCTCAAGCAGTCGCTCACGATCCGGAATTGCTGATACTAGATGAACCATTTAACGGTTTAGATCCCGTCGGACGTTTTGAGATGACGGCTTTGCTAAGGCAGTGGGCGGCCGAGGGCAAAAGCTTGATCCTTGCCAGCCACATTTTGCACGAGGTCGAAGCGGTCGATCCTTCGTTTCTGCTGATCTATGGTGGCCGGTTAATGGCGTCTGGGTCGCCCGCGGAGATGAGAAGGATTTTGGCGAATTCTCCTAATACTTTGTCGATTAGGACGGACGATCCTAGCAGGTTGGCGGCATATTTGACCCAAGATGCTGCTATCAAGAATCTCAAATTTATAGGCGGCGATGCGATTGAGATCGAAACGTTGTCCGCGTCTTCGGTGTTAGAAAAATTGCCTGCTGCGGCGGCGGAGGCGGGGATCGTAATTAAGGAAGTTACTTCCAGCGATGAATCTTTGAAGTCATTGTTTTCGACGTTGATGAAAATTCACAGAGGCGAAATCGAAACGAGGATCTCAGTATGATTCATTGGATACGAGGTGCACAAGCAACGTTTGGATTTGAATTGCGACGTTCGTTGACGTGGAATCGATTCTTGGTGGCGGTCGGGTTAGCGCTGTTTCCACCAGTGATGTTGAATGTCGTCGTGCGGACAGCTTTCGTCAGCAATTCGGTAATTGCGGCCGGCGTGTCAGAGTACTCCGTATTTGCAATCATCTTTTTGGTGGCCTTGGTTTGTGTTTTGTCGTTGTTGCTTTGGGCGACGCCGAATGTTCAAAGCGAACTTGAGGGGAAGACGTGGAGCTTCATCGCGGTTAGGCCCGGAGCGCGTATTGCCAGTTACTTAGGGAAGTACTTTTTGGCGGTTGGAATATCGCTGGCGGTGTCTTGCACTGCGTTGGCCGGATGTATCTTGGTCGCCAATAGTTACCAAGGATTGGAAAATCCTTTGAAGACGTTGGGGCAACTTTCGTTGATCTACGCGATGGCCTGCTTTGTCTACGCGGCGATCTTCTCTTTACTGGGGACGATCTTTATTAAACGCGCCATGGTCGTGGCGGCAGGTTTTATGATTGGGGTGGAAACGTTTCTCTCGCTGGTGCCCGCGGTCGTCAGCAAAGTGACGATGAGCTACCACTTACGTTCGATTGGGCTGGAGTGGATCGGGAACTTTTTGCCTGAAACTTCTCTGCCGGAATACGAGATGGCCTACGGCGAGCCTTGGCCGGTGTGGATGCATATGACATGCATCGCGATCATGACGATTCTGGCGCTGGCCATCGGGATGATCGTAATTACTCAGCGTCAGTACGTGACTTCCGATCAGACTTAGCAAGCGCTTGCTAAGTCGTCGAATCATCAGCCGAAGGATTGCTTGTGCATACCCAATTGCTGATCCAGCGGAGAATTAAGGTAATAGGAACAATCGCGACGGCGGCCGGAATCGAGTAAGCAATAGAGCTTGCCATCGCAAAAACTGGAATCACAAACCAAGACACTGTCAGCAACGATCCCAATGGGATCACGACTCCGATCATGGCCATGCGTTTTAAAGGCGCTGTTGGTTTCATTTTCGCAAGCAAATAAAGGCCCACGCCGAATCCAAGAAACGCATACAGAAAGATTGCCGACGCGATGATAGCCCATCCCAAGACGGGAACGTTGGCTGATTGCAGGGCCCCGTTCGCACCAGCAAAAAGCAGACTGACGGGGACAAAGACGCCCATGAGATCGCTGGTTTCGATGCGCGCGAACGTCCAAGTATCGAGCCCTTCAAGGTCGGCGAATGGCGAAAAAATGGCCCACCCAATCATGAATGAGATCGCCATGTACGGCAGAATTATGATTTCCATCATGTCAGCAGAGGATAACTGACATGCGGAAGTGTTTCAACACGGCAAGAACGTGAAGGAATTACTGTTTCTGCCAAGTCAATCCTTTTCGTCGCTCTTCTCTTGGACGGCATAAGTCGAAAGGGAGTTTATGTAAAACTTGGTAGCAATTCAGTTATCTGAAGTTGCACTTATCAGCCGCAACGCGACAGCGTCCGGTTCTGTTGCAATTTGAGCAGACGAAACCGGGGGCTATCGCCTAATGGCACTTACTTTAGAGAATTGAACTCATTGGCGTAGCCAATTCGAATCAGCCGCAACGCGATAGCGTCCGGTTTAGCCGCGTAGGACCGGACGCTTTTCCGTTGGCGGCTGACGGGTTGATGCATTGCATCAAGCTAAAGTAAGTGCCATTAGGCTATCGCTCGGCGGCTGATTTGCTAAATCCTTCGGATTTAGCACCACAACTTCAGACTGCTGAAGTACTACGAAACTTGGAGGAAAAATGCGGTGGAGTCGGCCCTGCTCCCAAAGATGCCTTCCTTCTGGATAGACTAGTGGAAATGTCTTTGCTTAAATTCTGCTGACCTAACCCGAATGAACTTAATGACTCAATACGCCGCGCGGCCTTATGTTCTGGCTGAAACGACATGGAAGATTGTCCGAGACACTGATTATTCGGTCGCCGTTTTGCCGTGGGGAGCCACCGAAGCTCACAACTACCACATGCCTTATGCGACGGACAACTTTCAAGCGGATCACGTGATGATCCGCGCCGCGCGATTGGCTTGGGAGGCCGGGGCAAAAACGATCGTGTTGCCCTGCATTCCCTTCGGCGTCAATACGGGACAATTGGATATCAAGCTGTGCATCAACATGAGCCCCAGCACTCAATTGGCCGTTCTGCAGGACGTTGCAACCGTCGTACACAACGCTGGCATCGACAAACTTGTGATTGCTAATGGGCATGGCGGGAATCATTTCAAACAGATGCTGCGCGAGTTGTCGTTATCGCATCCGGACTTGTTTGCGTGTTCGATCAATTGGTGGCAGGCCGCTGATGGTGCGACTTTTTTTGATGAACCGGGCGATCACGCGGGTGAATTGGAAACCAGTGTCATTATGCACATCGCTCCCGAATTGGTCCGACCACTTTCAGAGGCTGGAGATGGGGCGGCGAAATCGTTTAAGCTGGCAGGTTTTCATCAGGCGTGGGCGTCAGCGCCGCGCGCTTGGACGCAGGTCACCGAAGACACCGGCGATGGGAATCCCCAAGCTTCCACAGCCGAGAAAGGCGAAAAGTTCATCGCCGCGACCAGCGAAAATATCGCGCAGTTCCTGGTCGAATTAGCGGCGACCGGCGTTAACCAAATGTACGAATGACTTTTGGCAAAGTTCAAGGGCCTGTTTAGTAAACGTGAGCGGCTAGCCCAATGGCACTTGCTTTAGAAAATTGAAGGTCATTTGCGCAGCCAATTCGAATCAGCCGCCGATGGAAAAGCGTCCGGTTTTAAAAGCGTGGGACCGGACGCTTTTGCGTTGGCGGCGGATGTGCCAATCCGTAGGATTGTCTTATAGTAAGTGCCTTGCCGCTTACAATTTTGTTTGACTTAAGTTGAAAATAGCTTTGTAAAAACAGTGCCCGTTTATCCAAAGACGCCAATTGGTCGGCTGGTAATTTCAGCTTTTCTAAGCTATCTTCATAAGCAGTTCTTTCACATTTATAGCTTCTCCAATCTGCTGCAGGGATTCTGCGCGCTCGCACAAATGCTGGGCGCGGCCGCGGTCAGATTGTTGAGAAAATTGGGCAATCGTTGGTAATCTCTATGACCTCAGGTCAACTTTTAGAAACACCCCTTCATCAATGGCATGTCGATAACGGCGGGCGAATGGTGGAATTTGCGGGTTGGTCGATGCCGGTGCAGTATGCTTCGATTGTCGCCGAACATCACCACACGCGGACCAAGCTGGGACTGTTTGATGTGTCGCACATGGGGCGATTGTTTTTCAATGGTAGCAACGTCGATCAGTTCTTAGATTCGCTTTCGACTCGCCGCATTGCAGGTGTCGAGGCCGGTAAGGTACGTTATTCGCTGATCTGCAATGATGATGGAAAGATTCTGGATGACGTACTGATTTATCATCTGGCTGCGGGAGGCAGTTTCGCGGCTGGCGAAAACGATGGTGACTCTTTTTACATGATGGTCTGCAACGCCAGCAACCGCGAGAAGATCGTGCAATGGTTGGTTGACCATCTGCCTAAGGATTCCAACATCAAAGTCGACGATCGCACCGAAGCAACTGCGATGATCGCCGTTCAAGGGCCCGAAGCCAACGCGATCGTCGCGCGTATTTCTTCAGTTGATCCGGAAACCTTGGCGTATTACACCGGCACTGTTTGCTCGGTGGAAGGGGCTAATTCAATCGTCAGCCGCACCGGCTACACCGGCGAGGATGGTTGCGAAATTATCCTTGCTTCCAACGTGGCGGCGGCAGTTTGGCGGAAGCTACACGACGCAGCGGAATTAATCGGTGGCGGAGCGACGGGGCTGGCGGCACGTGATACTTTGCGACTCGAAGCTGCGATGCCGTTGTATGGTCATGAGCTCAACGAAGAAATAAACGCGGCTCAGACGGACCTGCGTTTCGCCATAAACTCAAAAGGGCGTAGCTTCGCCGGCCGCGACGCAATCGTCAGCGCCCTAGTTGAAAAGACCTTGCCAGTGCGAGTCGGTGTCGAGCTTGAGGGGCGCCGACCGGCAAGAGAGGGGTGTAATATTCTTTCTGCCGAGCCAACCAATCAAGAAGTTCAAGAAGTCGTAGGGCATTTAACCAGCGGCACGCTATCGCCAACACTGGGGGTACCCATTGCGATGGGCTACATTCGGCCTCAGTTTGCTGCGGTCGGCACAGAGTTGTTGATTGACATTCGAGGAAAGTCGGTCGCGGCCAAAGTCGTTGAACTGCCGTTTTATAAACGATCAGATCGTTAGATTTTTCAAAGGAAGAGAACCGTGAAACCTGAAGAACTAAAATTTGCTGCCTCCCACGAGTGGGCTTATCTGGCTGATTCCGATGGCAAGCAGATTGCCACCATCGGAATTTCGGCGCACGCGGTGGAAGCGCTCAGCGACGTAGTTTACATGGAACTGCCCGAGGTGGGCGCCGATGTGAACGCGGGAGCGTCGTTTGGCGAAGTCGAATCGGTCAAAGCCACCAGTGATTTGTTTTCGCCAGTGACGGGTAAGGTGGTAGAAGTTAACACGACGCTGCCGGACAATTTGGAAGTGCTCGGTACAGACCCTTATGGCGAAGGCTGGATCATCAAAGTCGAAGTCACCAGCGAAGGTTCCATCAGTGACCTGCTGGACTTCACAGCCTATGAAGCGCTGTGTAACGAGTAAGCAGCAAGCGTAAGATTGCTGCCGGATTTATTAGGAGGGATGGGCTTCCAGACTGTCATTTTGGCCTGACAGGCTATAAGCCTATCCCACGCACGGATTTGATTTTTTGTAACAATTCAGCTATCTAAAGTTGCACATATCAGCCGCCAACGGAAAAGCGTCCGGTCCTATACGTCCAAACCGGACGCTATCGCGTGGCGGCTGATTCGAATTGGCTACGCCAATGATTTCAATTCTTTAAAGTAAGTGCCATGAGGCTATCTCCCGGCGGCTGATTTGCGTAATCCTTCGGATTTAGCACCACAACTTCAGACCGCTGAAGTACTACGATTTTTTTATTTACAATAGATTTGAACTATGGCGACTGACGAAATACTGGACCACACGTGTGAAGACATCGAGTCAATTGATGAACTGATGCAAAACGACGCGTTCATCGGGCGACACATCGGCCCATCGGATTCTGACATTGGGGAGATGCTGGACGTCGTAGGGGCTGATTCATTAGACGATTTAATTTCGTCGACGATTCCGGCTGATCTGCTGGCGCAGAGCCCTTTTGAATTGCCGATAGCGGAATCGGAAGTCGCGACGTTGGAGCGGTTGCGCGAGTTCGCGGTAGGGAACTTGCCGACGAAGTCGTTCATTGGACAGGGATATTTTGGGACACATGTGCCCAACGTAATTCTGCGAAACGTGCTGGAGAATCCGGGGTGGTACACCGCCTATACGCCATACCAGCCCGAAATCGCACAAGGGCGTTTGGAGACGCTGCTAATTTTTCAACAGATGGTGATGGATCTGACGGGGATGGATTTCGCCAACGCATCGTTGTTGGATGAAGCGACCGCTGCGGCCGAAGCCATGACGCTCTGCCGACGCGCGAACAAAAAGTCGAAGAGTCGAAAATTCTTCGTGTGCGATGATGTTCATCCTCAAACGTTGGATGTGATCCGCACGCGTGGTGAATTTTCGGGCTTCGAAGTCATCGTCGGAGCGTTAGAAGAGGCGGGGAAGCATGAAGTTTTTGGAGCACTGCTTCAGTATCCTGGCACTACCGGTCAAGTCCGTGACATCGAACCGATTATCGAGCAAATTCATCAGTCGGGCGGTTTGGCTGCGGTGGCGACGGATCTTTTGGCGTTGACACTGCTTAAGCCACCTGGGGAGATGGGCGCTGATGTCGTGTTGGGAAGTGCTCAGCGTTTTGGCGTTCCGATGGGCTTTGGCGGTCCCCATGCCGCGTTTTTTGCCACGCGCGACCTATACAAACGATCGGCTCCAGGCCGCATCATCGGCGTGTCCAAAGACCGACGCGGCAATGTGGCGTTGCGGATGGCGATGCAAACACGAGAACAACACATCCGGCGCGATAAAGCGACGTCCAACATCTGCACCGCCCAAGCGCTGCTGGCGAACATGGCAGCGTTGTATGCCGTTTATCATGGTCCCGAAGGACTGACAACCATCGCGACGCGTGTTCACACGATGGCCCATCTATTACGGTCGGCGTTACTTAAGGATGGCTTTCAAGTCGTTCATGAAGCCTTCTTTGATACGTTGTTGGTTAAGTTTGACAACCGAAGCGATCGTGACAAAGTGATAGAGTTTGGGCATGACGTTGCCGTCAATCTGCGAATTGTGGATGACAATCAAATTGGTATCAGCATGGACGAGACGACGACCTTGGAAGATGTTTTCTTAGTCGTTGATGTACTCAAATGCAATGACAGTGTCGACGAAGATTGCGAAATAGATATTGCCGACGGCGATGAGGACGGTGGCATTCCAGACGGTCTCCAACGAGAGACGGATTTTCTGCAGCACGATAGCTTCCAGCTATATCGAAGCGAAACTGAAATGTTACGGTTCCTGAAGCGACTGGAGAATAAAGATTTCTCGTTAACCCACGGTATGATTCCTTTAGGATCGTGCACCATGAAACTGAACGCGACCGTGGAGATGATGCCCGTTAGTTGGCCGGAGTTTTCAGATGTGCATCCGTTTGCTCCGTCGCATCAAACCGATGGCTATGTCGCGATGATCGACGAACTCAAGTCGTGGTTGATCAGCATCACCGGTTATGACGATATGTCGATGCAGCCAAACTCGGGTGCACAAGGCGAGTACGCGGGCTTGTTGGCGATCGTGCGTTACCATCAAAGCATCGAACAAGGGCATCGCAAGATCTGTTTGATTCCAAGTTCGGCCCACGGGACCAATCCTGCCAGCGCGACGATGATGGGTTTGGACGTCGTGGTGGTCAAAACGGATGATGACGGGAATATTGATTTGGACGACCTGCGAACCAAGGCAACCGCTCACGCGGAGAACCTTTCCAGTTTGATGATCACTTACCCCAGTACCCATGGCGTGTTCGAGCAAACCGTCCGTGAAGCTTGCGATATCGTCCACCAGGTCGGTGGGCAGGTTTACATGGATGGAGCTAACATGAACGCATTAGTTGGCTTGGTTGCTCCGGGAGAACTGGGCTCTGACGTTTCGCATCTGAATCTACATAAGACGTTTTGTATTCCCCATGGTGGCGGTGGACCGGGCATGGGACCGATCGGCGTGAAAGCCCATTTGGCTCCGTTTCTTCCCGGTCATGTCGCAGGCAACGACGGAGCGACAGGCTCGGCGGAAACCACTCCGTCTGCTTATTCAGTATCCGCAGCCAATTATGGCAGCGCATCGATCCTTCCGATTTCTTGGGCCTACATTAATTTGATGGGCGGCAAGGGGCTAAAGAAGGCAACGGAGGTCGCGATCCTCAACGCGAACTACGTCGCGGTACGGCTCAAGGGACATTTTGAAGTGTTGTATAAAGGCAGCAACGATCGCGTTGCCCATGAGTGTATTATTGATATTCGCCCCGTCAAAGAATCCTCTGGCATCACTGAAGTCGACATTGCGAAGCGATTGATGGACTACGGGTTTCATGCCCCGACGATGAGTTGGCCGGTGCCGGGCACGATTATGATCGAGCCCACCGAGAGTGAGTCGAAGCAGGAGCTTGATCGTTTCTGCGACGCTCTTCTGTCCATTCGACAGGAGATTCGTGACGTCGAAGAAGGACGTATCTCTGCCGAAGAAAGTCTGCCCCGCAATGCTCCACATACGATTGCTGATTTAGTCGATGTGGATTGGCAACGGGCTTACTCGCGGCAGCAGGCGATTCATCCTTCGCCGGAAACGGTCAGATCAAAATTTTGGCCGTCAGTAAATCGTGTTGATGACGTCTACGGTGATCGCAATTTTGTTTGCTCGTGCCCTCCCCTTTCAGATTACGAGTAATCAAAGATAGTCCCCTTTTGCTCCGCGAAAGTGCGATTCTTTCGAGCAAAGGCTGTGAATTTAAAAAAGTCCGTTGGCGGCTGATAGGTTCTACGAACCTTCGCCATAAATTCACAACCTCGGTGCGAAAGGCTACGATCGATAACACGCAAACTTAGAAAGTAAACTTGCTAAACGCTCATCTCATCATCGACCCTCCCGCCGCTGGGGCTTGGAACATGGCGGTGGACGAAGCCTTGTTGAAATCGGCCAGCGACAACGGACAGATCACGCTGCGATTGTACGAATGGGCTGAGCCGACGCTGTCGTTGGGGTATTTTCAAAAGTCGGCTGATCGAGCTTTACATTCGGCCAGTCTTGACTGCGCAATGGTGCGTCGTTCTTCTGGCGGCGGCGCGATCCTACACGACCGCGAATTGACGTACAGCTTGTCTTTGCCGGGAACCAACCGATGGTCATCCAAGCAAAATGATCTGTACGGCACAGTTCATAAATCGCTCGTTGATTTTCTTGACAAAAGCGGTGTTGCTGCTAATCAATTCGCGTTTCCGCAGGCTTCTCTGGAGGCCGGAGAGGAAGCTGATTTCAGCCGATCAGCGGCCGGTAATCGAGATCGTTTTTTGTGTTTCGAGCGTCGAACATCCGGGGATATCGTATTGGGTGAATTCAAGATCGGCGGCAGCGCCCAACGTCGACTTAGCGGTGCAACGCTGCAGCATGGAAGTTTGCTAATGAATCGTTCAGAGTGGGCTCCCGAGCTTCCGGGCATAACGGATCTTGTTGACATCGATATCGCCAAAAGCGAATTTATGGATGGGATAATTAGTTCATTGGCAGCAGGCCTCAGTTTTTCGCTGAAGACGACGAGTCTGTCTGATGAGCAGAAAAATAATGCGGAGATTATTTTTAACGAAAAGTATGGCAATACCGTTTGGACCTGTAAAAGGTGATTTTGTGGCACGCCGTTTAATTTCAGCTGCGAAACCTCTGCTGCGGCGTTTGAAGCTTCAAAACTCTTTTAATTTTGCTTATTTACAACACATTGATGTGGGATGATGCATTGAAAAGACATAATGTCTCGTTAAGGCCATATTGTGCGCCAGCACTTAACGAGTAAAACTATGGGGCCGGCGATCTACCACATTCTGGAATAACGCTTTAAATTTGACTGTTGGCAGAAACCGATCATAATATAGACAGACCCGTTAGATCGAAGGGATGCCGCTCTTCTCTTATTTAGAGTCATAACGGCTTGGTATTCGTTCGGTACTAACACCAAATATTAGTAATTAGGAGGAGACTTGGGGATGCAAGTTCTTTTGAAGATTATTGGTGGTAAACATGAAGGTCGAGAAATCAAAATTTCCGTTCCTGAATTTATCATCGGCCGGGGTGAAAAGGCTCATTTGAGGCCAGGAAGTGACATGGTCAGCAGGATGCATTGCGCCATCAAGGTCGCTAATGGGAAAGTTACCATCGAGGATCTTGGCAGCCGTAATGGATCATTTGTCAACGGCCAGCAGATTACCAAACCTAAAATCGCAAAGTCGGGCGACAAAATTCAAATTGGCAAGTTGGAATTTGAATTACTTATGGATCCCGTTACGCCTGGAGTGAAGAAGCCAAAAGTGAAGAGTGTTGTCGAGGCGGCATCACGCACCGCAACGACCGGAAAGAAGTCTTCTTTGGAAGATAGTATTTCTGATTGGCTCGTCGATGACGATGATGATTCGCCGTTTGACGAACCGGATTTCGATCCAAGCGAAACGGTGCAATTCAGCGCCGAAGAAACGCAGGAATTTCAACGTAAGTTGGAGGAGAATGAGAAGGTAGCTGAAAAGGAAACTCAGTCTCTGCGAAAGGATGAACCTGGAAAACTTCCACCGCGTGCAAAAGTGGGGCATGATGACTCCACCGATGCGGCAGATGACATCTTGAAGAAGCTGTTTAATCGCCGCTAGATTTATTTTCCAGCGATAATGACCTTTTAAACCTAGATAAGTTTGTAACCCGTTGCTGAACCAGCAACGGTTTTTTTTTGGTGTTCTTGCCTTCGAAAACAGGAATCGCGCGAATATCGCCGCCTTTACTGCGAATCTTCCCCGTCCGATCTTTGGGGAATTGGAATAAGTTTTAGAAATATCAAACTTCTCCAAGCGTTCCAAAGTACATAATATTGAGTACCTCATTGGGAGAAAATACGATGGCCGAAGAACTACCTATGCTTGTCACTCGTTATTTAGAAGGTGACCAAACCTCATTAGTCCAGCTAATTGACCGGTTTCGTGGACAGGTGTACGGACTGTGCTATCGAATGTTGCGGCAGCGAGAGGACGCAGAGGACGCAACTCAGGACACATTTTTCCGCGTTGCCAAAAACTTGCATCGCTGGGACTCATCGCGCGCTTTTGAACCTTGGCTGTTAACGATTGCGGGCAACCGCTGCCGGACGATGTTGTCCAAACGCAAACGAAAACCGAACGTTCTTTCGTTAGAGTTTCCGGTAGAAGATGAAGATAGCGGCGATCGTCGTGAAGCAGTTTTGTTGGCTGAGGAGATTGAATTGGCATTGTCTTGTATCCGCGCGGAGTACCGTAAAGCGTTCGAATTGTTTCACCACCAACAACTTGAATACAGTGAGATCGCGGTGGAGCTGGGTGTGCCCTTGGGTACAGTGAAGACGTGGGTGCATCGAGCCCGACGTGAAATTGTGTTGAAGCTACAGAACCGAGGAGTCGTGTATGAATCAGCCAAGTGAAAATGCGCGGGTTGATCGCCAAGATGTTCAATGCCAACTGTTCGAACAGCATTTGAATGAGTGTTTGGACGGGCGTGGTTCGATGTCAACGTTGAGTTCTAATCCGCACTTAGATGGCTGCGATGATTGCCGGGTATCCTTTGACATTTATTGTCAGTTTGACCGTGCCGGAGGCGCTGTGCTCAATGGGGGGGCGAGGCCGCTGCCTTTGAATCGAAAAAAACGATCTCCTATTACTCATCAACGTTGGCTGTCTGTCGCGTCGATCGCGGTGGCCGCAGCACTCATGATTTATGTGGTGACACCAACACCCGATGGAGCATCAGACCATCAACTGGCGACAATTGACTCAGCATCCAACTTGGTTACAGAAACTTCAAGCACTGAAGTTGAGCGATTGGATTTTGACAACGATGTTTCGCCCAATCTATGGTATATGAACTACGTGAACGAACTCGCAACAGCGCGATCAGCGTTTGGTGACGCTCGGCAGCAACCGATCCTGAATCCGTTCTACGAAGTCGGTTCGATCTCGCAACGTTTACTTTCGAGCAGTCTTGCTTCGCCCATCGCCAGTGGCCGCAGTCGTGGCTGGGAGAAACCATGGCGATATACATCCGAGTTACCTGGCATCCGACCGTTCCACCGTACGGTAAACGTAGGGCTAGTGCTTTACAATGATTCGATGTCGTTGCTGTAAGCGACTGGCAAGTGACATCTTATCCACTTGTAGGATGGAGTTTCACTCCGTTCGTTAAACATGACCCGATTGGCACTGACAATTTTCCTTCGCTCGGCTGAGGTTGATTAAAAGATAGCGCTCACAGCAAGTTGAAAACTTGCTCCACGTGGGGCAGGTTTTCAACCTGCCAAGCACCGCACCTCGCAAACGGTAAATTTGCATCTGCCGCTTGCGTTAGGCGGATGAAGAAACGGCCTGCAATTTTTTTTATTTCTCTGCTTCTACAGAGCCAGCTTTCGACGGCGACCGCAGAGAACGACTCCACCCAGTGCGAGCAAGGTCAGACTTGAGGGCTCCGGGACGGCAGAAAACGGTGGAAGAATCGTTTTTAGCCCAAGGTCCTGCAGCACAGCGAGATCCAGTTCGGTTAATTCTTTTCTCGTGCCATCTGTGAGATTCGGATCCAATAATACTTCTTGGAAAGCGCCGTCAGAAAGTCGTGGACTCATGACGTTCTGGGCTAAGTGATCGCCAGTACTTTCGACCAATCCCGCTCCGCTACCGCCATTAGCAGCAATTCCGTTGGCTCCCAGGTAAGTGGTGCCAGAAATGAGAGAATTCCACGAATCAGAGACGCCAAAGCCAATAGCGTGCAGCAGTTCATGGAGGGCAACGGAGTAAAAGTCGCTTGCACCTGCAGTCACAGCCGTTGTATGGTCGAAGTGCCAATTCGCAGTGTCATTAAATGCAATGCTTCCAGTGTGTAAGCCCTGATCGAAAGAATAGGGGGTGGTAACGCCAGTGAAAGGGTTAGTGAAAGCTCCGCTTTCAACGCTGATGACTGGTCCGCTGCCACGGCTGTGTTGCTCATTTGCTTCGGCAGCAGCAACGGCTTGATCGAAATCAGCTTGATTAGTAAAAGTTCCTGATGGAGGAGTTGAAAATATTGTGGCGCCTGGTCCCCCTACACCCAGTGTATTTCCAGTAAAAGTTCGTGCACCTGCGAAAATATTGACTTGGCCTGCGAGGATTTGTGTAGTTGTAGATTGTGTCGCATTCCCATCGGCCGGATTGGAGTAAAAATTTGAGAAGGTAAAGTTGGCTTGTGATCCTCCACTGGTCCCTGTAATCGTATCACTGGTAACAGCCTCGAGACAACTGAAATCAATGGCCGCATTGATGTCCGCTGCGGCCGCCTCTAGTGCAGCCATTGCAGTTGGGTTGTTAGTGAAATAGGTGTCGCCAGTGTAATTGAGAACGATGTCTGCCCGTAGCATCGTGGGCAACGCGAAAACTGAGACGATGAAGGTAGTGATTGCCAAAAAACGAATAGTTTTCATTGCGTAGCTTCTTTCGTTGGCCGCCCTCTGAGGATGCGCGGCGTGAGGTAAGTTATGGGAGGAGTCGGCCGGGCTTGCCGACGAACCAATATCTTCTCAAATAAAAGTCGCAGGTGTGAATAAATTTGTGGTGGGGCCGTACAAAATTTCTAAGTGCAGGATTAGCTGGACAATTGAGCAAGATTTTCCCCACGTTCAGCGGCACTTCCCGGGAAAGCCTAAGAAAACTGACGTTGCCGGGGCGGTGAAATTTCTTTAGCTTTCGCCTGATAATGCACATGTTTGACGCCAAATTAATGAAATTTGGTACCTCCTGAAATTTGGCCGGTTGAGCCAATTTTTGCTTAGTAGCTACGGAATCGTTCGCTATGAACCTGAAAACTCGAATCACTGGCCGCGCTCAACGCCAAGGCCAACTGCGTTTTTCCGCTACGTATATTGTCACGTACATATCCGCGTTGTTTTGCGTTGCGCTAGCGATTGGCTGTAACGCGACCACGCAGCGCCAAAACATGTTGGGCAAAGCGGCGTTTGAACGCGGCGACAACTCGCAGGCGATCAATGCTTTTCAGCAGGCGCTCAATCGCGATCCCAAGAACGCGGACGCATACTACAATTTGGCTGCCGTTTATTACCAGATGGGAGTTCGGAACCAAAATAAACAATTTATTGATCAATCCGAGCAGTTGTACCGTCAGGCAATCGCCAATGACGACAAGCACATTGATGCCCACCGTGGACTTTCGGCGTTGCTGGTTGAAACAGGACGTGAAAAACACGCGTTCGACCTGCTCGAGGGCTGGCGTCAGCGCTATCCCAAATCTGCAGAACCACTGGTCGAAGTCGCTCGCCTCTACCAAGAGTATGGTGACAATCGACGCGCGACGGACCTATTGGCAGACGCGCTGCGAAACGACAGTCGCAATGTTCGCGCTTTAAAGGCGATGGGGCATGTTCGGGAAGTCCAGGGCGAAAACCAATTGGCGTTAGAAAATTACCTGCGTGCGATTCAGGTCAATGGAGCCGATCAAAACACCGCCGCGCGAGTGGCTTACTTGCAGTCACAAATTTCTTCGTCTGGACAAGTCGGCACTTCGACGCCACCCCGCTATGGTGCAGCCGCACCCTATCAAAGGCGCTAGTACTTGATACCGGCCCAGTGAAGAGGACCGAAATCGGCTTGGCTTTGTAGTAAAATTGACTCGCGCCCGTCGTCTGAGGGGGGATGAAAGAACTTGGTCACTTTGCCTCAGTCCGTTTTTGCCACAGTCTGCTTGCGACTCTGTTATGGATTACGAAACTAAGTAAATGATCCGTTGCGGCGAAATGTAGCGAATCTTCCGATTTTCCTGCCCTATTTCGGAGGGAAGTCAGAATCTGGACGCTTCTACAGCGCCTCGACTGATTGAATCGGTGGCATCTTCTGTTTCCCGCTCAAAACCCACTGGTCACGGCTTTTTACCAAGCTTAAACTATGACGAAAATTGAGAGCCGATTCGTTATTTGCAACCACAACCGTCGGATAAAGATATTTCATGGGCGTTGATTCTGATGCCTCATTGAATGAACCTTGTCTTAGGCCGCAATGTCAACGATAGCGCGGCTAATCCTTTAAAAGAAACCCCGTTTTCGACCCATTGAAATCATGACGTCTTCTACAACCTCGCGTGTTTATAACTTCTCCGCTGGCCCCGCTGTGTTGCCCGAAACGGTGCTCCAGCAAATTCAAGAAGACATGATGGCGTTGCCGGGGGTGGGAAGCAGCGTGCTCGAAATCAGCCATCGAAGCAAAGACTTTGATGAAATTCTGTTTGATGCGGTTGCTCGAGTTAAGTCTGTGATGAACGTTCCCGACACGCATGAAGTGTTGTTCATCCAAGGCGGCGGAGCGATGCAGAACATCATGATTCCGGCTAACTTTATTACTGATCCCTCTGGCGTTGCGGACTACATCATCACAGGTGCGTGGGGCAAGAAGAGCGCTGGCGAAGTCAAATACTACGGCAAACTAAACGTAGCCTACGACAGTAGCAGCACGAAATATAATCACTTGCCCAAGCAGTCAGATCTCAACTTGACGTCCGACGCCGCCTACGTGCACATGACGACCAACGAGACGATCCACGGTATCCAGTTCCATCAATTGCCTGACACTGGCGACGTGCCAATCGTGGCCGACAAGTCGTCGGACATCATGTGTGGGCCAATTGACGTATCGGACTACGGTTTGATCTACGCTTGTGCTCAGAAGAACGCCGGTGTCGCCGGCGCGACGATTGTGATCGTTCGCAAGGATCTCT